>Ga0114918_10002726_pt1 | contig 15767 bp, 24 predicted proteins | sample LantaG_FD_87015 | JGI IMG/M metagenome (GOLD analysis project Ga0114918, IMG submission 87015) | Deep subsurface microbial communities from Baltic Sea to uncover new lineages of life (NeLLi) - Landsort_02402 metaG | ecosystem: Environmental > Aquatic > Marine > Oceanic > Sediment | place...
GGACATAGCGAAGAAGCTATAAATGAAGGGTTAGAAAAAACAGGGTTTAAAAAATGACTTTAAACATATTATTAGATAAAGAAGTAAGCAATAATCAAGAAGAAACAATACAAGATAAATATAACGCTGTATTGGTTAAAACTGTTTTTCATATAAATAATACGTATCAAAACTTAAGTAGTGAAGAATCGTGGGTTTATGCAAGAAAACACGTTTACAAATGCACTAAGAAATACGAGAAGAGAACAAAATGTTAAGTAGTAAAAAAGTTGAAAAACAATGGTTTATCTGCCCTATTTGTTTAACTAAATGTTTAACTTATGGGGATGTTATACCTATTTGTTGGGAATGCGACACAGACATGATTAAATTAATATAGACTTAATTATTTACTAAGGAGATGAAAAAAATGAAACAAATTAAAATTATTAAAAACAGGGATGCAAAAAACTTTGAAAAAGAATTTAATACTTTTTTGCAAAACGAACAAATAGACATAATAGATATTAAATTTAATTATGTTGAATATGCGATGGATAATGCAGACGAAACAGAGAGAGAATATTTTCCTCAAATTCCAGAACATTATTTTGTTGCATTAATTATTTACTCTTATTATGAACCATAATAAGAGTAAATAATTATCAGTAAGTTTATGGCGTTTGGTTTTTGTCGTCGATATACAAAAATTGTTGAAAATTGAGAGGAGAGGATTGTTTAATGTGGAAAATTTGAAGTTAAGAAAGAAAAAAGTAAAAGGAATAGAATATTATAGTTTATGGATCATAAACGAAAAAGGCGAAGAAGAAAGAGTTGCTAATGTTGGAAACTTGAAAGCATTAAGGGTTAAGTTAGTCAAAGCCGAAAGATTTGATAAAGTGACTAACAATTTAGGCGAAAAAGTGACTAACTTATTAGAGTGAACTAACAACAAAAAAGACTAACTTTACAAAAGACTAATATTTATACTGTTTGTATATAGATTTTATCGTATAATAAATATTATACGAAGTAATTAAAGGGTTTTGAATAAATCAAGAGTTAGTCAAAAGAAAAGGTGTGAATAAATGTTTAAAAAATTAATTAAGAGATATAAGGATACTGGAGACATAATACACATATACATATTATTTTTATGTATGTTTTTTGGTTTAATTTTTCCATTAATATATTTAATTATAGAGAAATTATTAAAATGAAGAAGAAAAAAGAAAATAAAATATATTATAATAGATTATGCAGCGTTTGTGGTAAAAGTTTCCCTGTTTTTCGTATTGGCCGCACAAAATGTAATGAATGCAAAAATAAACCATCCTATTCTTCTAGAAAGGTCAACCATTTAGGTTAAATAGTGCCTTTGAAGTTTATAATAATCTGCCTAAGCCTTTTCCTAACTTTCTTTTCTTTGGTTTTTTCATGAAACTGTTAATTTCTTTATTTAAACCTTTTTTAAGTTTTGCTCTTCTGTCTTTTGTTAAACCAAATTTACTAAGTCTTAATTCTTTTAATTCTTCTTTTAAATCATTACTTTTTTTTCTGTCTTTTGCTTCAGATTTAAGTTTATTGATTTTGCTTAAAGTATTTCTGTCATTAACTCGTCTTTTTGCTGCTTTATATTCATTTCCACCAAATAATGTCATTTTTTCCACCTTTTATCCGTTTATTATTTTTAATATTGCGTACCCGTAAATAAACCCTGCAAGTAACATCGCAATAACCATGATCCAACCGCCTAAGGCAGCGAACCAACCTGCGTATATTAAACCTGCGAGTACTGGCAAACTAAATATTATACTGAATCTAAAGTCTATTCCTACGCTTGTAAGTACTACTATTAATAAAACTATTAATAATAATCCGAGGGCGGCGTAACTTCCAACCCAATAAGTAACTATGTTGTGTAAAAATAAATCTACTCCTGCTAAACTTGCGCTTTCCATTTTATCCACCAATCCCCCGAATAAATAATATTATTCCCATTACTCCTGCAAAAATAAGAGGTAAACCTATAAGTAATCCTATTTGCCAAGGAAGGCCAGGCATCCAAAAAATGCCGATAGGCGTGAATATTATATTAACAAGGAATACAACGAAATCTTTAACCGCGCCTAAGGTATCAATAAAACTTAATATACTGCTTGTGTCGCCGCTTTCGCTAAAACTGTCCGGAACTGTATTTTGGAAATCTGAACTAAGGTGCGTTTGTGTTGAACTTGTATTTATAATTTTACTCATGAAGTCAGTATTTGCATCAAGTGAATAAAGTTCGCTTTGAACGTAATTATCTTCAATAACTCTAACCCCGCCAACATATAACATTATGTTAATACTTAATATAAGCATTATTACAAAACCGATTTTCATTGTATTAAACCCCCGCTTAAAGCATCACTTATTAACAATAATACAAGTATAATTATGCTTATTATGCTTAAGTTTACTGGGAAGAATTGTATATAACTCATATAACCTGTTATCAATATGCCTGTTATGCTTCCCGCTATAACTCTACGCGTAACTACTGTTATTGTGACTATTCCAACCATTAAAATTATCATTCCTAAGAATACTTTTAAGCCGTCGTTCCATTCACTAACTTGGCTAAATAAGCCGCCACTTAAGCTGCTAGTTCCTGGTACTACGTTTTGTAAAATAAATGTTTCAGTCCATTGTAAATGTTCACTATTTGTTGTTTTATACCAAAATGTCACACTTATTGTATTTGCAGCAGTAACATTTATGTTTGTTATGTTGCTCGTTTCTGTTCCACCGCTCACGCTTCCTGTTTGGTTAGTTGTATAAGTTATGTTATTGTATGTTGTTGTGTATCCGTAATATTCTAAAGCGCCTAAACTGCTAATTATTTGATATGTTAAAAGCGCGTGTGTTGCGTTTGGAACATAATAAACACTTCTTGAATATGAAACATCGTAAAGAGTGCTTACAAATTCTGTTAATCCTATTTCGTCTAAGTTTATTGTGTAACTTTCAAGTACTGGGATAACTGTTCCGCTAAACGTTACAAAGTCTGGGTGCGTGGCGGTTATTGTATAGCTTATATCTGGGTTAAGTGTTGCGACTGCTGTTCCTGCAAAATCTGTTACTGCGTTGTAAACTGTTACTGTTGTTCCGTTTATTAATCTTGTAAATGTTAATGCTGCGCCTTCGATATAGTTTCCGCTATTGTCTTTTACTCTGAATATTACTTCGCTTAAATCTGCTTCCATGAATGCGTTTATTTCTTGAAAGCTATTATTGTTTACTGTTACAAATAATGTCGAATCTGTATAATTCCCGCTATTAAATACGATTCTGTAAGTATCATCTAGTAAGTTGTCAACGTATAAACTCCCTGTGCTTGTGTTGAATGCGTAATCTATTCTTGATCCGTAAAGGTTTATGTTTACTTGTTGGTTTACAAATGTACTGTCTAATGTTTTTTTTATGTAAAATTGTATGCTGTTATAAGTGTATATTTGAAAATTTACTTGTTGTAATGTTGATGAACTGTTTATTGTTTGGTTCATTCCGTAGTTTGTTGCGTATCCGGTTACTGGTTCAAGTTCTAAATAGTATGATCTGTCTTTTAATGCAGGTAAAAGCATATTTCCTGTTGTTGTGTTTATGTTTACAAAGTAGCTTGTTCCTGTTAAGTTTATTGTAAAATTATTTATTGGGGTGCTTGTTGTTAAACTTGTAAGGTTTATGCTTAATATTTGGTTGTAAATGTCGCTTATTGTTATTGTATCGTTTTCTAATGCATTTACAGAATATATTAAGTCTTTTTGATAATAACTACTATTAATGAATGTAAAATTATAACTTCCTGCTCTTAGATTTTGTGTTCCTGTTACAGTTGTCCCGTTTATTTTAAAAACGCCGTCTATACTATTATTTGTTATAAGTTCTTGTGCGTCTAAACTAATCTCACTTTGTATAAGTTCCGCGTTAAGATTAGCGACTGTATCAAAATTTGTGTATGTTCTATCAAATAAAGCGCCGTCGTTGTCTGTTGCGTCAGTTATTACGACGTTTATTAAACCGGTATTTTCTATTATTTCTGTTGTTATTGTTCCGGTTGTTGTTGTGTATTCTGTTCCGTTTACTGTTGCCGTAAAATTAGTTATAATTACATCGTCATAAATGTTTTTTGTTGTTATTGTGAAATTATCTGATGCTACTGGTGGTTCTGTTCCTCCGCAGTCGTATTGTTCTCCTGCTCCAAGATTGTATTGATCTGATATTTCTGTCGATGTTAATGTTTTATTGTAGTATTTTAATTCGTCTAATACTCCGACTAGTCCAGATGTTCCTGTGTATAGGCTTCCGAAGTATAATTCTCCATCGTTTGTTATTGTGTTTATTGACGTACTTTCTATTAAAACATTATTTGCGTAAAGTTTGGTTGTTGTTCCGTCATAAGTTATTACTATAAAATGTAAACTGCTGTTTTCAAAAGCTGGATAACTAACGCTATCACTGTTCCATGCACCGTTATTGCTTATTCTGAAGAAGCTTCCGTCTCTCTTATATACTAATTCAAAACCGACTGTTCCTGTACTACTTGCACTTATTATTCTGTCGTGTCCAGCTCCGCCTGTGTTTCTTCCCCAAAAACTAAAACTGAATCCCGCTGTATCTAAATCAAAACTTGTATCGTGTACGTTATAAGTTAATCCGTTTGTTGTTAATCCGTTTCCGAACTTTCCTGTACCTGTAAATATCCCTGTATTTGTTGCGATCATGTCGTTGTGTCCTGTATAATCGTAAGTGGTTTTTACACTTTGATTATCAAAAGTCCACAAATTATAAAGCCCTGTTGTGCATTCTTCTGTTGCAGATACATTCATAATACTAATTAGAAAGACTAAACTTATTACGAGTCCAATTATTAATTTATTTTTTTTCATTTTTAATTGTCGCTCCCGATTACGCTTCTTATACCTATGAATACGATTAATATTCCCACAACCCAAGGAAATAAGGTTATTATTAAACTTGTTAAACCTTTTGTTTGTCCTGTTCCCACTCCGACCATTTCAAAAAGTACGGGAGCGGCAAATACGAATATTACTGCAACCATTATGAAAGCCATTAAGTTAATAAATCCTGCTTGCCCTCGTTTATTTTTGAATAATCTTATTTGCCTTAAGCTAAATCCTTTTTTTATTAAAGTGTCGGCTATGTCAAAATCTAAAGCGTTATTTATGAATCCTTTTGTTTTTCTTCCTGGTTTTTTTCTCATAGTTTAAACCCTTTCATATTTTTTGTGCTTATTTGTAGTTTTTCAAGTGGGTTATCCATTCTGAACAAGTTTTTTTCTACGAATCTGTTCTTTTCTTTTTTGGATTTCTTAAACTTTTTCCCAAGAAGTGTGCTTACTGTGCTTCTTTCGTTACTTGTTAACTTGTCAAATTTAAGACTTGCAGCAGCTGTGCTGTCAACGTAGTTTCTGCTGTTTCTAGTTAATATTTTAAGATTTGTGCCTTTCATTATCTTATTAATAAGATTGCCTTGTTTGCCTATTTCCACACTATAAAAACTGTTTTGTTTCGTATTTGTTCTAAATTCTGGAATTGTGAATTTTGGTATTTTTAATTTCGGTATTTTTGGAGTTGGTTCTTTCGGTTTTGGAATGTTTGGTTTTGGAATTTTAGGTTTTGGTTCTATTGGTTTTGGAATGTTTATTATGTTGTCTATTATTTTATCTGTTCTTCTTTTATTATTTGAACCTTGATCTGATATTTCTGTCGGTGTTATTTGTGCTGTTTTTAAGCTTAAATCTTGCTTTTGTCCTGTGTCTAATCCTTGTCTTTGTGTTAATCCTAAAACTTGTCCTGTGTTTTGTATTTGTCCTGTGTTTTGTATTTGTCCTGTGTTTAATCTTTGCGCTTGTACTGCGCCTAAACCTTGATTTTGAATACTTTTTAAAACTAAATTAGTACTTAATATGGGTGTTTGTTTTATTATTTGTGTGCTTTCTAAAGCTAAAATATTATTGTTTGATAAAATGTTTTTACTTAATTTATCAGTTCCAATATTTAATTTATCTGCGATACTATCTATTTTGCTTGTTGTGAATTGTCCATTTTGCAATTTGTAAGTATTTACTACGTTTCCAGATTTTCCTATGTTTATGTTTCTTGCTTGTTCATACCCTATGTTTCTTGCGTTTATTGTTTCTGCTTCAACATATACGCCGCCTGTATTTGTTTGTTTTACGAAAGGGTTTGTTTTTCCTAAACTTTTACTTTTTGGCGCGGTTGTTGTTGCGGGTGTTGTGTATCTGAAAGCTTCATATTTGCTTTTTCCTTGTAATTTTAAACCGCCTAAATACTGATCTTGTTTAATTGTTAAAGGCATTAATTCTTTTGTGGTTGCTGTTTTTGTGGTTGTTGCTGTGTTGGTAACTGTAAATTTTTGTTTTGCTGCTATCTTCGCCAAGATTTTTTCTTTTACGCCTTTTCTAAACCCATCCCTTAATGCTGTTTCTGTTTTTTGTGGTGCTAAAATTTGGTTTGCAGTTGTTGATCCGTCTGTATTTATTATTATTCCTTTATTATTTGGAAGTCTTGTATTTGGTTTATTATTGAAATATTTACTTTTTGGAAGTTTTGTTCCTTGTTTAACAGAAAAAGTATTGAATTGTGTTGGTTTTAATAATTGCTTTGTTTGTATTACTGTTTGCGAACTCCCCGTATTTGTATTAATTATTGTAAATACATTTTTGTTATTTATTGGTAAATCCGCATTTTTAGAACTATAAAAGTTTTTTGGTAATCCTTGCCTTGTTGTTCCTCTAACTTTCTTAATGTTGTTTACAGATTGTGTCATTAACCCGCTTCTTTTCATTTTAAAAATTACGTTGCTTGTTGGTTTTCCTGTTTCTGCATTAACGCTGTAACTTGTTACTCTTTGTTTTGCATTAATAAATTTTAAAGAAGAATCAGAAGTTTTGCTTATTATTTTGTTTGGGGTTATACTTATTGTTTCGCCTTTTGTTCTGTAAATATTTGATTGTCTGTTTTGGTTTCTTATACTAGTTTTACTTTTTGGACTTACTCGTCTGTTTCCTCTAAATGCTGCGCCTTTTGTGTTCCATTTTTGTAGTTTTGGAAGTTCTGGAAGGTTTACGTTTTGCCCTGCTTTGTATCCTTGTTTTAGTCCTGCACCTACGAATAAGAATTCTTTGCTTATTTCCCCTGTTCTATACCCTGGGTTTTTACTTGTTAATATATCCATGCTTACGCTTGTTGCGACTGCTGTTCCTATTACTGTTTTTGCACCTATTCCAACGCCATTAAACGCGGTTTTTGTAAATAAATTATAATTTTTAGCTGTGCTTATTGCTGCTGCTGCTTTCGTTCCCCCTATTACTTTTGTGGTTATTCCTGCAATTACGCCAACTCCTGCGCTTCCTGCAAGTATTGCAGCGTTACCTAAAGGATCTCTCCCTATTGAATCGGTAAACCCTTGCATAACATCAAGAGGAAGGTTTCCTTTTCCGCCTTTTGCTTTAAAATCGTTATATTTACCGCTAGGAATAAGTAAAGGGTTCTTTTTTTTGTTATTCCATAAACCGCGGCTTTCTTCATAATCAAGAGTTCTGAGTTTATCACCAAAATATTTATCGTCAATAACATTAATATCTTTACTTATTTTTTCTGTTAGCATCGCACTGCTGCCACCTTCCCAAACTTTATCAAAGAAACTTTTACTTTTCTTTTCTTGAATATCATTAAATCCTTTAGTGAATATTAATTCATTGTTTTTTTTATCAAGTATTCCGACTATTTTATCTCCTTTGCTATAAATTATGTTTCCAGGAATAGTGCTTTTTGTTTGTACCACGTTTGCAAAATATTTTTCACTCGCCGCCGTCTTTTTAACTGTTAATCCTTCCATTACTGTTGCTCTTTGTGGAAGTATTGCATCTACATAATTTGTTTTGCTTTGATAAGAATTAGTTTTTTGTTGTTTTGGGATTAAACCTGCTGTTGCACCCGTATTTGTTTTTTGTGTTACTAAGTCATAATCTTTTAAGAGTTCCCCTGCATTAGCATAATTTTTTGTACTTTCTTTAAAATTATTTAATCTTGTTGTTCTTTCATTAAGTAATTGCTTGTTTTTAAGCGAATCCCACGCTTTTTTATTTTGAGGGTTTCTGACATACTGATTATATAATTGTTTATATTCTGCTATCTTTCCCGCTTTTATTACGCCTTTATCATCTTTTATGTTTGCTTGTGCGACTGCTTCTTTAAAAGTTGCGGGTTTTGGCGGTTCAACAAGAGAAGGGTTTTTCATAGGAGAGGATGAACCGCCAGAACTTCGCGAACTTGATTTATTAGAAGAAGAAATTTTTTCAACTTTAGAAACATAATATTTTTTAGTTTTATTATTATAAGAATATGTTGTTTTTTTCCCGTTCTTTTCTTGAGTGTACGCCATTATACCCAAAACTAAAGAAGAGTAAATATATAAAGAAAATTAAAAAATAAACCAACTAATAAAAAGAATGATTTATTTTACTACTTCATGCGTCAAATAACGTTTATCTAATTGAGAAGTATTACTGCGATGTCACCCAAAAACTTCCGTTAATTCTTCTTTAGTGTAATGCTCTCTTAATTTAGGCCACGCAATAGCAATCCTGTTTCCTTTATCATTTTTTCCTAAAGTTGCCCTAAAATTTTGTTCTCCTTTTTCTAAAGCTTTTTTTGCATCACTCCCATACTTTTCATCAAGTTTATTATTTTTTTGTGCTTCATACTCAATCAAACCTTTATCTGTTAAAATTTCAACATTACTAAACCTATCGCGAACATCAAAAAGGCGAGGATGCGAATATTTCCACTCATAATACTTTTTTAAACCTGCATTATTAGCATACAATTTAAATTCTCCAAGTTTTAAAACATAATCCCCGTTCTCTGCTTTTTCATAATGTTTGCTAAGATGCCATAATAGATCCATACGCCACAAAGCAATATAACTATCAAGATCATGAAAAGCAGGTAATAAAATAATATGAACTTGTCGTTTTGCTCTGCATTCACTCATATAATTTGTGAACCGAACCGCTTCTCTCCCCATGCTTCTTTTACGATTAAGAACTTGCCGCCCTTCATCCAATACATGGACTGTGAACTCCGGACTTTCAAGACTACTATCAATATATTTATCTATATCATTATGAATATTATAAACGCCGTCGTAATCGAACTTACTCCCTAAAACTATTGCGCAATATGCTGCGAGTTGTCTTGCTTTTTTACTTTTCCCGCTTCCTTCCGGGCCATCAATAACAAAAACTAAATCTTGAACGCTTTGTTTCATAGCTTGCAAACCAATATCCAAGTTTTGCTTTTCTTTTTTATGTAAATAAAAACTTATTCCTTCTCTAACTGTAACCATAACCAATTTTAAACCCCTCTTATGTTTTATTTATTATTCCTGGCGTATCAAAATCATTAAACCGATTTATATTCTTCATACCACTTAAACGCATAAAATCCTCTACTAAAAATATGATTTCTTGAATTTCTTCTCCTGTAATTTTAAAATTAGATTTAAAACTATCTTCAATAAAATTCATGAATCTATCATAATCAAAATTTTTATCTGCATCCAACTTTTTTTTAAAACTAATACACAAAGGCCGCAACTGAAACAATAAAGGCACTAAATAACTCATAAACGCGCTTGTTTGAACATTAATACTTTTCCCTGCTTGTTTTCTTACGCATAAAATCCGAAAACTTTCATATAACCCCTCGTAAAACGTCCAAATACCTGTTTTTGTTCTGAACTCGTCAGTATAAATATAACTATCTTCGTTTTTACTAGCATAATTATACATATTCATTTTAAACCTATAATCTCCGAAAACTTCTTCTTTTTATCCTTTTCAACAAGTTTAATCACATAATCATAATTTTTATTAAACCATTGAAAACTAATAAGTCTTTTGTCCGCAGCATTAAAAGCAGCGTCTAAATAATCAAAAAAATTCATTTTCTTTTTAGGCGCATCATACTTTTCAGATAAAATAATCATCGCATCCGCAGGATTAGTGACAAAACTATCTGTTTTAGGCGTGTAATCTCCGCCTTTTCCGCCCCGGATTTCTACAACGTCCATTTTAATTTTATAAGACATTCTTTACACCCCCTTGAACACCAAAAAATAAGAATGCGCTTTTTGCGATTTCTGCTGTTTGTGCTGCAACTGGAACGCCAACATCTCGAACAGTTTCATAAACGCTGTAACTAAAATATATGTTTGCAAGTATTGCGCCAACTAAACCCAAAAATCCAACAAGAATAAGGCCGCTGTTTTGCATTAACCAACTAACCAGGTCGAAATTTCTTTCTCCTGTCATAATAATATCTAGTTCGTTTGTGCTTATCCCGTCGTATTCTAAACTATAAATGTTTACTGGTTCTGGAATGCCTTCTCTATGAATATAGCTAGGAATGCCTTTATACTGCATTAAAAGTCTGGGTTCTACTGAATAACTGCGATCATCTATTTTAAACCTGCCTTCCGGTTCTTTTTTAACGAACTCTTCTTTTAACACGCCGCTTTTACTCATGTATAAAGTATTTACGTGTTCGCCGTCTTTATATTTTAGTTTGTTACGAAATCTTTTAAACATTTCTTTACCGATACCAGTTCCTACTAAAAACCCTATTATTCCAACATTTACTACTAAACTAAACACTAAACTTATAATTAATACATCATTTGCCATTATTACCCTCTCCTTTCCCCTTTAAGATTAAAATATTTGTTTTTGCACGTAATACTACAAAATAAAAAAGTTTGCTTAGAATCGGCAGAAATCGCCTTCCCGCAACCCCTGCAAAATCCTTTATTTAAAATCATTCTTTAATAATCCTCTAGCGTTTTACTCGTTTTACTCTTATTGTTCTTGAACATACTCCAGTGAGGATTTACTTTTGTTCTATCCTCGATGCTTTGTTCTTGTTTAAATTTCTTAGTCTGTAACGCGTTAAGTAAATAACCCCCTCTTGCAGCGCTAGTAGTTACAAACGTTCTGTATCTTTGCATAAATTGATGATAAGCTTTAGGATAACGACAAGTCATAACTTCAACCTCTTTAAAGATTGGAACTATTTTTATTACTTTATTTCCTTCTTCATCTTCGAACTCCTGCTCTTCTTCTTTTACAAACTCTGTTTTAGTTGTAAAAACCATGTACTTTTTAAGAATGTGTAATTGATTAAGAATAATCCGCAGTTTTTCGGGTTCTTTAAGTTTCCCGTTTAAATTAGTTATTACTAGGTTTTTGTCTAAATGTTTAAATTCTTCAATATCCGGACTAAGCGCAAACCTACTTAAAAAATCAAAGTCGCTGTCATAATCTGCATATTGTTGTTTAATTTCCTATTCTTCTAAACCCATTCTCCTTCCCTCTCCTACTCAAAAAATTAAAATTTTAATTCAAATAAGTTTCTTGTTCTTTTCTTAATTCAATAACTGAAGTTATTATCCCGTATAAACCAAGCAATACGAATAAAAAGCTTAATGTTCCCATTAAAACCGTACTATCATTATCGTAAATGTTTTCGGTTGTAGTATATTCATGAAATAAAAAGACTGTTTCGGGATCGTTTAAATCACTAGGATTAAAAGCGGGTTGTGTGCCTGCATAATCCCAATGATACCCACTTAAATTATTTCCGTATATATAAGAAGTTGTTTCATTTACTCCCGTTATAAACTCAACCGGATTAACCAACCCAATCAAACCAACTAATAAAATTATAAAAAAACCTGTTAATTTCAAATAAGAACCTTTTTCTTTATCGCCCAAACTCATTAATATTAAAAACGCACTTATTACTAAACCAAATATTATAATTGTTAATTCCAAGAATCCCACCCCGTTTTATTTTGAAAAAAAGAAAAAAAGTTAAAAGCAGCTAGGGAAAAGAGGTCACTAAACCCTTTGCCACCTTTAATTTTAACTTGCATTGTCGCTTATCCTCTTATCATAGCTGCTGCAACTCCTAAACCTGCTAATCCTAAAAATAGAGGGATGAAGCCTACAACTGTTGCAGTTGTTCCTGTTAAGTTAGCTGTTGAAATAACGCTTGTACTTACTGGGATTGCTACTGCTACTAATAAGATTATTGCGAAAATTACTGCCATTACTGATCCACCTTGTGCCATATTACTTATCACCCGACAATAAAAAAGAAATATAAAGACTATATAAAAACCATTACAAAAAAAAAATAAGAACTAAAACTATATATTACAATATATAGGTTAGAGAATATAGGTTAAAGAATAGAAACATTTATATAAAAAGTAGATTATGTAATCTATATGACACAAACACAACTAACAGATGAACCTTACAACATAAGGCTAACAACAGAACAAGAAGCTTTTTTTAATAAAAACAATTTAATTTCAAAATCGAATTTTATTAGGGAAGCAGTAGATGAAAAAATATTGAAAACACAAATAATCAAAAATAAATAAAATGTGGACTAATATAATATACAACGCAAGTTACAAAAAACGCGCCAAAAAAATAGACGCATGGTACAAAAAACAAGAGGACAAAGAAAATGAACGAAAACAAAACACTAAAACAACTACAAACAGAATATAATTTTTTCGAATGCATCAAAAAAGAAACACAAACAAGGTGCTAAATTTGACAGAAATACTTCCCTATTATGAATTAAACAACTCATACGACGAAATAAAAAACAATATATCTGACAATACATATACAAATTATACTAAAAAAATAGCGGAACAAATAATATTGACATACGAAAACTTAGAAGAACACGATAAACCAATAATAGAAGAAGGAAAAATAAACAAACTAAAAATATTCATAAAAAACTACGAAGAAGAAACAGCAACACAAAACGAACAACCAAACAAAAAATATACTCTTAAACTAGGTTCTGCAAAAATAGATACACTGAAAGAAACAGTAACACACCTACTAGCAGCAAAAAGACGAAGCGAAGCCACCGAACTAATAACAACAACAATCAAACAACAAACAAAAATATTCACAACACGCGACGACGAAAAACCCGAAATGTGGATATACCACGAAGGAATATATATTCCGAATGGACGCGCAAGAATAAAAGAAGCAATAAGAAAAATCTTAGGAGAATTGCACACAACACACATAACAAACGAAATCATAAACAAAATAGAAGCCGACACATACATAGATCAAGAAAAATTCTTCGAACAGCAAAACAAGTATCCGGAACTAATCGCAACACAAAACGGCATACTAAATATAAAAACACAAACTTTAGAACCATTTAATAACAAATATTACTTTTTCAATAAAATAAACGCAGAATACATTCCAGGAAAAGATTGTAAAAATATAAAGCAATTCTTAAAAGAAATACTTCCCGACGAGAAAAGCTACGATACAATACAAGAACTAATCGGATTTTGTTTATTAAAAGAATACAAATACGAAAAAAGCTTCATGTTCATAGGAGAAGGCAGCAACGGAAAAACAAAACTATTAGATTTAATAAAAAAATTCTTAGGCGCAGAAAATTGTTTAAATTTAACATTATCGAAAATAGAAAAAGACAATTTCGCAGTTAGTGAAATACACAATAAACTAGTAAATATAAGCGGAGAAATAACAAAAGAAGCATTAGACAATACTGGAACATTCAAAGAATTAACAGGGAGAGGAACAATAACCGCAGGAAGAAAATTTAAAACAGGAGTAAGTTTTGAAAGCTACGCAAAAATGATATTTGCAACAAATGATCTTCCGCGAACAAAAGACATGACAGACGGATTTTGGAGAAGATGGGTTTTAATGAAATTCCCTTATAAATTTTTACCACAAAAAGAAATAAACTTAATACCGGAAAAAGAAAGAACAAATATTAAACTCCAAAACCCGGAAATAATAAAAAGCATTTCCACCAAAGAAGAATTAAACGGATTATTAAATTTTGCATTAAAGGGGTTTGAAAGATTAGAAAAACAAAAAGATTTTACAGATAGCAAAAGCACAAATAAAACCGCAGAAATGTGGATAAGAACAAGCGACAGTTTCAGTGCTTTTCTTATGGATCATATAACCGAAGAATACGACGCCATGATACAAAAACAAGTACTTAAAGAAATGTATCACAGATATTGTAAAAGGAATAAATTAAAACTTCAATCAGACATGGCAATAAAATATAATTTGACTAAAAATTTAGCGGTTACAGAAGCAAGACCTTTAGTCGATGGAGTACAATATGGGGTATGGGTTGGCATAAAGTTTAGTAAGGGTAGTAAGGGTAGTAAGGGTTTTTCAGTTTGCCTAGGAATTTAAAGTTTCATAGCAAAGTCAAATACCCTGCAAGTCCTGCCTACCCTTACTATGGTGTGGTTATTTCCACAATAAGTACAAGTTAATATACTTTTTTGTATATTAAGTAATAAATAAAAAAACGGAGAAATGAAAAAAATGGATGAAAAAAACAATAAATTGGAAGTGGGCGAAGAATTTTTGACAATATCAGAGACAAAAATTTAAGGAAAATGAAGAAATTAAAACTACGTTCTTTGTTGCTTAAATATAGTCAAATAAACGACGAAGATTTAACCGAAAAAGACTACGAAGAAAAGATTAATTTAGAAAGATAATTTTAAAACGCGAGAGGAAAACATATAAAATGAAAGTTGATAAAAATAGGATACCAATTAAATTCAAAATATTAAGATATTTAAATAATATTGAAGGAATGAAAGTCGGAAAAGCAGCACGATATTTAGATGTTACCGATTCGCGTTTTAATGTTATTATAAATAAATTAGCGGTTGAAGGGTTTGTTTCTTTTACTCATTCAGATAATAGAAGTAAAGAAATAGTTTTAACAGAGAAAGGACGCGCAACTAGTAACCTTTTTTGTGAGGTTGACCAGTTGATACAGTTGTTCGACACCTTAAAAGTCAATGGTTTTAAAAAATGAAGATAAGAAGAGATTACAGCCATAAACTAACAATATATAGTGATTGGTTGTTTAATTTGTTCCTTTTTGTAATGGTTTTAATTGCAGGGTACTATATTTTTAATGTTAATAGTTTTAATTATGAAGTTTTACCATTAGGCGCGGACATTAATATATATGATCAAGTAAACCCAGGTTATAAGTTGATAAGTATAACCGAAGCAAACGAGATGCGAAGTTATTATAATAAGTTTTTTTGGTTAATAGCTTTTTGTATGTTTGGGTATTTATATTATAGTCCTAGTATGCGCAAGGGCATTAGTAAGTTTATAAAGAAATATAAAAGTTTAGAGGAATAAAAATAAAATGGATAAAAAAAAATTGTTTAGATGTTGGTATTGTAAGAATAAGTTAACAAGGAAAGAGTTTACATTATTTACGCCTATTGTGAAAATTTGCGTTCCTTGTGCATCTGCTGCAAAAGCGAATGATGTTGATAAAAAACTTTTGGGTAAGTTTGCGAATAGAATTACTCCCGAGGGTTTACGTAAGAAGTTACAGAAACAAGGACATAGCGAAGAAGCTATAAATGAAGGGTTAGAAAAAACAGGGTTTAAAAAATGACTTTAAACATATTATTAGATCAAGAAAAAGAAGCAATACAAGACAAATACAATAAAGCACTTGTAAATACTGTGTTTCATATAAGTAACACTTATCATAGTTTAAGTAGTAAAGAATCGTGGGTTTATGCAAAAAAACACGTTTACAAATGCA
>Ga0114918_10002727_pt1 | contig 15764 bp, 13 predicted proteins | sample LantaG_FD_87015 | JGI IMG/M metagenome (GOLD analysis project Ga0114918, IMG submission 87015) | Deep subsurface microbial communities from Baltic Sea to uncover new lineages of life (NeLLi) - Landsort_02402 metaG | ecosystem: Environmental > Aquatic > Marine > Oceanic > Sediment | place...
ATATTATTCTATATTAACTCAAATATCATCCAAATCTCATTATAAAACAATAAAAAAAAAAAAAAAAAAAAAAAAAAATAAAAATAGATAAAAAAAAAAATAAAAAAAAAATAAAAAAAAAAAAAAAAAAAAAAAAAAAAAATAAAAAAATAAAAAAAAAAAAAAAAAAAAAAAAAAAAAAAAAAAAAAAAAGGTGGAGAGATCCCAAATTCAAAACAGCAGAAGAGAAAGAGAAAAAGTTAAAAAATGAAATTTCCCCCGAGTTACACCAATCTCTCTCTATTTTCTAAACGGCAGCGCCGGCAGCGACGCCTGCAGCAACCCCCCTCGCGACGACCCCGGGAGGCGGCGCCCCCGACCGCCGCCTCCACTTGGCATGAGCAAGGCCACCGCCGACAGATTTTCCGTTTTTGTCTCCGTTTTCGTCTTTGTTTTCGCCTTCATCGTCGTCGTCAGAGGCCATCAAAGCGAGTCCGACGCCGCACCAGGCCCCCGGCGCTGACCCCTTGGCCCTCCCCGAGTAGTAGAGCCTCCACTTCCCTCCCGCCATGGGTACCAAGCAGGGAGCTCCAACGCCGCCGTCGTCCCAAGACGAAGAAGGAGAAGAAGAATTGGAAGAGCTCGAAGAAGAAGCTTCGAGCACCGGCTTGTCAGAGACCCGTCCACCCCCGCAGCCCGTCCTTCGAGACGGCCACGCCGATCGACCTCTCGTCGTCCCTGGCCACGGCCTCGTAGACCATGACGTACTGTTTGGTCTCTGAGTCGAAGACGACGTGGCGCGACGCGGCCCCGGCGGCGTCGAAGGAAGAAGGAGAAGAAGGAGTCGAGTTCTCGACGTTTTCGTCGTTTTCTTCGCCACTTCCGCCTCCGCCGCAAAACACCGGCTCCCCTCTCGACCACTTCAGCCCGTCTTCCGACAGGGAGACCCCCACCGTCCATTTCCGGGTACGCTCGTCGAAAGAGTGGTAGTACATCCGCATGTCCCGGGGTCCCGCAGCCACGACCTGCGGCGCAGCGATAAAAGAAGAATCCCACCTCCCTTCTTCGCCGGCGTCGAGCAGCGCTCCCGTGTGGTGGTCGGCCTCGATCCGGGCCCAGTGCCTCCCGTCCTGCGACAAGGCAAGCCCCGCACGCGTCCTGGCCCCCTCGACTTCCGCTGAAGAAGAACCAGAAGAGCTGGAAGAGCTAGAGCTTCTGCTGCTGCTGCTGCTGCTGCTGCTGGTGATCCCCTCAGGGAGGGCGTGTTTCTCGAAAGAGCCGCCAGAGTAAAACATCCAGTAGACTCCCCCCGTCGAGGCCACGGCCCCGCTCGAGAAGATCTGGACGTCGGAGACCGAGACGTGGTGGGTGTCGTGCCACCACCAGTCGCCGTTCGGTTCCAGGATCGGGGAAGAAGAAGAGGAAGGAGGAGGAGCTTCTTCGTTGCTCTTGCTGTTGTTGGGGCTCCAGCGCCGCCACAGGACGCCGTCGCCAGAGGTCGCGACCCCGACCGCGCCCGCTCCGGGGGCCACCGCGGCTACGGAGCCGTCTGCAGGAGCCGGGGAGTCGCGGGCGGAGTACCACATGAACCAGCGCTGCTCGTTGTCGCCGACGTAGCAGCGGACCTGGGGGAGGGGGGGCGGAAGAAAAGAGAGGAGGTTGCAAAGAAAAGCGTCGTCGAAGGAAAAAAGGTTGAGTGACGATGATAAAGATAGAGCGAGATGAAGCGTTTTCCAATTGATCCCTCGAGGCACCCCTCCCATTTTTCCTCACCACTGGGGCCCCGATGCCGTGCGAGTCCCAGGCGCCTTCGGGGCCGGGTCCGAAGACGAGCCCCGCCGTGGAAATGGCGGAGGAAGCAGAGGGCAGATCGGAATCATCAGGAGCGGCGGCAATGACGCCGACAACGACTGCCGATTGGCAACCTTTGCGCCGCCTCGAGAGCGCGAGCGAGCGTCGAGGGATAGAGCTGCATGCTTGAGAAGCTGAAGAGGATGCGAGAAGTGCTCGTGGAGTTGCGCGAAAGCTCGTTGAGGCGCCAGCGGCGACGCGAGGAGGTTGAGAGAGACGCATGTTCGAGAGAGTGGCTAGGGAAAAATTCTGAGACGGAACTTGTCTCACACCCTTTTTCAGCTTGTTTTTTTCTTTTTTCTCCCTCGACGTCTCTTCTCGTCGTCGCCAAAGAGTGCGCGTCGTCTCTTCTACCATCTTCCCGTGCTCCGATCTCCTCTGTGAGCTCACCTCCAGGGCCGAAAACATCGTCGCCCGACTCCACTCGAGGCGAAAGCGTTTTCGATCTCTCCTCAGAAAGAGAGCACGGAGCGCGACAAAGGTCGAGATTGATTCAAGGCATCTGGAAGAAGAAGAAGAAGAAGAAGAAGAAGAAGAAGAAGAAGAAGAAGAAGAAAAAAACCTCGGCGAGCCATTCTTCACCGCCCTTGTCGTCGCATCTTCCGCATCGTTTCCTCTTCTGATCAGCTTCGTCAGACCGCGATGGTGTGTTACTGGTGCTCCTGCGATTTATTTGTGGATTTTAAAGGGGGAGAAATCGAAACGGGGTTCGGGTGTTGCGAACGAACTTTTTGATGGGGGGAGGGCGAATGCAAACGAGGACAAAAAGTCGCCCTCGGCCCCTCTCAACCTCTCACCACCTCAACTCAACAACTTCAACAAACCTCATCCTCCACTTCCTCCTTGTTTCAGACCGACGTCGCCGTCGCCGCAGCCGCAGCCACGGCTGCAGCGGCAGTCTTGTCCTGGGCAGGGGGCCCCACGGCGTTTGCTTCCCACTTTTCAGCGTCTCAGTCCTCGACTTTTTCAACTTCAACTTCTTCTTCCTCCTCCTCGGCGGCAGCGGTCGCCGCCGTCGCCGCCACTTCGGCCGCGGCCTTCGCCGTCGCCGGCAAGCGCGCCGCCCTGGGCGTCCTCTCCCCGGCCGAGCGGGAGGCCACCGCCGACGCCGTCGCGAGGTACGCGGCGCTGAAAGTTGTCTTCGTCTGCGCTGCCGTGGCCCCGGGCGACGGCGCCGCCCTGGCACGCTGGGCCTCGTGGTTCGGGCTCTGCTGCGGCGTGACTGGCCTCGCCGCTGCGGGGAGGGCGAGGGCTAAAGCATTGGCGGACGCGGACACCATCGCGGAGGCGACGGAGGAGGCGCTCCTCCTCGGAGGAGGAAGCAGCTCTCATCTTTCCCCTTCTCCTGCTCTTCTTCAGCTTCATTCGGGGCGCCGGTTCCGCTTCGAGCAGCAGCGGAGGCAGCGGTCGAGGGAGAGAGCGAGGGTCGCGCTCCTGCTCGCGGGTGCCCTGCTGCTCCTGTTCCTGTGGGGGCCCTCCCTGGGAGGGGCTGCCTCGAGGGGCGCGGTCTTCGAGGAGATGATGATGACGGCGACGACGATGAGCAGCAGCAGCAGCTGCAGCAGGGATGAGACATCATCATCTTCGTCGTTGTCGTCGTCTTCTCTCGCCACCCGGCTCGTCACGGCGGGGCTCTGGCTGCCAGACGCCGTGGGACCCGCCGTCGACGCCCTGGCCGGCCTGGCAATCTGCTTCTGCTCCCTGTCGATGCAGCAGAGGAGGAAGCAGAGGAAGAAGAAGGAGCAGCAGCAAAGGCAGGAGGAGGAAGGAGGAGAAACCGACAACAACTCCTTCTCCTCCTCCTTCTTCTCGTCATCCCTCTTCTTCGCGCTCCTCCCTGCCCCATCTGCCTCCCTCGCCTTCCACGCGTCGATCGTGGCGAACTCCCTGCCTCGCGTCGCCTCGCTGTGCCACGCCGCCGCGGTCTGGGCCCTGCGCGGCGGAGGGGAGAAGAGCGGGGCGCTGGCTTCCCTCTTCGACCTCGACTTTTTCGAAAACGGCGACGGAGGAGGAGAGTTTGCAGCCGGCAGCGGAAGCGGCAGCGGCAGCGGAAGCGGCATCAGCAGCTCGACCTCTCGGCTCCTGGCCCTGCTGCTCCCGTTCCCGCGCCGCTACCTCTCCGTCGTCGACGCCGCGCTCGCCGTCGACGCGCACTCGGCGCTGTGGGCGCTGGCGAGGACGGCGAGGGCCTACCTGCGGTACCGCCAGGCGTGCCGGGACCTGTTCTGCTGCTGCGGGAGCTCTTCGCCGTCGTCGTCTTCGTCGGCGTCGTCTATTTCTCGCTCTCGCCATCGTTGCTGTTCGTCGTCGACTTTCTCTTCTTCTGCTTCTGAAGCCGCCGTCGCCGCGGACGAGACCTGCCCGATCTGCCTCGACGCCCTCCAGGGAGAAGAAGGACAGCAGACTACAGAAGGAATCACTCCTCCTCGTGTAGTGACGACGACGGCCTGCGGCCACCGCTTCCACGCAGGATGCCTGAAGGGGTGGCTGCAGCGAGGGTGCGCCGTCACGTCGGCCGGCGGCAGCGTCGGCAGCAGAGGGCTCGGGGTCGGGGCCTCTGGAGCGGCGGCGGCGGCGGCTGAAGCAGCTTCCGGGTCGCTCTCTTCTTCTTTGTCGTCTTCTCTCGAGGGCACGCCGTGCCCTCTCTGCAGGCAGCCGCTGGAGAGGAAGGTGCTGCAGCGGAGGAGGGAGCTGGAGGAAAAAGAAAGGGAGAAGAGGGAGCGGCAGCAGCGGCAGCGGCTGCTGTCGTTGCTGCCTCTCTCTCCTTCTTCCTCTCCTTCTTCTCCTCGTGGAGACAGGGGCTTCTTGAGGCCCTTCCGCCGCGTGATCGAGATTGTGACCGTGCCCTGCGTGGCTCTGGCTTCGAGGCTGCCCCCGTTCTCACGCCGGCAGCAGCAGCAACAGGGGACGGCGAGAGCTCACGACGAAGGGAACGAAACCGGCCTCCGTCACCGCCCTCGCTCTTCGCAAGAGATCGAGCCCGCCGCCGCCGCCCCCAACGCTCCTCTCCGCTCGCACCCGCTCTTCCTTTCTTCTGTCTCTTCGTCGTCGTCGTCCTTCTCGTCGGTGATGATGACGCGGTCGAGGGCCCGGGCGCTCGCGGCCGCGGTGTGAAGCGAGAAGAGAAGAGAGAAAGATAGAAAGAAAAGAAAAACCCGAAAACAAAAAATGAACAAAAAATTATGCTTTCCCTTCTTTTGTTGCCTTTTTTTCGTCCCGTTTCCCTCCTCTTGCTCTATTGCTCACCCTTGTGTATCAATCTATATATAATGTTTCATTCATTGTGCCTTGCAAAAATTAAAGAGAGCGACGATTTTCACTTTTTCCTCGTCGTCGTCGTCGTTGCGACTTCACCCCCACTGCCTCCGTCGCCGCCGGCCGCCGCTCCTCTCCCTCCTCCGCCGTCCCCGGCACTCGCTATCGACTCTTCCCTCCGCGGCGGGGGGCCCGCCAGGGGAGCGACGACGGGCGCGAAGCCTCGTACGTTAGCCCCGCCTCCTCCTCTCTGTCCATTTGGCCGCCTCAGCACGGGGCACTGCCCTCCCTTGAGGCGCGCTGCGGCTCCATGTAGAGGACCGAGCAACGAGGCAAAGGAGAAGAAAAACCTCGACGGCGGCGGCGGTGGAGAAGCAGAAGGAGAAACAGAAGAAGGGTTTCGCTCGCCGCTGCCCTCGCTGCCTGCTGCTCCTCCCTCGAGGGCAGGGGTGAGGGCGACGGCGGCGCCCACTGCTCCTGCAACGACGAGGACGAGGGCCCCCAGAGAAGAGGCGCCGGAGTTTGTCATTGCCGTCGTCGTTGTCGAAGAGGAAGAAGAAAGCTTTTCCGCTTTCGCCTCCCCCTTGGCTTTCTGGCTTCCCCCTCCGTTCTTCTTCTTCTCGTTCTGCTTCTTCGCCACCGCTTTCATGGCAGGCGCGCCAGCAGCAGCAGTAGCATTTTCAATGCTATCGCTATCGCTCCGCGGCGCGTGCGGCGCCAGGGCGTCCGCCAGCCGCGCGAGCGCCGCGGCGGCCCTGGCGCTCGGCCTCGACGCCAGAGCGGCGGCGGCGGCGGCCGGTGCAGCGCCGGCCCGCCAGGCCTCCCTTGCCGCCTCCGACGAGGAGGAAGCAGCTGCCGCCGCGGCAGCAGCTTCTCCTTCTCCTCCTTGCCCTTCTCCTCCTGCAGCAGCTGGGAGAGAGATGACGACGGCGAGCGCGTCCGCGACGTCGGCGACCGCGGCCGCGAGCTCGCTGGTGCCCCTCCTGGGGGACAGCGCGAGGGAAGCCAGCGCGGCGGCGAGCGTCGCCGGAGCTCCCGCCTCTCGAGCCGCGGAGAGCGCTTCGTGCGAGAAGGCCGCCGCCGAGGCGAGGGCCCAGGCCGCGTCCCCGGCAGCGACGGCAGCGGGCACGGAGGAAGGAGATGAAGAAGATACAGGAGAAGAAGAGGTTTTCGCAGCCACGACGACGACGGGCGGGCTGCGGCACTCGGAGGCAAACGGCGGCGACAGGCGCCGGGCCGCGGCCTCGGGTGCCGGCCACGAGACGTTTTTCGTCCTCCGTTGCTGCTGCTGTCCCCCCCCGCCGCCTCCTCCTTCCAGCAGCAGCAGCCTCTCGCTGGCGGCGACGAGGGGCGCCAGGCCGGCGAGACCGCCGCCTTCGTTCGTGCTGCTGCTGCCCGCCAGGGCCGCGGCTGCTGCAGCGCCGGCCGAGGCGAGGGCTTTGGCCGGGATAGCTGAAGCAGCAGAGGAAGAAGAGAAAGCGGCGACGCTTTTCAGAAGAGTCTGCGGCGCCTTTGCCGACGCAAGCCTCTTCGCAGCCGCCGAGGAACCTTCTTCTCCTCCTCCTTCCAGCAGCGGGGCCAGCACCAGGTTCCCCGCGGCCACGGCGGCGGCGGCAGCGACCCCGGGGCTCCTGGCGTTGCCGGCGGCGTCCAGAGGTCCCAGCAGCGGCGAGAGGAAGCCGGCGGCAAAGTGGTGTTCCGCCGCCGCTTTCGCCCCCAGGGGCCTTCCTTTCAAGAAAGACGCCAGCGCGGAAGCAGAGGAGAAGCCGCCGTCGTGCGAGGCCAAGGAAGGGTTGAGCGAGAGGACCAGGGCACGGGCCACCGCGGCGTCGACCTCTGCCGGCGTCGGAGGCAGAGACGAAGATTCGGCATCGTTTTTTTCTTCTCCTCCTCCACTCTTCTTCGTCGCCGCCGCGGTCGCGGAGAGGGCCATCTCGAACGCGGCTTTGTCCCCGCGAGACAGGCACCGCATGGCCCTGGCCAGGGCCCGCTGGGAGCTTGCCGCGACCGAGGGCTGACCCTGCGCCGCGGCGAGCAGCAGCGCGCTGAGAGCTCCCTGGTGCGCGCTTTGCACAGCGGCTGCGCTGCTGCCGGCGCAGAGGCACGCCGCGAGGAGCTCCGCCGAGCCCGAGGCGGCGCTGCCGCCGACGCCGACGAGGGCGACGCCGGCCGCGCCCGGGGCCCCGGAGGAGATCGCTGCCGCGGAGGCCTTGCGTCCTGTTTTTTATTTTTATTTTTTTTGAAAGAGAAGGAGGAGGTGGTGGTGGAGGTCGAGAAAAGAGTTGAGTTTTTTTGTTTTCTTTCCTTCTTCATCTTCTTTGTCTTCTTTCTTTTTCTTTCTCTTTCTCTTTTCAGCTGATCAAATTCTCCCTTACCTCCTGCGTCCACGGCCGTGGCGATCAGCCTCGCGGCGACCCCAGCACAGCGAGGGAAGCTTTTGGCGCTCTTGAGCACGGCGATGAGGCGCGGGATGGACGGCGTGATGAGCGTCGTCGAAAAGGCGGCAGCGACGGTCCTCGACGAAGTCGTCGACGACGAGACCGCCGTGGCCGCGATCGCGAGCAACAGGGCCGTGACAACGACGCAGGCTCGGTGCACCGCAGACGACGAAGACGAGGAGCGCATGTACCACGCCTTGGAGCGTCTGTTCCTGGCGAGGATCGCCGGAGGAGGAGGAGGAGGCCTGGCGAAGGAAGAAGAGCCTGTCATCTTGTTTGAGTTTTTTTTTCCTTCGTTATCGAACGAGAGAGTGATTTCGAAAAAGAAAAAAAAACGTTTTTTCTCAAAAATTCACAGTCGCTTTCTCTAAGGAATTGCTTGGTCCTGATAGCTCTCTCATCACAAGAATGGAAGACATAACGAGGCAGCACCAGCGGGTGAGCAGCGCGCCGACGTCGCGCTCGCCGCTGCGGGAGCACCAGCTCGCGATGCAGCATTCGTCGTCGTCAAGCTTGTCTTCGTCGCCGTCGAAAAACTCGCGCGTTGCCGCCGCTTCTTCTTCTCATTCCGCTTCGGTTCCGTCGTCAATCCCGCTCGCCACCAGCCTGCTCGCATCCTCTGCGGCGATGAGCCCGCTGCGCAACGCGGCAGTGGGATTCGCGGCCTTGCCCCTGGTGCAGTCGCCGACGCAGTGCAGCTCTCCGATTGTGAGGAAGGAGGGCAAGGATGATGGTGGGATTGTCGATCGCGGCGCTCAACAGCTGCTGCAACGGCCGCTTTCGACGACGACGACGAACGAAGCGGCGGCAACGGCAACGGCAACGGCAGCGAAGTCAGCTCTCTCTGCAGAACAGCCCGCCAAGGTCCCCGCCAGGGACCTGGGACCGCTGGGAGAGGGCGTCAAGGCCGCCGTGATCGCCGCGGCAGCTGCCGCGGTGGGCATTTCGACCGAAGAAGAAGTAGAAGTAGAAGAGGTGGCTGCTGCTGCTGAGGAGGTCGAACAGGACGAAGAAGGAGAGAAACCTTCCAAAAACGCCACCGTCCCCTGCTGCTCCTCCTCCTCCGTCGTCTCCTCGGGCGTGCTCGACGCCGTGCTCGAGGACGCCAGGCAGCAGCGCGCCGCGGCGGAGGCGGCCCTGCTGTTCGCGGCCCGAGAGAGGAGGGACGCAGACGCGCTGGCCTCGGCCTCGGCCTCCGAGGGGCAGGCCATCGCGGCGTCCGCCGAGGCCGCCAAGGGCAGCAGCAGGCTGGTGAGGGCGCTGGAGGCCTCGGAGGCGAGGTGCAGGAGGCTGGAGGAGGCGCTGCGAGGAGCCGGGATGGAGTGCTCTACTGTCTTGGGCGAAGGAGGGGAAGGAGGAAAAGGAGGAGGAGGAGGAGGAGGAGGAAAAGAAGAAGAAGAAAACGATCAGGAAGAAGAGATCAGCTCCTCGTTCTGGACTCCGAGGAAGAGGAAAGAGATCAAAAACAAGACGAAAGAGGCTTCTTCTGTCGACCCCTTTGCGTTCGACGGCGAGGAGGAAAACAACGGCAACAGCAACGCCGGGGGCGGCAACGCCAACGCAGCCCCGACCTCCCTCGACGGCGTCAGCGGCGGCATCAGCAGCAGCCGCGACGAAGGGCTCACCCCCTCGCTGCGCCGCTCCGCCGCCCGCGCCAGCAGGGCCAGGGCTGCCACCAGCTGCTCCGTCTCTCTCCATTTGAAAAGAATGAGCAGGGCCGGCGGCGGCGAAGGAGGAGAAAATGAAGAAGAGCGGGGAAAAGACGACGATGACGAAGAGGCAGCAGAGGATCAACAGCCCCCCCCTCCTCTTCCTCCATCGGTCGACGCTCTGGTCGCGGCGCAGGACAGGCTCGTCGCCGCCGAGGCCGCGCGCAGGAGGCTCGCCGCAGCCTTGGGCCGCGAGCAGCTCCGGTCGGCGCGGCTGCGGACCGAGGCGGGCAGGCTGTCGGCCTCGCTGGCCGGGGCGAGGGCCGCGAGGGAGGCGGCAGTGGCTGCCGGCGGCGGCGGCGAAGAAGCGGCCAGCGGGGGGCAGCAAACCGCCGCCGAGGCCGCCGCCGAGGCCGCGGCGGCCGACGAGCGCGCGAGGGCCGACGCGCTCGAGGACCTCGTCGCCGCCCTGCGGGACCAGGTGGCATCCTTAGCCGACGGCGGGGAGCTGGGGAGGAGGCTGGAAAGAGAGGCCGTGGCGAGGGCGGAGGCAGAGGCGAGAGCCGAAGCGCTGGCCGCGGCGCTGGCCGAGGCGCAGCGGGCTTCGACGACGACGGCGGCGACGACGACGGAAGCGGTGGCAGTCCCTCCTTCTCCTTCCTCTTCCACCGCCCCTCCCTCGGCCTCCTCGTCGCTGGGCGAGGTCTGGCGCCATTTGGAAGAAGCCAGGGCCGCCGCCGACGCGCAGGCCAGGGCCGCCGCCGACGCCAGGGCGGCGCTGGATGCCTTGCGGCTGGCGCACGAGGCCGGCAGGGCGCCGCTGGTCGTCGAGGTCGACGCCGCACGCCCGCCGCCGGCGCCCGCTTCCGCCGCCGCCTCCGCTTCTTCTTCTCTGTCTCGCCCGCCGCTCAGGATCCCTGCCTCCTCCGACGAGGCGAGCCTGTTGCTGCTGTCCCCTTCGCCCACGGCGACGGCCACGGTCACGCTGAGCCCGTCGAGGTCAAAGGAGAAGGGCAAGACGCTGAAGAAGGGGTCGCTGCCGCAGCTGCTTCAAGGAGGAGGAGGAGAAGAAGCTTTGCTCGTCGTCGCAAACGCCGCAACCCCTTCCACCTCGCGCCCTCCCTCCGCCCTGTCGCGGGCCTCCAGGGCCGCGGCCAACTCGGCCCTGAAGGCGGCCACGTCGCTCTGCGTGCGCGCCTCGAGTTGGTATAGCTCGCTGCAGCAGGAAGAGGAGGACGGAGAGGGAGGAGAAGGAGAAGGGAGGAAAAGAGGCAGCGACGGGAGGAGCAGGAGCGGCAGCAGCCACCTCAGCACGGGTCTGCTCGTCCTCGCTCTCGCCCTCGCCCTCCGAAGGGTTCTCGCATCCGGGAGGACGACGGGGGGAGGAGGAGCTCACGCGGGATTCCCGGGGGCGCTCCTGTCGAGGCTGCTGCTGCTGCCTGCGGCGAGGAGAGGAGGCGCTGTTGTTGGTGCTGCTTGAAATTGAAGGAAAAAATGAAAGAGAGAAAGAAAATTGTAAAGAAAGAAAAGGAAAAAAAAGTTGACTCTAAAATTTCGGTTTTTTGTTTTGTTTTGTTTTCAACGTTTTCTCTCCTCCCTCTCTCTCCCTCGTTTTCTCTTCTCCTCTTCTCCCTCTCTCCCTCTGTCCTTCTCTTTCCCCCTAGTTTGAATTTTTGAAACCGTTAACGACACGAAATCAAGGGAGAAGCAGCAGCGGGCAGTCGACGAATTCCTGAAATCGTTTTTTTTTTGGTGGGGAAGGAAAGAAACGGAAAGAATGAGTTTTCATCTTCTCTTCTCTTCTCTCCTCTCTCCTCTCTCCCACCCACCACCAACAACAACACCACCACCAACAACACCAACAACAACAACAACTCACCGCCAGCAGGTTCGCGTCCACCCTCTTGGCGTGGACCGCGTCCGAGTGCAAGATCAAGAGATCGGCCCGGCACTCGTCGGCGGCGTCGCCGACAGCGACGCTCGCGTTGTGGCTCGACTCCGCGTCGAGCGCCTTCTCCAGGAACCTGACGGAGGCAGGGTCCGCGCCCGAGGCCTGCAAGGCAGCGGCGATGGCCTCGAGCCTGGGCGCGTTGGCCTCCGGGGTGGGGGCGACCTCGTCGACGAGCAGCACCGTGACCGAGGAGCTGTTGTTGGCCCTGGCGAGCGCGCCGGCCGTGGCCAACGACGCTCTGGAGGAGGAGGAAGTGGCGGAAGAAGAGGCCGAGGAAGAGGAGGGGGAGTTTGCTTCCCCTCCGCCTGCGGCGCTGATGAGGGTGACGAAGAGGGAGTCGTACTTGAGGACGGCCTGTGGAAGTGTTTAGTGGAGGGGTGGTTGTTGGTGGTGGGAGGTGGCGGTGGTGGCGGTGGTTGGGGTTGAGGAGAGGAAGAGAATTTTTGTTTTTTCCGGAAACGAGAAGAGAGCGACGTCGCCTCCGCTTTGCTGTGACATGTGCAATCTTCTCCTTTCCCGTTCCGCGTTCTCTCCGATGCTCATCTCTTTACCTCTTCGGCATCGGTCGCGGTCGCAGAGATGGTCGGGGAGCGGCGATGGGTGGAGGAGAAACGCAGCGTGGCAAGGGCGAAGGAGCGAAGAGGAAGAGAAGGAGGCATGGGCGTCGAGATCGACGACGAAGGAAAGCTCGTCGTCGATCTAGAGGAGGAAGTCGAGAGGCCCGAGGCGCGACGCGTCGCGGAGGAGGACTTGCTGCAGCAGGATGATGAGCCGAGCTTCATCGCCATCGCAGCGTGGGCTTGGGCAAGGCAGGCCATGGCTGAGACGAAGGCGAGAACTAAGAGAGCGTGGAACGAAGTGCGGACGAGCAGAAGAAGATGGAGTGCGACGAGGACGGAAAAGAAGCGCGAAGAAGAAGAAGAAGAGAAAACTCAACCTCTTCTCTCTCTTGACAAAATCTCCTGATTTTTTCTTCTCTCGATCTCCACGCTCTCTTTTCTTCTCCCAAACTCCCATCGCGCACCGTCTCTCTCGCTCCCCCTCCACCAATGGCAGACGCCCCCGGAGATCCTGCCGAGCCCTCCACGAGCGGCAGGCACACGAGCGTCAGGGTGAGAAAAGGAAGAGAGAAAGAGATGCTTTTTTCCATCAAATCATCATCAGCGACGATTTCGTCGCTCTGACGACCTCCTCACCTCTTTCCTCCTCCCCCTGAACCACCTCCAACCACCACCACCCACCAGATCGCCGTAGAGGGCTGCTGCCACGGCGACCTCGACCGCATCTACGAGACCATCGCCGAGCTCGACAAAAAAAGCTCATCAGAAAAAAACAAAAGCAAAATCGAGCTCCTGGTCATCTGCGGCGACTTCCAGGCGGTTCGCAACCTTGACGACCTCGAGTGCCTCGCCTGCCCTCCCAAGTACCGCTCCCTCCGCCAGTTTTACAAGTACTACAGCGGCGAGCTCCGAGCCCCGGTCCTGACGGTGTTCGTGGGGGGCAACCACGAGGCGTCGAATCACCTGGGGGGGTTGCCATTGGGGGGGTGGGTCGCTCCCAACATTTTTTACTTGGGCAACGCCGGCGTTTTCTATTTCAAAGGGCTAAGGATCGCTGGGCTTTCGGGAATCTACAACGGGAGGCATTACCGTTTGGGCAGGTACGAGCGCGCCCCCTACGACGCGGACTCGCTCCGTTCGGCCTACCACGTGAGGGAGGTGGACTGCTGGAGGCTGGGGAGCCTGAGCGAGGGTTTGATGACGAGGAAGGAGAAGAAGGAGAAGGAGAAGAACGAGGAGAAGGAGAAGAAGAACGAGGAGGGGAAAAACAGCGACGAAAAGAAGAAGCAAAAGAAAACCTCCTCTTCTTCGACTCCTTCCGCTCCCTCTTCCTTCAAAAACCAGCGCATAGACCTGTTCGTCTCGCACGACTGGCCCTCCAACGTCGCCCTCCACGGCGACGCCGCTTCGCTGGCGAGGGCGAAGAAGCACCTGGCCTCGGAAGTCGCCGATGGTTCCTTGGGGAGCCCTCCCGGGGAGACACTCTTGAGGGTCCTGAGGCCTCGGTACTGGTTCTCGGCGCACCTCCACGTGAAGTTTGCCGCGCTGGTGAGGCACGGGAAGAAGAAAGAGAAGGAGGAGGAAGAGAAGGTGGAAGAAGAAGAAGAGGAGGAAGAAGAAGAGGAAGAAGAAGAAGAGGAAGAAGAAACCCGCTTTTTGGCTCTCGACAAGTGCGTCCCCGGCAGGCAGTTCCTCCAGGTCCTCGAGATCCCGCTTCCCGGCTCTTCTTCTTCTCCTTCTAGTGGCGAAGAAGAAGGCCGCCTGTGCTTCGACCCGCACTGGCTCGCGGTCGTCGCCAAGGGCTACCGCTCCTCGGAGTCGCGGCGGCGCGCGCCCGTCGGGCTTCCAGGCGCGACGAGGGACTTCCGGGTGCTGCCGGAGCCGGTGCGCGTCTCCGCAGAAGAAGTCGCTTCCGTGGCCCGGAAGCTCTCTGGGCTCTGCTCTTCTTCTTCGCCTTCCTCTCTGCCCGTGCCCCTCAACTTCGAGGTCACGGCGCCGGCGCACGGTACCGCCGGGGCTCCGGAAAACCGAGGCTCGATGCCCCGGGGCGGCACAGAGAAGAACCCTCAGACCACGGCGCTGCTGTCGGCGCTGGGGCTGCCCTTCGTCGAGGACGGGGCCGGGCCTCCAGATGCTGCTGCTGCTGACGGTAGTGGAGAAGGTGGAGGAGGAGAAGCTTCTTTCCTTCTCCCTCCGCTGCCCCCGATGGAAGTGCGGTCGGCCGAGGACGCGGTCGCGGCGGCGGCGGCGCGGGTCGCAGCGGCCGGCGGCGCGCCCGTCGTTCCCGCTGCCGTTCCCGTTCCCGCTGCTGCTGCTGCTGCTGCTGCTGTCGACCCGGCCGAGATCGACATCGACGACGATCTGTTCGAGGACCCCGGGGCGATCCACAACATGGCGCAGCCGAGTTGATGAAGAGGTTTGTAAAAAAAAAGGGAAGATCGACGTAAGGAAAATCATCACTTTCCCGCTCCCCCCCAAAAAAAACGTCTGGCCATCGCCCGCGCTCTTTCGGTGCGCTGTTGTTCCCCTGTTGTTTTCTTTCTCTTCTCCGCGTTTTCTGAGATCAATTGATCTCAGCTACGGCTTCGTCCGAGAATCTCGAGGAAAAAAGTGCTGGAAGAGGACGAACGACGCGTCGACGATGATGCGAGCGAGCGAGGTTTTTTTTCTGATGCCTTCATCGTCACCTCTTGCTTCTTCTCCTTCAACCCCGACACCACTCACCTCCATCCCTCGCTACGCCACAATTCCAACACCCCCCACTCACCAGGCTCCCAAAGAGAGCAGTAGCAAAAAGCAGACTCGAAACAAAAAACATGGCGCGCCCCGCCGCCTTGCTCCTCCTCCTCGCCGCCCTCGCTGCGCTCGCCTCGGCCCCTCTTCCTTCCTCCGCGGCGCCGTGCTTCCACGGCGGGCGTCGCCTCACCTCGGCGCCCATCTCCCTGAAAGCGGCCGCGAAAAACCGAAACGATGGAGCTGCCTCCGCCCACTCTTCGTTCTTCGACGGCGTGGCCGATCCCGTGCGCGAGAGCGGGTACTTCAAGGTGAGTTGGAGAGAGAGGAAACAGAGAGAGAGGAAGAGAGAAAGACAAAGAGATGGAAAGCATGAGATCATCGATCATCGCTTCCGTGCTCGTTCGCTTCCTCTCTTCCGCTCTCTCTCGACCTCAACAACAACAACAACCTCAACAAAACCTCTTCTTCTTCTTCTTCTTCTTCTTCTTCTTCTTCTTCTTCTTCTTCTTCTTCTTCTTCCTCTCCTTCCCTCCACCCCCCCAGCTCAACCGCACCCACGACGCCCACATGTTCTATATGTACTTCGAGTCCCGCGCCGGAGCCCCCGCCTCGGCGAACGACCCCGTGGTCCTCTGGATGACCGGCGGACCGGGCTGCTCGTCGGAGCTCGCCGTTTTTTTCGAAAACGGGCCCTTCCGCATCGAGGACGACCTGACGCTCTCCGACAACCCCTTTGGCTGGGACGTCGGCCACAACATCTTGTTCATCGACCAGCCCGTCGGCACGGGTTTCTCCTTCACGTCTGACCCGAGCGACGACGTCACCAGCGAGAAGCAGGTCGCGGACGACGTGCTTGATTTCCTGCTGGAGTTCTACGACTCCAAGCCCGAGCTCTTGAAGAACGACCTCTTCATCACCGGGGAGAGTTACGCGGGCCACTACGTGCCGGCCGTCGCCTCCCGGATCGTCGAGCACAACGGCAACGCCGGCAGAAAGACGGCCGAGCTCAGCTTAAAAGGGGTCGCCATCGGCAACGGACTGACAGACCCGGCGGTCCAGTACGGGGCCTACGCGGACTACGCGGCGTCCAAGGGCCTGATCGGGGCGACGACGCGCAAGGCGATCCGGTCGGTGAGTGAATAAGAAGAAGGGAGATTCGTTCGTGGCTTGTTGCGCGGGCGCGTCTGAGGGGGGGAAACTCACTTTTTCAAATTACAAAAAAAAAAAAAAAAAAAAAAAAAAAGAAAAACAACAAAAAACAAAAAAAAAAAAAAAACACCCCCTCATACAAAAACTCAAAACCTCCTCTTCCCACCCCCCCCCCTCCTCCTCCCCACATCAAAAA
>Ga0114918_10002731_pt1 | contig 15748 bp, 15 predicted proteins | sample LantaG_FD_87015 | JGI IMG/M metagenome (GOLD analysis project Ga0114918, IMG submission 87015) | Deep subsurface microbial communities from Baltic Sea to uncover new lineages of life (NeLLi) - Landsort_02402 metaG | ecosystem: Environmental > Aquatic > Marine > Oceanic > Sediment | place...
CCAAATGCCCTCAATATGCCCAATTTTGCTGTTATTCTTTACCAATATCATGAGTGAGAACCAAAAATTTAGAAATTAGGGGGTTGGTTCTTTTGCTTCTTGGGATTTTCCTGATGTAGTGGTTGATAGGGCAGCTACTCCCAAAATCTATGCAGCTTATCCCTGGTATCGCCGTATGGTGGCAGCAATCTCCTGTGGGTCGTTGACTCCGCGCATGGTTAGTTCGATGTCGCTTTGGCCAGCACTGGAAATTGCAACACTACCGAACCCAAACATTCGCTGAAATATATCTTGATTAACCTGAATATTACGAACATCTATGTGGCGAACTTCATTGGTCTTTCGGTTCAATATTCCAGTCTGGGCTATAGTGCGGCGATTGGTAACCGTATAGGTGGTGAAGCGGTTCTGTAGCCACCAGGCTAACAAAAGCAGAATACCTATACCAACAGGTATCAAGGCTACGCAAATGCTGAATTCTATCGGTTGACCATGAAACATTTCTGGCCGTCCCGTAATTAGTGTTCGTTCTTCCTCCACAGATGGCGATTCAGCAATAGTAGGCGACGCAGTCATAGCATTCATAACCATACTCCTGTAAAAAACGGTCATATCGTTACGAATTTAAGCCGCTGCTGAGCATCGGCTTCACTATCGGCTTGTTCACCCGGCTTAAAAGGCAGTTGTTCGGCGAACTGAATCGCAACACGCCGCGTGAACCTGTTGACTTCATCGACTCGGCAAATCTGACCTGTGCGAGTGAAACTCTCCATATCGAAGCTCTCATTCAGCCCTAACCGCGGGACACTGAAACGAGCCGTTATGTCCTGGCCAGGGTAAGGACAGCTCTCGTCGGCGCAGCACGTAAACGCCGCCGCCCTGCTGGAGATGTCAACCATCTGACCCTGGGAAAGTGTTTCGTTGAAGTCCTCGGCGAACCAGACGGGCCATTGATAATGCAGTCTCTGCTCTCTTCGTCGCTCACTATTTTCATTCATTGCAAATACTCCAGAAATCCTTTGTATTCTTATCACTTACAAATCGGCAAATTCAGAGGCCGGCTTTATGAACTACCGCCAAAAAAATTGATTTTATTTAGACTAAAATGTGCGGTTTGATTGTATTATAAGTGACGAACGTTCGTTTCAGGATAAGGCGTGTCGAGTCCAGATGGTAGAAGACAAGCTGCTTATATGGAAATTCAAGCGCGGCAGCAGCGATGCTCTCAGCCGTATCTACGAGAAGTACAAAAATAATCTGCTAAAGATTGCATCCGGCCTTTCGAACGACACCGCCGCTGCCGACGACATTGTGCACGACTGTTTCGTATCACTCGCACAATCGCCGGAGAAATTAAAAGTTAATGGCAACTTGAAAAGCTACTTGGCCACCTGCGTTGCAAATCGTGTCCGCAACGCAAATCTGGCAAGACAGCGACGCGAAACCCCTGGCCTAAATGACGCCGACTCGGCAGCGGCAGATTCCGAGAGGCCGGAACAATGGATTATTGCCGGCGAGCAGCTAAGGCAGCTAAATGACGCGCTGGCCCGGATTCCATACGAGCAGCGGGAAGTAATAATCCTGCACTTGCAGGCCGAGATGAAATTCAGAGCGATTGCTAAATCGCAAAATGTTTCCATTAACACAGTCCAGAGCCGCTACCGCTACGGGCTGGATAAACTGCGCTCAATTTTAGATACCGAGGCCGAATTATGAAACCGCCGGAAAATATAGAAAAGCTAATTAAGGACGTAGAAATCGATACCAACGCCGAGAGGGACAAAGCCGTACTCGATGATGTCCTCAACGCGTTGGAAGAATCAAAGAAGAAAAAACCGGCTAAACTTGCGCCGAATATATGGAGAACAATCGCCAAAAGCAGAATAACAAAACTTGCCGCAGCGGCGGTGATAACCGTAGCGGTCTTGATAGGGGCGATGCACTGGCTGCCCAGCGGTGCGGTGGACGTAGAGATACCGCCGGAGCTTGCTCAAATGCCCGTCGTACGGTTGCTCGACCTGTACTTTGGTCAAACCAAGGCATCTTTCGACCGTAGCACCGTAGCCGCGGCGCTCAGGCACGCTCTGCCCAATCTTTCGGTCAATGACATTATGGCCATTGGTAAGAGCCAGGCCGCAACCAGAGCAAGAGCTGAAGTTCGAGCAGGCCTCTTCGGAGGCACTGGTACTAAGACCCCTGCCTCCCGAATTGTCGAGGCTTCAGATGTCATTATTCAGGCCCGCGTCGAAAATGTGGTGCTGAATACCAGAGATTTAATGGGAGTTCTGGCGACCAGGTATGTATCCTATACAATGGATTGCGCCGAGGCAAACGGGCTCGACATAGACAGGGACGCCCTTTGGAACAAGTGCATAGACGCCCTGGAAGAGGAATTTGGCCCGCTTGACCGTCTTGACGAGTATTTCGGTAAAAGGGTCAAGGCAAACGTTGACCTGGAAATCATCAAGACCTATCCATCAGCCGTCCTTGCGGTTGGGGACAAGCTTCGTATTCGCCCTGTTTTTGACAAGGAGCAAGTCGCACTGTTGGAAAAAGGTAAAGAGTACTTAATAGGACTCAAGCATCACGACGGTTTGTTTTGGCTGCTGCCAGAGAATGCCGGCGTATATCCGGTGGATACCAATGATGCGACAGTGGTCGGATTTATAAGGCAGGATACGTACTCATCCACTCGAAACACGCGCCGCTCGGGGCTGCGCTCTGATTCTTGGCCGAGTGTTCTAATCGGTCAGCCAATCTCGCTCGATGAGGCGTGGGAATTCGTGATGGATGTCTATGACGCCGTCCACGAAGGAAAGCAGCCTTCTAACGAGAGACTTGATTACTGGTTAGCAAATTTGCAAAGCGAAGATTTTATCGATTGCTGGATGGCGGTCGAGTATTTTAATACGCTTGCGAGGCCGCCGGTTGTGCCCGAACTTATTATCGATGCCATCGAGCGGCATCTGCGAACCAGCAATGTTGGCGAGCCTGATGAAGACTTGCCGGCGTATCTAAATAGCTCCTATCAGCGAACGACCTTTCTCGCTGAAGCGCTTGACGTTCTTCTGCTGGTGGCCGACGAGCCGGCGGTGGATAGAATGCTGGCTCTGTATATAGAGGCTCTTTCCTCTTCTGAACCTATATTCCACGAAGTCAACGAAAATGAAGACGATATCGTCTGGAATATGTTCCGCCTGGTATTGAAGCATCCCGGCCCAAAACGCCGCGAACAATTCGTTTCTCTTTTCTCGCTGTTCGTGGCCCGGGATAAGCATCGAATCAGACACGAGTTGACCAGAATGCTGCCTTCAGTGCTGGGCTTCGCTGAGGGGCGGGACATTGACGAGTTGCTTTTGGATATGGTCGAAGACCCTGCCGGTGTTGGGATATTCGATGTAGAGTATATTGAGGACTACCTTGGAGCGATATGGGCAACGGCGGCGAAAAGAGCCTTGCCGGAGCTTGGCGAATACCTTGAACAAGTTCTTGCCAATCCGAGCATCATCGACCTAAAATTCAAGGACCGCGAACCAACCGAAGAGCAGATCGTCGAGTTGGCCCAATGCGCTTATCACATTCATATTTTAGCGGCTCATGCTCGTGGACTGATTAGCCGTAAGCAGGCGCTCCAAATGCTGGTAGAACAGTACAGACAGGGGCACAGAATTAGTGAGACCGACATGTGGTGGTGCCCAGTCATCGATTCCATCGCACAACTGATAGAAGCTGAGGACAAAGAGCTGATTCTGTTTCTGCGAGAAACACTGCCGAATGAGGACGTGGTTCCGATAATTATCACTGCCGAGGGAATGTCCGACCCTTCGTTGGTTCCGGCAATCAAGGAAGCACTTGACAAAAAGGTAACCGGCAGGCTGCTTAGGGCACTATTCGCCTGCGGAGCAGAAAAAGAGGCGATAGACATCGCCCTGGCCGAGATTGACAAACTGATAAATGATGACCCAAATCTTACCGACTCGGTGAGGATAGGCTACAAGTTTGGAGACCGCGCGGGAGTGATTCGATTTCTCGGCACAACGGCAGACGAGACGCTTATCCCTACTGTGGAATATTTTACCCGGGAAGATGTATTCCAGGACCTTCGCCAAGAGAGTCCGAGGGGAGCCGACGAACTGCGGCAAAGTGCCGTCCTGGCCCTGGCCCGCCTGGCTGGAGACGCGGCAATCCCGCGTCTAAAAGAGCTCTATGACTCAGGTGATATTTACATTCGGGTATTTGCGGCTGTATCGCTTTATTATCTCGGCGATGATACCGGCTATGAACTCGTCGAGCACTTTGTCAACCACACCGAGCGAAGCATACCAGAGGTCGAAATGGAATGGGACCCATGGAAGAAGAGTGGCGAGGTCTTTTTTCAATATCCACTAATGTATCTGTGCTCGCCTCGCATGAGGGCACTGCTTTTTGAAAGACTTCAGGACCTGCGCCATGGGTTTGATACTAACTACCGCGGCGGCGACTATGGCTACGGTTACGCCTTTCTAAAGCAACCCAAGCAGCAGGTCTTACCCATCCTCGTTGAACAATTAGATAGTGAAGACCGCGAGGTACGCAAATGCGCCAATCAGCTGCTTGAAGAGCTTACCGGCCGGGATTTCGGCTTCCGCAAAGACAGATTCGCCGGCCAGCAGGACGATATTATCGAGCGCTGGCGAAGCTACGTCGATAACTACTTGGCCGAGACTGCTCAGCCGGTGGAATAAATCAACCTTAATTCTCACAAGGGCCTTGGATATTATGTTGATTAGAATGGCCGGGCTTCTTTTGCCCGGCCTTTTTTATGCTTTCACCAAAAACCCTGTTTTTTCTTCGAAAAGTCAAATCCTGCAGAAAAATGTGGTTTTCAGCGCCGTTTTATTTTCGGAAAAGATTGATTTGTTGATTATTATTTGAACTAATTCGAATACTTTGCATCTATAGTTAGGGAAGACAGGATGTTGGTTAAAGGCAACCAATGAATTCAGGCAGACAGTTGGAGATATTAGTTCTTCGTTGTCAGGCTGGCGACACCGATGCGTTTGAAGAACTTTTCAAGCAGTATCAGCCTCGGCTGCGATACTATCTAAGGCGCATGGATAAAACAGAGCGGAACATTGACGATACGCTCCAAGAGACCTGGCTCACTGTGTTGAGAAGAATCAGCAAGCTCAAGGATCCCAAAGCTTTTACAAGCTGGCTATATCGAATCGCAAGGAATAAAGTGTACGGGAGGCTTAGAAAAAAGCAGCAGTTTGTCCAACTGCCTGAAAAAGAGTTGCCTTTGGAAATCAATGGTGACGAACCAGGATTTTCCGCCGACCTTGCTGGTCAGATACACAAAGCCTTGGACCGTATCCAGCCGCAACACAGAGAAGTTCTGACACTGTGTTTCCTTGAGAATATGCCGTACCAGGCAATAGCTGAAATTGTCGGCTGCAGTCTTGGGACAGTCAAATCCCGAATATACTATGCCAAACAATCTCTTCGTGAAGAAATGGAGACGCCAAATGGATAATAGCAAGAAACTATTTGAAGGGCTATTAAAAGCGGACAGCATTGACCCTTCCGGCGTTTCAGAAGCCGAACGTGCGGTTTTCAGGGAAATGCTGGAAAGTGAAAAGAAACGTATGAAGCATCTTTCTTGGCTCTCTGTCGGTGCAATGTGGATATTTGCCGTGGCCATCATCGGGCTGTGCCTTTACGAGAAAATCTTTGAAGCATTGCGTATCCCATTTGTTGTTGGCTGTTTTGTTATAATGGCAGCAATGTTGATTGTAATGATTAGGTATATGCCTGGCCATAACAGAAGGCTTAGGGAAAGCGGCAGAAAGATCCGTAAGCTTTATTACCTTGTTCATGGCAAGCATAGAGGTATTCCCCTGGTCGGCAAAAAGGATGGAAAGCGTTTTATCTACTGGCCGCGTATCATAATGTTCACCGCTGGGCTATGGCTGGTTATGTCATTAGGCGGTGCGGGGGTTTACTATCTGCTCTGCCAACACTGGATATATTCCTCGTTGCCGTGGCTTCATATTATCTATTGCACCCTTCCATGCCTGTTACTTGTGATATTTGTATTACGCGATGGGCTAAAGACTCCGCTGGAGGAACTTGTGGAAGTAAAAGCAAAATCTAAACAATCAAAGCCGGGCTCCCGGCCTGATATATGGAGAATAACTATGAAAAGCAGAATAACAAAACTCGCCGCTGCGGCGGCGGTGATAGTCGCTGCAGTTCTTTTTGTGCCATACTACTTCGCAGGACGAGGCAAAATTGCTACAGATCCAAAAAGCCAAATTGCCGCCGTGCTTCGTCAACATGGAGTCACGTCACCAAAAGAGCTTCTGAACTCCGCAGGTTCATCCCTGGGTCTGTGGTCAACCGCTCACTGGGTGGCTTACTCAGACGTCATTGTGCGCGCACGGCTTTTGGAGATTGGCGAGTTTAGCAAGTGGGAGGTTACAAAGGTTCTTTACGGGAATGTCCCTTCCAAAGTCATAAATGTCGTTAATCCAGCACCTGAAGAAGAAACTGGTTGGATTGCCGGTATTAAACCGGTAGGCGCTGAAAGAATACTGTTTCTTCTCGGTGACTCTGAACCATATTTGCCGCGAGGCATAGAGCACGGCTCTCGGTACCCTCGCGAACTCGATGACGTGGGGAACGAAATCCTGGAGGTAATAAAAAGCGGCAAGTACCTTGAGGTACCTGGCGATGGTAATTCCGACCCACGTTTGTAAAAGCTCCAACAAATTGGCGATATTGTTTTTTTATACCGAGTTGTTTTGCTCGGCCTTTCTTGTACGCTCCCTTCGACCGCGCTCAGGACAAGTTTGTGGCTGTTTTAGCCGTCCGAATTGATAAGAGCTTCTATGTGTTTTATGAATGCCTCCGCATTAGAAATCCAGGGAGAAACCTGAGATTCTTCGAATCACTCATAAAATTATCCCTTCACGTTCGACATTTTCATGAAACGGCATAGCTTTATAAAGGGGACTATCCCATTCTTTTCGGCTCCGCACGATGCAACTAATAACTTCTCCGCATTCCCATTCAACATTGTAAAGTCGATGACGAATAGCATCTATACGTCCCTGGTTGACACTACCATCTAACAAAACAAGAAAATCCCAATCAGATTCAGGCCCAGCTTCTCTGCGAATTTGAGAACCGTAAATTATAACATCAGCATTAGGCTCAATTTCAAGAATGGTTTGTTTGACTTGCTCGAGTAATCGTTCTCGATTCATTTCAATTACCACCCTACACATCTGACTTACTCAAACTGACCGATTTGGAATCGAATATTGTCATAAGTGTTGCCTGAATAATAACATAACACAGTTTGCTTATCGGAGTTTTTAGATTGCTTCGCTTCGCTCGCAATGACAGAAAGATGGTTTTAAGGTCATTGCGAGGCCTGCGCACTTCACTTTTCTGTCATTGCGAGGCCTGCGCAACAGGCCGTGGCAATCTCAAAACAGCAAACGGTCAGTTTGAATAACTTACTTCTTTCAACAAATCGTCTATTCCAACCTACTGCCGTTTCCATTAAATAAGTTTCACTTTCCTAATGTGTCATTCCGCACTTGATGCGGAATCCATAGCCCGAAAGACTGGATTCCCGCTTTCGCGGGAATGACAAAAAGTGACAGTTTCTTTTTAGAAATGGCACTACTTATAACTTTACTCCTGTTGTACGGCTTTGTCTACAACTTTTGCAATTTCAACAATCCGCTAATAATCAATCGCTGATTTGGCGCACAAGCCGGATAAACTCCCGGCCGCGATGCTCGAAATTATCGAACATATCATAACTCGCACAGGCAGGACTCAACAAAACAACGTCACCATCAACCGCCAGCCGTCTGGCCAAATCGACCGCTTCCGTTAATGAATTAGCAATCTCGATTTTCGTATCTCGTATCTCGTATCTCGTATCTCGTTCGTCGAGATTGCTTCGTCGCTTCGCTTCTCGCAATGACCTGCGTATTGACGAAGCGATTTTCTCAGCCGTCCGCCCCATCAAAATCGCAGCTTTGGCCTCTCTGGCTATCTTTTCACCCAGTTCATCAAAAGGTATATTCTTATCATAACCGCCGGCAATAATAATCCTTGGCTCCTCGAAGGCTTCAAGCGCAACAATCGCACCTTGTGGCGTGGTGGCCTTGGAATCGTTGTACCACCTGACCCCACCTATCTCCGCCACCAGTTCGAGCCGATGCGGCAGCGCCTGAAATTCCGGCAGGTAGTTTTTTATCTGTTCATCCGTCACACCAAAATATCTTGCGACAGCAACAGCAGCACCAAGATTCGAAACATTGCCCCGCCCCGGCAGGTCAAATTGTGTTCGAATTCCTTCACCTAAATCATCGGTTGAAAATTTAACGCAAATCCTGCCTCTATCTTTCTTGTATTTTTCAAACCATTCCGTCCCAATCTCATCCTCAGCGTTAAAGATAGAAACAGCAGGCTCGCTTTCATTTAACTGCTGGAACTTGAAAATGTTTTCCTTCGCCGCGCAGTAGTCAGCGAATGTGCCGTAGCGGTCAAGATGATTCGGCGTAAGGTTCGTCAATAGCGCGACCCGCGGCCCTTTCTGAATTTGCGCCAGTTGCTCGATTTGAAAACTCGACAGCTCCAGCACAACCAAATCATCAGGGCCGATTTGGTCTATCACAGTCAGCAGCGGTTCGTTGCCGATATTGCCGCTCAGCCAAACTTTTTCGTATCTCGTATCTCGTATTGCGTATCGCGTACTTTGAGATTGCTTCGCTTCCCCTTCGGCTGCGCTCAGGGCTAAAGGCTTGTTCGCAATGACATCTTCTTTGGACCTAATGCTTTTATCAATCGCAGCCTTGAGCAAATGTGCTGTTAATGCCGCCGTTGTGCTTTTGCCGTTTGCTCCTGTTATGCCCACTATTTGCGCGGGGCACAATTCAAAAAAGATGTTTATTTGTGACGTGATAAATTTATTGCGTTCCCGAGCGACCTTAAGAAATTCGCTCTCTCGGGCGACTGCCGGATTAACTATGACAATATCAGCCTGCTCAAAGTCGCCGGCGCTATGACCGCCGAGATGAAATTCAATCCTGGAAAATTCTTCGAGCTGTTTAATGGAATCCTTCAGGTCATCTGCCGATGCTAAATCAGTCACTATCACTTCGGCACCGGCATCGCAGGCGAACTTGGCCGCATCAACCCCGCCGCCGAACCGCCCCAGCCCCATAACAAGAACCTTTTTGCCGACGAAGAGTTCTTTATTCACAGTTTGACATTTCGAATTGAGTTTTATTCGTATTTCTGCACTCTGTATGGCTGATTCTTCCCCTGTATCTGTGCAGGTGTCAAATTTAACTTTTTATCCTTTGTTGTTAATCTTTCTTGCCGAGCAAAATCTGAACTTGCTTATAGAGTACAGGTAAATCCTTTGTTGCCACATCCCGGACAATAGTCTCTTCCACAATGTCATAACCGTGAATCAGGATATTGCGGAAGGAAATAATACGCTTGTAATTACTGATTTGATTCACCACATCGGGTTCGGTTTTGGTCAATCGGTTCAGAGCTTCACCGATAATCTCGAACTGCCTCTCGACGCCGCTGCGCAGCAGCTTATCGCCGGCATAATCACTTAACATCTTGTCTTTGGTGAACTCTAAGATATGCTCGCAGGCCTGTCGGATGTCTTCCAGCAGTTTTTTGGATTCAAGCTGCATAGAGCACCTTTCGATTTTTATTAATCGATTCGAGAAAATACAGATTTTTTATGGCACCGGGCATTACCAGATTAATGTCTTTGTTGAAAAGGTGCTCAATGGCTTCGAGCAAACCAAAATACGCATCGGCATATTCACCCTCTTTTAGCGGCAGAAATTCAACGAGAAAATCCAAATCGCTTCTTTCAGGGTCGAAATTATTTCCGGTCAAAGCCGAGCCGAATAGTTCAAGACGCCGGACACGATACCGCACACACAGACTTTTGAGTGCTTCGTAATTCTTTTCGATAAGGCCGACCATAGTATTTCATACCATACAAAGCCACTGCTCTGTAAAATAATATAGAACCGTTACCGGCGGGAGGCAAGAAAAATCAACTTTTGAATTCTACACTTCAGTTTTACATTTTCAGTTTTAACTTTTCACGGGATGCGATTCACGAGATACGACTCGCCATCGCATTTGCCAGCTCAAGCTTCGCATCGATGACCGCCTGTTCAACACATCGTTTCCAGTTGTTGCCGAACTGCTCTTTATATTTCGGCTTTTCATAGGCGTAGATTATCGAGCGTGATGCGTTAATCAATGCTCCAGTGCCATCGGGTTTGCAGAATCGCACGCAGTCGGCAGCCGAAGCTCCCTGTGAGCCGTAGCCCGGCACCAGGAACCACACCTTATCATACTTTTCGCGCAGGGCCGTCGTGACCTCTGGCGAAGTGCCGCCCACTATCATCCCCACATTACTGTAGCCGTTCTTGCCGATTCGCGCAGGCTTATTGGCGACTTGCGCGACAATTTCAGCGATTCTTTCATACATCATTTGCCCGTCAGCCCCGGCAAAGTCCTGAATCGCCGCCGCCGACGGATTGCTCGATCGCACCCAGACGAAAATCCCCTTGCCCTGCTCGTCGGCTATTTGCGCAAAGGGCTCTATTGCCTCCAGACCCGCAAAGCCGTTGACCGTAACAGCATCCGGAGCAAGCGTGTCCTCCAGTCCCGCCAATTCCGGATTCTCCAGATGAGCAGTGGCATAAAGTTCCGCCGTGTGCCCGACATCCCCGCGCTTGATATCGCCGATTATTTCAAGACCCAGCTCGTCAGCCTCGGAAATCAACGCATAGTAAGTCTCTATCCCCTCCCAGAAGTACTTTTCGAAAAACGCAATATTTATCTTCACCGCCGGCACCATCGGCGCAACAACTCGCATCGTCTGCGTGCAGAAATCGAAGACCGCATCCACCGCAGCCGCCGCGTCGTACTCATCATTCATATCGTGATGGCTCACTATCGCCCAGGGCAGCCGGCTGTACACCGGGTCCAGCCCCACCACCAAAGGCGTACCCTTACTCTTTACCGCATCACAAAGCCGGTCGCCAAAATGACTCGCCATCAGCTATTCCCCTTTTTCACATACAAAGATTCCAACCCACCGGAAAACACTTTTACCATACTCAGTAATTACTATAATCACACAGAAGCTTTCGAGCAAGACAGAATATATGCTCCAGGGGCGAAATTTGAAAGACCGCAAAAAAAGAAAATCCAGAAAAAAGCTCCGCCGGCTCTGTTGGCTTTTGGCTGCGCTGGTGGCGGCCGTCTTCGTACTTTCATTGTTATTGTACAAACCGGCTCATTACAATCCCCCCGAATTTGCCGACGACAAGCTCGTCAGCCCGTATCTAACCAACGTATTGGGCCCAGCTTTTAATAACGGCCTACAGCTTGGCGAGCCGTTCGACCTCATCGTTACCCAGACAGGCATAAACGATGTCCTCGCCTGGTCCTACAAGCATAAATGGTCGAAACAGTTCGGCGACATCAGCTTCTCTGCCCCGGAAGTCTTTTTTACCACTGACACCATCACACTGATGGGAGCAGTAACCGTTGTCGGCCGCGAATTTGTCGTCACCGTCATCGCCAAACCCACTATTTCCCAAAACGGCCTATTGAACCTGAACGTGACAAAAGTCAAAATTGGCGCAGTCAATATCACGCTGATTGCCAGGATAATAGCCAACGCTGCGTATCGCAAGCGCCTCGAGACTAAGCCCATAGACAAAGACGATGTCCGCGCAAAAATCGCAGCCTCGCTCCTTAGTAACGAGCCCTTCAACCCGGTCTTCCCGGTCGAGGATAGAAAAGTCCGCCTAAAAAAAGTAACCATCAGGCAGAAGGAGTTGCTCCTCCGCTTTGCCCCATTCCCGTCGTCCTGAGCGCAGTCCGCCGCAGGCGGACGGAGTCGAAGGACCTATTCAAAGAAATGTCATTGCGAGTCTGCCTCGCGCGGACGAAGCAATCTCAATAATGCAATCGCAAATCGAAAATCGTAAATCTAAAATGTCTTCCTCGCCTGCATCACCTAACCCCGCCATGCTCCCACAGTAGCTTGACCACTTCCTTGTGCCCCTCGCCGGCCGCCGCGCTCATAGGAGTTCTGCTCCATTTATCTTTTGCGTTCACATCCGCTCCTCTCGAAATTAGAGCCTCAACGACTGCCTTCTGCCCCCTGATGGCCGCACTCCAAAGAGAAGTATGACCTTTATTGCTCTTGGCGTCCACCTCCGCTCCGCTCGTAAGTAGAACCTCGACCACCTTCCTGTGGCCCCTGGCCGACCTATGCAGAGGCGTATGACCTTTATAACTCTTGGCGTTCACATCCGCTCCCTTGGAAAGTAGGAGTCTGACTACTTCCACGTGCCCGTTATTGGCTGCCCTGTGCAAAGCAGTCTCACCATTATTATTCTTGGCGTTTATCTCTGCCCCCCTGCTAAGCAGAGCCTCAACCACTTCCTTGTGACCACCACTGGCCGCCGCATGCAGCGGCCTGCCACCGTCACCTGCTTTAGTGTTCACCTCCACTCCGTACGCAAGTAAAAGCGCCACTACCTCCTTCCTGCCCCTTGCTGCCGCCCTGTCCAAAACAGTATGCCCTTTTTTGCTTTTGGCATTTACGTCTGCTCCGTTGACAAGTAGAACCTCAACCACTTCCTTCCGTCCGCCCGCCGCCCTGTGCAAAGCAGTATGGCCTTTATTGCTTCTGGCGTTCACATCTGCGCCCCTGGCAAGTAGCAGTTCGACCACTTCCACGTGCCCGCCATTGGCCGCCTTGTGCAGGGCCGTCTCCCCGTCATAGTCCTTGGCCTTTACCCCCGCTCCCCGGGCAACCAGCAGCTCGACTATCTCCGTGTGCCCCTCGCCGGCCGCCAAACACAGAGCGAGCTCGCCTGTACTATTCTTGGCATCGACCAGTTCAGGCTCCTTCGCTGATATGAATTTCACCTTGTTGAGATTTCCCTTCTTGGCCGCAATATGAATATTCCGACTCCACCCGTACCTCAGCCGGCCGGATAGGCCTATCAATCCGCCAATCAATTTTTTACTATCGGCCATAAGCCAAACCTCCTGTCCCCTATCAATAATAAACAATCAATCCAAAATCGTAAATGGAAAATCTCTCCCGCCCCACGTTTCACGTGGGATTTTTGTTTACGCCGTTGATTTAGCTCTGGCCTCCGGCCGGGGTTTGTTATCTTCTCAAGTGTTTAGCCCACAAATTCATTTGTGGGTTGCTTGGCTTTTCGGAAATTGGGTTTGATTGGGTTTGTTTTGCCCGCGTCTGCGAAGTGGTACATTTTCATAATACTTTGTTAAAACAGAACTTACGTTCATTTGAGCATCCAGCAAATTGGGTTTGTTTTCTTTATTCGTGATTCGTGAATCGTGGTGAGTGGGTCGTGGTTCGTGATTCGTGGAAGAGGGGTTTGGGGTTTTTGTACAGGGATATAAGTATATGCATATATACTTATGGACTGCTTTAAGAATCGTGGTTTTTGGTTCGTTGTTCATAGTTCGTGATTCGTGGTTCGTAGTTCATAGTTCGTAGTTCGTAGTTCGTGGCTCGTGGTTCGTGGTTTGTGGATCGTGATTCGTGACTGATGCCCTGGTTCCCTTATCCCCTGCTGCCTGATGCTCTGATTTGCTGATCCCCTTATGCTCTTATACCCTTTCTCCCTCATCTCCTGTCTCCTGTCTCCTGTTCTCATTATACCATACTTCCACCAAAAGTTCAACGATTTTCAAACAAAGTCAACAAAAAACGGCCAAAATTGCACTTTTTTTGGTCATCCTGCCTGCCCCGCACGAAATAGGCCCCTGCCGTAATTTGGTGCGGGGAGCGTCAGCGAAGGATATCCCCCCCAATCATCAATAATCATTCATCCTTAATCATTTCAAACGCCCCCCTGTTGTAAACAGCGCGGAAAACAACTGTGGATTCTTAAAAAAACTATTTTCCACGGCTGCTTGCCTTTTCTTTAGCAACACTACAAGTAGATGAGCAACAACGCCAATTCTAACCGCCTCCCTCCAGTTCTTTATTCTTTCGGCATCTTGTCAATTTGCTTCTCTTTGTTCTTTTTTTCAATCAGCTCTATCGCGCGGTTCGCCGCGCCCCGAACAGGAAACCATCGGTCTGCTTTTGCCCACCCCGGATCGAGTTGAGGCTCGTATATGACCGCCCTCTCACCGGTGTTGTTAATGGGTTTATTGCCAATCATCTCAAGAATCGGTCCTCCACGATTCAAAACTTTTATCGGATCCGTTCTCAAGAGTTCACGTAAAAACGGCAAATCATCAATAGTCCCAATTCGCTCAAATGCCCCTGTCCCCAAACAACGCATCATTGTCATTGTGACATTATTCGGGTCTTTCAGAATGTTGCGTAGTTCACTTTTTACCGAAGCATCGCCTCTATGAGCCCGTGCTATCACCACGCACATTCGAGGTTTCCCTATTACCTGAGGTTTCCCTATTACCTGATTGGTTATTTCTTGCAAATATACATCTGCGCCTTTTATTTTGACCAGTGCCTTAATAAGGTGGTAGTACGTGTTGTCCGCACATGTGCCGCCCCGGTCATATTGAAATCTATCGTTGGCCATCGGCAGTTGTTTAACTGTCTTGAGTGATTCGATAATGGCCAAAACTTTTTCTCTGGCGTATGCTTCGGATGGATCTGCGCCCATAACTTTGGCAGCCTTCCAACGCATAGAAAAGTTAATTATTGGATGGTATTGTTTTGCTTGCAAGAGTTCTTCCAACCGCTTTAGCAGTTTTGCGTTTATGGGTACACCTCGTAAGGACTTTAGAGTCTTCGAGAGAACATCCGGGTTTTTGGAAACCAGAAGTTTTGTAATATCTTCTTTGTTCTTCGTGATCTCCAAATACCGATTAGCTGCAACGCCGTTTCCGCGAATTGACATCTCCAATAATATTTGTCTTGCTTTAGGTGTGCCTATCTTCGCTAATACCCGTAAAGCTCTGGGTCCAAATGACGGACTACTATCCTTCCGTCGCAACTTTCCAGTTAGCGGTTCAATCACTGTATCACCCATGGCTGCTAACTCTGCTATAGCTTTGTCGAATTTAGCATTTATCTCTTCAAATTGTTTTTGTCTTTTCTCGAAGTATTGCTTTCGTATTGTCATGTTTTTTTCTTTTTGTATTTCTGGCGGCACTGGTATCGATGGAATCTTGGTGCTTAACACATCAAAAAGCCGAGCTATTTCCGCTTCACGGTCGTGGTCGCTATTCTCTGAACCACGAACGTTTGTCGGGATTGCTCCGATACTGACCATCGCAATCAACAAAACAACATATATAGTTATTTGTTTCACCATTTTGCATCTCCTTAAAATTTTTTATATCAAATACCCAAATCCGCAATTCCGGTCAAACACTTTCGTATCTCTTATCTCGTGAAGCGTATCTCAAATATCGTATCTCGTATCCGCCTTCGGCGGACAAGTCTCGTATGTCGTACCTCGCGTTGATTCCGCAATAAATGCGGAATAACAAACGGACAATTCGAAGAAGTATTCCGCCCCTGGGTGCGTTCATCTTTAGCCGGTTAAAAAATAGCTGAAAAGACCGTAAAAGTCAAAGGAAAAATCAAGGAAAAAAATGCAAGCATTTTTGGTGATTGGTTAATGGTAATTGGCCAGAGCCATCCCCAAGCTGCCCTTGAGGC
>Ga0114918_10002732_pt1 | contig 15745 bp, 9 predicted proteins | sample LantaG_FD_87015 | JGI IMG/M metagenome (GOLD analysis project Ga0114918, IMG submission 87015) | Deep subsurface microbial communities from Baltic Sea to uncover new lineages of life (NeLLi) - Landsort_02402 metaG | ecosystem: Environmental > Aquatic > Marine > Oceanic > Sediment | place: Baltic...
CCCCCCCCCCCCCACCCCCACCCCCCTGTAGTAGAAAAGCAACGTCGAATTTTTAACCGAGAAAAAAAGGGAGAGGTCGAAGAGCGAAAAAATCACTCAAAAAATCAAACAGTAAACATCTTTCTTCTTCGATCCAATCCTCCGACCTTCCCTCCTTTCCCGCCCTCGATTCCGCCGCCCGCTGTCGTAGAAGGCATGCTCTCTTCGTCCGCATTGCTCCGGAGAGGAACGGGGACTCTCGCCGGCGCCGCTCGTCGCGAGCCGGGCGGCGCGGCGATCTCGATCGCGACGCCGACGCCGACGCGTGGCGCTACGACCACGAAAGTCAGCGCCGCTCTCGCGCCGCGGGCCCCCGCTGCTGCTGCTGCTGCTGCTGCTGCTGTCTCCTCTCCCTTGTCCCCTCGCCTCGGCGCCTCTGCTGCCGCCGCCAGGGCGCACCCCGTCGTGGGAGCCCTCCCCGAGCAGAGAGAGGAGGGAAGCAGCTCGCAGAAGCAGCAGAAGGAGACTAGGAGCCTCACCCTGCTCTGGTTGAAGCACGATTTGAGGCTTGACGACCACCTTGGCATCGCTGCGGCCCTCTCTTCCTCCTCCTCCCACCTCCTCCCGCTCTACGTCCTCGACGGCGCGGCCCTGCCCGAGACCTGCCCGGGGCCCTGCGGCGCCGCGGCCCTGGTCGGCGCCCTGGAGTCGCTGCGCGCGTCGCTGCGCGTGCGGGGCTCCGATCTGATCGTGCTCCGCTGCGCCGAGGGGGAGACGGCGGCCGACGCCGTCACGCGGGCGGCGAAGAGAATGAAGGCCTCGAGGGTCATCGCCGAGAGCGAGGTGTCGCCGCAGTGGAGGCACGAGCTCAAGCAGGTGCAGAAGAAGCTGTTGGAGGGGGAGAAAGACGACGAAGAACAACGAAAGATGGAGCTCCTGGAGTGGAGCGCGAGCTTGCACGCGAGGCCGGCCAAGGACGACGGCGAGGGCGAGGGCGAGGTGGAGGCGGAGGGCGACTGGCGCAAGCACGTCAGGGCCCGTGGCCCCCTCCTGCCTCCTCTCGCCGCCCCCGGGGCCCTACCCCCACTGCCGCAGGGGGTCGCGGAAGCGCTGGGGATCCAAGGAGCTGGGAGGATCCCGAGCGCGCAGGAGGTCGTGGAGATCGTCGCCGCCGCCGCTGCAGCTTCCAATTCTTCCTCCTCCGGCAGTAGCAGCTACTTCAACGGCAGCGTCCTCCCTTACGGCTCCCCGCAGTCCTCCAACGACGTCGCCGCCTCTCGCGTCTACTCGGGCGGGGAGGCCACCGCCAGGGCTGCGCTGGCGGCCTATGTCGCGGGAGGAACCCTTTCGACCTCGACCTCGGCGGGGCCCGCAGCGCCGAGCGCCGCGACGGAGGAACTCGCGAAAGTCATCGCTGCCGCCGCCGCAGAGGCCGACGTCCCCGGGGCAGAGGGCTCCTCGTTCGCCGCCCTGTTCGCCCCCTCGCTGGCGCTGGGGACCCTCTCGCCGCGGCGCGTCGCCGCGGACGCCGCCTCTGCCCTCTCCTGCCTGCCGCTATTCCCTGCGATCTCCGTGCCCAAGGCCTCGGCTCGCGCCAGGGCCGCCCGCGCCTCCGCGGAGGCCTCCGACTTCCACCGCTCGCTGGCTCTGTCCCGCGCGGACAGGGCGGCCAAGGGCGGCGGGGAGCTCCGCTACTGGAGGTGGCGCGGCGTGCTGACCGAGTTCGTGCTGGTGAATCCTCAAGACGAAAACGGCAAACCGATTCCTTCCTTGGGGGACATTCTCCTGGTCCACGGCTTCGGGGCTTTCGGGGAGCACTACCGCGACGCTTCTGCCGCTCTCGCGAAGATGGGATACACAGTCTGGGCGCCGACGCTGCCCGGGTACGGGAGAAGCGAAAAGGTAAGAAGAGGAAAAAAGAGGAAGAGTTGTTCGTTTTTCGTCATTTTTTTCCACCTTTTTTCCGTCGTCGAAAAAATCAACTTCTCACCTCATCTCCTCCTCTTTCTTCTCTTCTCCCCCCCCTCCCCTTCTTCTTCTCAGCCCGCTGCGCGCTACGGCCAGGGACTCTGGGGCTCCTTCATCTCCGACTTCGCCGCCTGCGTCGTGAAAGGGCCCGTGGTGGCGGCCGGGAACTCGATAGGAGGTTATATCGTCGCGGCGGCGGCTGCGAGCTCGGGCGCCGAGCTCTTCAAGGGCGTCGTCTTGCTCAACCCGGCAGGCCGCGTCGACGGGATCGCCACGGGACAGGAGACCGGCGGGGGCGGTGCCCCCGGTCAAAAGCAGCAAGCGGAGGAGGAAAGCTCTCGTCCTCCTTCCCGCTTGTTTGTCGAAGCGGTCTCGCGGGCCCTCTTCCTCTACCTCGAGCTTTCGATCGCCAAGACTCTGAAAAGGCTTTATCTTTCCAACCCGGACGCCGCCGACGACTGGCTCGCCGCGGAGATCGGCCGCGCCGCCAAGGACCCGGGCGCGCTGGCCGTTTTTCAATCGGTCTTTTACATGCCCAAGCCGCGGGCCCTCGACGTTTTGTTGGTCAAAGAGTTTGGTGGTCCCTGCCTTTTGTTGCAAGGAGCGAAAGACCCTCTCAACGACGCGAGGGGCAGGGCGAGGGCTTTGGGAGACGCCGTTCCCGGGATCGAGGTGAAGCTGCTGGACGCCGGGCACTGCCCCCACGACGAAATTCCGAAGGATGTGGCCGAGGAGATCGCGGCGTTTGCTGCCCGGTGCTTCTCGGGGAATGACGAGAGCAGCGAGAAGAGGAAGAATGGAGCAGGAGGAGGAGGAGCAGGTTCTCTCTCTTCTTCTTCTTCGAATTCTTCTTCTTCTGCTGCTTCTGGCTCCGTGGTCTCGAGAACTGCGGCGCTGGTTTGAAGGGAAAGAAGAAATGGTGCCGCGCGCGAGAGGGTGAAAAAAGAACTTGGAGAGACAGAGAGAGAGAGAGAGAGTTTTCCCATTTTTTATTTTTTGAGCCAGAAAAAAAACGTTGAGAGAGAAATAATCGAGAGTTTGTAAAAAGAAGAAGAAGAAAAATGCAAAATAAAGAACACGAGCACGCCATCGAGAGCGCCGCGGGAAGGAAAAAAAAAATATAAAGCCCGCGGCTTGCCCTCGACTTTAAACTCACTTTTTTTTTCCTTCCTCGAAACTTTTCCGTCGCCAGCCGCAGCCGTCGCTGTCTCTTTTCTCCGAGAAAAATAAAAACTCCACCACCTCCAACAATGGCCCGCTCCTCCTCCGCTCACTCCGCCCTCGCGGCGATGCTCCTCTTCTGCGTCGTGCTGTTCGCCGTCGCCAACGGTGCGCGTTGGGGTTGATTTGGAGAGGGAGAGAGAGAGAAAGAGAAAGATGAAAACTTCTTTTTTTCCGAAAAACCCGAAACCGAAAAAAAAGGCGGGCTTTCTCTTGCGCCTTTCGTGCCCCCTCGCGCGCTCGCTCTCCTCTCCTCTCGCGCTCTCGCGCTCTCCCTCCCACTCATCGCTTCTCAACCTATTCTCTCTCTTTTTCTCTATTCACGCACAAAACAAACAAAACCAGGCTCCAGCGCCTTCCCGAAGCGCCGAATCCTCCTCCAGGACAGCAGCAGCACGAGCAGCAGCTCCGGAGACGCCGGCGTCTTTGCCGACTCCTCGACCTCCTTCTCCAACCTCATCACCGGCGCCGACGACTCGCTCAACCGCGTCGAGGCCTCTCCCGCTGTGGCCCTGGCCGAGTCGCCGCTGAGCGACGCCGAGCTGTGCGCGGTGTCGAAGCAGGTAAGGAGGAGGAGGAGAAGATGGAAGAAATCGAGGGAAAAAGAGAAAAAACTCGAAAACGGCGGGCTTTCGTTCCTTTTTTTCTTTTCAAACTTTTCTCACCCTCAACCTCTCCACACCACACAACATCAACCAACACAGATCTACGGCTCCGTCCCCCCCGAGTGCTCCAACCAGCCACAGATAAAGGTCAAGACCCTGCCCGTCAGACTGGGACCCGTCGAGGAGCCTCTGTCGCTGGGCGTGAGCGAGGAAGGAGCCATCACCGCCTCGGGCGGCAACCCTCCGGACGTCGACGCCTCGGAGTGGGACCCCGTGACCGCTGAAAGGATCGACTCTTCTTCCTCTTCGTCCAAGTCGAGCAAGCTGTCTTCCGGGGCCGTGGCCGGGATCGTCGTGGGTGCCGTCGCGGTGTTCGCTGCGGGGGCGGTTGCCGTGGCGGTGTCGAAGAAGAAGCGGGCGGCGCGCAGCGCGGCCGGGCTCGCCGCTGCCAGGGTCGGGACCTCTTCTTCGCGCTAGAAAGGGTTTTTCTCTCTCTTTTTTTAAAAATAAGCTCGTGGTGGTGTTCGGCCAACGATCTCCCCTTTTTTTTGGTCGGTTGTTGGCTCGGCTCTTTTTTTTGAGGACTTTCGCTGTGTAAGAAAAAGGACGCTTTTGAAGCAAAGGCCAAAAGAGAAAGAGAGAGAGAGAAGAGGTCGAGAAAAGTTTCATTCTTTTTTTTCCTCGATTGGCGGCGGGCGATCAAGGCCCTCGATTCCGCTTTGCTTCTCCTTTTGATTTGATCTCCAAAGACTCTCTCTCTCTCTCTCTCTCTCTCTCTCTCTCTCTCTCTCTCTCTCTCTCTCTCTCTCTCACTACAACTCTTATATCAGAGAGGCATCCTGCCTGCCTCGATCTGAAGCAGAAGAGAGAGTCTAAAGCTCCACAAGAGGCCCGAAAAGACAAGGCGCTGATTGACATCTCTCCATCGAGAAAACGAAAAAAAATGGCAAACGAACTCCTCGACGTCGCCCGCAGCGAGCTCGCCGCCCAGCTCCGCGACCCTTCCAGCGTCGGCTTCGACGCCGAGACGGCCGCTGGCGTCGTCGAGGCCCTGTTCAGCGGCAGCATGGACGCGGGGACGGTGGTTGAGGGCCTCTTGGGGGGAGAGCCTAAGGCCGCGAAGGCAGTGGCGAGGTTTTGCGCCGCGGTCGCAGAGGTCAGGGGAGATGGAAGCGGCAGCGGCAGCAGCACTAGCGGTTCTGCCGCGGCGGCGGGCCCTTCGAGCTCTTCTTCCGCCTCCACCTACCAGCCCGCGTCGCTGTCTGCCGAGGCCGCGGCCGCCCGCGCCAGGGACGAGGCGAGCAGGAGCGCCGCAGCGGCCGTCGCCACCGTCTCCACGGGGGCTCTCTCAGCTGTCCCCGCCGGGGCGCGCCCCGGGAGGGCCCTCGTCTTCAAGGAAGCGAAGCCTCAGAGCGAAAGGGCAGAATCGAGCAGCAGTGGGAAGCAGGCACTCGGGGACAGGAAAGTCCTGCCCGCGGAGCGCGCCCATGCAAACTGCCTCTGCTGCGGTCGCGTCTACTCCTTCGCTCGCTCGAACAACAACGCCGACGCGGCAGACACGCGAAGGCTGCTGGAGACCGGGAGGTGCGTCAAGCTCGGGTGCGGCGCGCGGGTGGCGCTGCGGGCCGGGGAGGTCAGCGACGTGCGGCCTGCGAACAGGCCCTCTTCGACCTTTTCAACTTTTTCGACCTCGACCTCTTCTTCCTTCGAAACTGCTGCTGCCGCCGCTTTCGTCGAGGACCTCGCCCGCAACCCCTGGCTGTCCTCCTCGGAGCGCGCTGCCGCGATCGCCTCTGCCAGAGAGGCGGAGGGGGTGGCGGCGGTAGCCCCGGTGGAAGAGGAAGAAGAGGACGAAGGGAATGAAGAGGAAGGGAAAAGCATCGAATCTGCGCCGGGCCTGTCGCCGAGGCCCTTGTTCTCCCTCCCTCCTCCTCCTCGGTGGAGCAGGAAGCAGCGCTTCGATCACTCTGAAGGCAAAGGAGGCTCTTATGGTGAAGAAGGACACGATGAGGAGAAGAAGCAGGTGATCCCGGGATACTACGCTCCAGAAGAAGAGGAGGCGTCGCGGAAGGGCAAAGGGAAGATGAGAGGAGGTTGAAAAAAAAAAATCGAACAAAAGTTCAACGGTAAAAAAATCACTTGCCTTTTTCCCTCCTCCTGCCGCTTCTCGTTCGTCCCTGGAAAAAAGGCGACGTGCAGAGAGACTGGCACCTATGATGCAGCGACCTCTCCTGATGCGGCGCGGAGGCGCACCAGCAGTGAGGACGGCGGCGACGACGACGACGAGAGCTTCGTCGAAGCGGCTAGCGTCGTCGATGCTGTCGTCGTCGTCGAGCGCCGCCGCTCCATCTCCGCGCGCCTCTCTCTCGCCTTCCGCTGCCTCTCCCGGCGTTCTGCGCATGTCGAGACGCAGAACCGCGAGAGACCTTCCCACGGGCACAGCGACGACGACGACGAGGACGACCACGCGAGGCGCCATTTTAGTCACACGAGCGGCGCCGGCCATCGCCGCCGCCGCTGCTTCGCAGCCCGGCCTCGCCGCCATCGTCGCCTGGGCCTCGGCCGCGCTCTCGGCGGCGCTGACGGTCTTCCTGCTGTGCGCAATCCCGACGCTCGTGGTGCGTCCCTCGGGGGTGCTTGAATGGAAAGAGAGAAGAGCAATTAGACGGTTGTTTTGAGGCTCTCTCCCCCTCTCTCCATTCGATCGTCTCACCCCCCATGACTTTCCTTCGACCTCAACCTCCTCCTCCAACCTCCTCCTCCCCAACACAAACAGGCAATCCGTCGCGCCGCCGTCGACGTCGCCAGGCTCGCCCGCGCCCTCGAGCTCGAGGTACCAGACACCGCGGCCTCTGTCCGCCTCACGGGCCTCGAGCTCGCGGACACGGCGGGAGAGCTCGGGGCCTTGGGGCAGGACCTCTCTGCGGGGGCGCGGGCGTCGGCACTGGCGCTCGCGGACGCGGCCTCCGCCGCGGCCTCGGCTCCGGCGGCGGTGGCGTCGTTCGGGCCCATCGTGCGGCAAGCGGTGGTGCCCCGCGTCTCCGGGGCGGCCGTTCCGGCCCTGAAGCAGCGCGCGGCGCTGCCGAGGGCGCAGGGGCCCTCGGTCACGGAAATGGCGGCCGCGGCGCGGGCCGGGGCCAAGCTCGCTCGAGGGGCCTTGAAGGCCGGCGGGCTGCTGCGGGTGGCCAACGATCTGTTGGGCCTGGTCAGCGTCGACAACCTGGCCGAGAGGGCCAACATACTGGACGGGAGGGGCGTCTACGGCGGGGCGAGATCGGGAGGAGGCGGTGGAGGAGGGGGCAGGAGCAGCGACGGGTTTGTCAACGGAAGCGGCTACAACAACAACAACAACAACAACAGCAGCAACAGCTCGAGCGGCCGCCGCAGGAGGCGGAGGCCCCCTCCGATCCCAGGGGAGAGCGACAGCGACGCCGCGGCTGTTTGAGAAGAGCTTTCTTTGTGAAAGAAGGAGAGAGAAAGGGAGGAGGGAGGAAGAAAGCACTTGTAAAAAAAAAAAAACGAAGTTTCATTTTGTTTTTTGGGTTCATTTGTTACAGTTTCCATTATTTCTCATCCGTACTTCGCCAGCAGCGCCGCCTTCTTCCTCGCGACCAGCGCGGCTTCGAGCTCGGCGCGGTCGGGTAGGCTGAGGTCCGCCGTGGCGTCGTGCGCGCGGCGCTGCCCCCCGAGCCCGAGCTGCTCGTCGTCGTCGTGGTCGTCGGAAGAGTTTTCTGCTCCGTCTCTCTCTACTTCCGTCCTCCTTGTCGTCGTCGCCGCCGCTCCGCCCTCGCCTCCGTGCTCCTTCTCCCACTCGGCCATCAGCCTCGCGTCCCTGGCCGCGTCCGCGGCGGCTTCCTCCTTCAGCATCTGCGGGTCCTCGTCCTCGTCTCGGAACCCAAAGTAGTCGCCCCCGGACCCGGGCACAAGCTGCGGCCTCCTCGCCACCGGCCCTCCTCGAGCTCCTGTTCCTCCTCCTCGAACCGGCGGAGCTTCGAAGAGCTCCTTGACTCCCGGGAGCAACTTGGCAGCACCAAAGTAGCGGTAGGCCCCGCGGGCAGCCGAAGCCGAGGAGGAAGCCATTCCGCCGACTTCGGCCCCTCCGGCCGCGGGCGCCGCTTTGCTGTAGTCGGGCCCTCCCAGCTCCACGATCCGCCTCTCCCAGTGGCCCTTCTCGCGCAGCAGCTTGTTGATGTCGTCGTTCAGGTCGCGCAGCCTGGCTTCCCCCAGACCGGCGTTCTGGATCTCCATCACTTTCGAGCCGATCTCCCGGACGACCTGCGCCCGCCACCTGTCGGCCTCCGTGAGGTCGTCGCATTCCGTCGCCAGGAACGGCCTCTTGGCCGGCCTGTTGGTGCCCCCTGGCCTGGACTCTGCGTTCTTGGCGTTGAGGAGGCGGTTGAGCACGTTCTGGGACTTTTCGACGTTGCGGGCCATGGTGATGAAGAGTTGAGGAGGAGGTCGGGGGTTGAAGAAAGAAAAGAAAAAGAGCCGTCGACGTCTAGAGAAGATTCGATTGGCGCTCTTGTTCGGCTAGGCGGCCTTGCTTCGTCGATTCACGAGCACAAGACGACGATTCCCTTGTCGATCTCTGCTTCGGGCGAGTTGGTCGCCGGAGAGAGAATCGAGGGGAAGAGGGAGCGCGCGCGAAGAGATTGATTAGTTCGAATGTCGAAGCGGCGGCGATTGCTCGTCGATCAAAAGCAGAGCAAGAGAAGCGGGGCCGGTTCAAGCCGCTTCCGATTAACTGGCTGCGTCTTCGGCGCGCAAGGGCACGGCGAAAGATTCCAGCACACACACTCGCAACAGCAGCAGCAGCAGCAGCAACAGAAAGCGGAGAGCGAGAAAAGAGTCGAAGAATGAGTCGACAACAAAGAAAAAAGTGTGATTTTTTTTACAACTCAAATCTCCTCGCCGTCGCTCTCGGTCCCAGCGAAACTGCCCCCGAACCCGCCGTCGTCCCCGTCGTCCGCGCTCGGCCCAGCCAGCCAGGGCCCGCCACGCTCCCTCAGCACGAACAAGCGGTCCCCTCTCTCCAGCCGCGTGCCCGGAGGCGGGTTGGTCACGACGTACGACAGCCTCCAGGTGGCGTTCTCCGACTTGCGGCGGTAGAGCCCCAGCGGCACGAGCCTCCTCCGCCCCGCAAACCGGGCGAACAAGGACCCGTAGGTCGCTCCGACCAGCTGCGACGGCACGGGCACGGACCGCAGGGCCGCTCCCCCTGGCCTGCCGTCGTCGCCGGCCAGCTCGGCCATGATGTCCGGGAGCAGGCCGGCCCCTCCGAAGAAGCCGGCGCAGGCGAAGGCGTCCATACCCGCGGGGACGGTGACGCGGCCCTGTTTGTTTTTTCGGTTGTATGTTGTGATTCAAGGAGAGGAAGAGGGAGAGAATGAAGAGGGAGAGAGAGAGAGAGAGCACGAGAATTGGTTTGCTGCCCCCCTGAAGAGAAGATGCAAGAAAGAAAGAAAGAAAGAAAGAAAGAAAGAAAGAAAGAAAAACCCGGAAAAATGAAAAAAAAACTCGAAAAAAATCCCAAATCTCTTTCTCTCTCTCTCTCTCTCTCTCTCTCTCTCTCTCTCTCTCTCTCTCAGTCCAAAACACTCACCGCCGCGTAATAGGGGTTCGCCTGCCACGCCGCCAGCCCCTCGGCAGCCGCGGCCTTCTCCTGCCTCTTGCGGGCGAGCCACGAGCGCCGCGGGGCGTGGTTGGCGGTGCTCGTGTTGTTGAAGGAGTAGGAAGCAGCAGCCGAAGCCGAAGAAGAAGAAGCAGAAGCAGGAGCACTCACGGAGGAAGTGAAAGCGTTCGAGTTCGCCGAGTTGCTCCTCCGCTTCCTCCACCCAAAGTCGTCGCTGGGCACGCCCGCGCTCACCCCCTTCAACAGCAAACCCGGCTGCAGGAACCGCAGGCTCGAGGTGAAGCAGAGCTCGATCACGGCGTAGGGCGGGGTCGCGCCGCCGTCGACCTCGCCCGCGCCGTAGCAGCAGAGCAGGCCCGGGGCGTCGGCGAGGACGGCGGACCTCGACGCCGCGGCGCGGTCCGCCCGACCGCTGCTGCTACCTCCTCCGGCGTTGTCGCTGCCCCCGCTCGCTTGATTCACCGCGGCGGAGGGCAGGGAAGGGTCTTCGAAGGGGGCCGAGGCGGCGATGGTAGCCCAGGCCGCCGCCTTATCCGGAGAAGAGGAGGAAGAAGAAGAAGGGGACGACGAAGGAAAAGCAGCGGCGTCGGAAGGGATGAAGGCCACGCGGCCGTCAGGCTGCACGACGACGCTTCCAGTCGAAGAGGAAGGCGAGGGCGAAGAAGAGGAAGAGGAAGAGGAAGAAGAGAAAGAGAAACCTCCTTCCGCCCTCTTCTGCCCAACTCCTCCACCGAGGCTCCCTATCCCTTCCCCTCCCCCCGGCCTCTGCGGCAGCGCCAGGTACACCAGCGCCCTCGCGCTCGCCGCCGCCGCCGCGGACAGCCCCTCGGCGCTGGCCGCGTCGCCGCGGATCCAGAACACTGGCCCCCCAAGCGCGGCGATCGCTCCCAGGTCAGACGGGCGGTGAGAGGACAGGATGACTAAGGGGGTCAGAGAGGCCAGGGGGTCGCTGGCTCGGACCTGTTCGGCGAACGCCAAGAAAGAGGCGTCCGCGCCGGCGATGATGATGTGGTTGGAGAAGCGCGGCTTGGGCGTTTGGAGGGGAGGGGAGACTTTTCCTGCGGTCGTCGCCGTCGCCGTCGTCGAGTTTGCCGCCGTTCCTGCTCCTCCTCCTCCCTCCGCTTCCTGCTTGCTGCTCCTCTCGGCCGCGAAGTAGAACTCGTCGTCGACGTATCCGGCGGAGTCGTCGAAGCTCGAGGTGGAGAGGGCCGGGGAGCCCAGGCTCCTGGTGGCCTTGGCCGGATCGGCGACGACGGCGGCTGCTGCGGCTCTGGCCGCCGTCGGAGGCAAAGCGGCAGCAGCGGCGGCGGCGGCGGCAGCAGTTGCCGCAGTTGCCGCAGTTGCCGCCGCCGCTCCATTCCCTCTCCCTTCTTCTTCTTCTTCCTTCGGGAGCAGGCTCTGGACGTCGCACTCGCCCTCCTCCCAGTCGACGGACTCGGTCTCGACGGGCACCGCAGTGCAGTCGACCCCTTCGGGAGGAGGAGGCATGTCAGAGTCGGAGCCCGAAGAAGAAGACGAGACAGCTCTCGGCGACTTTTTCTTCGCCGCCAACGCCGCTGCTCTTTTCGCCAAATCTTTCCTTTTCCTCTTCTCTTCCTCCCTCCTCGCCCCCCTGCCCGGAGCCACAGCCCCGACCACCGCCGCCACCACCCCAGCGACAAGGTCGAAGGGCGCCCTGGCCCACCGAGCCAGCGTCGCGGCGGCGTTCCAGAGCTCAGAGCCCGACCTGAAGGAGCCCAGCGCGATCGCGGCCGCGGCGGCGTCGTCGACGGAAGCCGTAGGGTCGAGCGACTCGGAAGTGGAGGCTGCCACATAGTCTATCGAAGACGCCTCGAGGAGGGAGCGGCGCGGAGGGGAGGCGCTCCGGTCCCTGCTGCGGGGCTGGGGAGAAGAAGGAGAAGACTGAGAAGAAGAAGAAGAAGAAGAGGAAGAAGAGGCTTGCAAGCTTCTCCTCTCGGCCTTGCTGAGGAGCCACTCGGAGTAATCCAGGGCCGCCGCGGCCCTCGCCCCCGCGGCCCCCGTCGCGCAGATTACCACCGCCGAGTCCCCGCCGCGGAGGAGCCTCCGGCCAGGGTTGAGCACGGTGCCGGCCACGGAAGCGGAAGAAGAGGAAGACGGCGGATTTGAACTCGGAGCGGAAGAGCGCCCGCCTCTCATCACCCCGATCATCAGCACCCCCGTCGCCGCGTGCATCGCCGCCGCGGCGTCCGCGAACGGAACGTTGGCCAGCGAGGGCGAGGTCAGCCTCACGACGTGGATCTTGTTGCCGCAGCCGTTCATATAAGAGCGGAGCCAGCGCCTCCCTCCGGCGGTCCGCCTCTGCTGCGCGGAGCCGCCTCCGTCGGACGACGACGAAGGAGAGCTGCCACCGCTACCGCCGCTGTTGCTCCGCCTCTCCTGCCCACCGCCTCCTTCTACCTGCCCGGGCAGCGGAGGCGGCGGCGGCACGGCGGCCCTGCGCAGCAAATTTGCCAAGAGCGTGCTCGCCCCGGGGCAGAGCGCCGACAAAGCCAGCAGCCGGTGCCTCGTCTGCTCGACCGAGACCAAGACGTCGCGCGCCGGGTCGAGGAAAGGGCGGACTGCCTGGAGGGAGCGACGCTGGAGGACCTGGACGTAGAGGCGCGGGGAGCTGAATAAGGGTAAGGGGAAAGGGGGCGGGAAGGGGGAAAGAGAGCGGAAGAGGGCCGTGAGTGGAAGAAGGAGAAGAAGGAATGGAAGAAGAAAAAAACGACGCTCGAAGTTTTTCTTTCTCTCTCTCTCTCTCTTCCCACTTCCCATTCTACTCCTACTACTACTCACCGCGTGTACGACTTCACCGCCCACACCTGGAACAGCACATTGAGGTCCTCCTGCGAGGGGGAGGGAGAGAATCGATCAGCCAGCAGCAGCACCCCGGCCGCGGCCTCGGCCCTAGCTCGCGCCAGGTCCCTCTCGGACAGAGCGGAGCCCTCGATCAGCGTCAGCCTGCGGTCGTTGAGCTCCTGAAGCGCGCGGAACTCGAAGTCGGGCTTGCCTCCGAGCACGACCATGCGGGCGTTGCGGGGCAGGGGGGCCTCGAGCAGCGGGGCAGCAGCAGTGTTGGAGGTAGACGAAAGGGCGAGCGAGCTCCTCCCTGCGGCTTCACTGCTGCTGCTCTCGGGCGCGACGGCCGCGGCCGCCCTGGCCCCCGCCGCGAAAAACTCCATTAAAAAGTCGGAGAACCCGCGCACGTCCGACAGCCTCGCGGACACCAGCACGTGCGGCTGCTTCCTCCACTGTGCGGGAAGCGGGCCCAGGGTGACCCTCCGGGCCTGCAGCTGGGCCCAGAGGGCCGAGGACTGAGCCGGGATGATGATGACCCCCAGCAGGATCATTACTAATACCGCAAACTTGCCTGCGGTCGACTTGACGACGACGTCGCCGTATCCCACCGTCGTCAGCGTCGTCGTCACGAAGTACAGGGCGTCGTGGAAGGGCATGCGCTCGACCAGGTTGACGACGGCCGAAGTGGTAAACAGCAAAGTGGCGACGGAGGCGACGAGCTGGAAGAGGCGGACCGAGGCCGCCGAGGCCAGGAGCCGCCCCGAAGAAGAAGCGTGCATCGAGCCGAGCTCCCCGGCGAGCAGCGCGACCCGCATGACGCGGAGGGCTCGCAGGGCCTTGAACCAGCGGAAGTCGAAGGAGGAGCCGCGGAGCGTGCCCAGGGAGGCGCGGGCGCGCGAGGAGCGAGAAGATGAGGTGGTCGCGAGAGCCACCGTGGCGGCGGCGGCACCGCTGCCTGCTCCTCCGAGGAAGAGCTCTATGAGAGGAGGGAACACGGCCAGGGCGTCGAGGATATTCCAGAAGGAGCATACCATCCTGATCTTGGACTCCGCACGCTGGTGGTGGGGGGGGTTGAGTTTGGAGGAACAGAAGAGAGAAAAGACGAGAAAGAGAAGATGAGAAGAAGAAGAAGAAGAAGCGTGAGAAACGAAAAAAATAATTGAAAATGAAAAAAAAAACTTCTTCTTCTCACCGCGAGCCGAATCATGTAGTCAGCCGCGAACACGAAGCACAGCCCGGCATCCAGAAGCTGCCTGAACCCTCCCGGAGGAGGGCTCGAGTACGTCGACCAGACGTAGAGCACGACGAAGAGTAAGGAGGCGGCCGTCTGCCCAACCTGCGCCGCCGCCGCCACGGCCGGGGAGGAGGCCGCCTCGGAGGCCGCGGCCAAGGCGCGACGCCACAGGGGCGGGTCACCGGCATCGGTACCGTTATTGTTGTTGGCGTTATTGCTGTTGATTCCGAACTGCGTGCCGTCGCCGTCAAAGGCCGAGGCGTCGGTGTCTTCGTAGGGGTTGTAGGAGAAGGAAGAGGAAGAAGAGGAAGCGGCGGCGGCTGTCGTCTTTGTCTTTGTCTTTGTCTTGGCATCATCGCTCGGATGGAGTCCCGAATGCGAACTCGAATTGCCCCTCTTCCGCGCTGCTAGCGAGCTCCGCGACCCGACCACGCTCAGAGAAAGTCTCTGGGGAGCCTGAGAGGGCTGTCGGCAGGCCAGGGGCCGCGCGCGCACGGCGGGAGCGCGCGTGCCAGGGCCGACCGAGGTTTTCATATTTTTCCTTCGAGGTCGAGAGTGGAGTGAAGAAGGGGAAGCGGAGAGAGAGGTTTTTTCCCCTTCGTTTTTCGTCTCTCTCACTCTTTCTCTTCTCTCTCCATTTCGACTCGCGTCTCGCGCACGCTCCCGACAACTCCGCGTTCTTTCTCTCCTCGTCGCAGATAGAGAGAGAACGACTCGATCTCTCCCTCGCAAGACCTCGAGCAAAGAGAGAGAGCGACCCAGAACCTCCCAGAGAGAGCTCTGAGCAAAACCATTTTCTCTTTTTTGTCGACGCGACAAGAAAGCGAAACAGTTTCGCTCTCCTTCTCCATGCATCAGCATCAGCAGCAGCCCGTCGGCCTCTCGGCCCCTCTCCCTCCCCGCGCAGGCGCCATGAAGCAGACGGAGCTCGAAAGCCTCCTCGCCAGAGGGAAGACCATCGCGGAGGCCGCGGTGGCCGACAACGGAGAGGAGAAGAAGTTCGAAGCAGGAGGAGCAACGGATGTCAATCGCGCGCTCGTCGCCGCCGCCACCGCCGCTCGACCTCAACCTCAATCTCAACCTGAACAACCGCAACAACCTTCCATCCCTCCTCCCGGCTACGTCCGCGCCGAGGCCGCCGAGCGCCTCCGCCAGGCCGCGGCCGCCGCCCTCGCCGACGCCGAAGCCTCGGCGGCGGAGGCCTCTGCCGCGCGCGCCGACGCCGCCGCCGCGGCCTCGGACCGCGCCGCGCTGCTCGATTTCATCGAGCAGCTGGAGGCGGAAAAGGGCGCGGCCCTCGAGCGCGCCCGCCTGGCTTTGGCCGACGCGCGGGCCAAGCTGAAGGCGGCCCGCGGCGGCCCCGCCGCCCTGCCCGCTGAGGCCGCCGAGGCCCTGCGGGCGCACCTGCGGTCTGCAAGGGCTGCCGCGGCGGAGGCCTCGGAGAGAGCGGAGGAGGCCGGGCGGCGCGTCGAGGAGGCGGTGGCTCGCGCCGAAGGGGCCGAGCGAGCTGCTGCCGAGTTCGAGGAGATGAAAAACCATGCCGAGGACGACGCTGCTGCCGCTCGAGAGGAGTCCGCGCGGTCGCTGGCCCGTGCCGAGGCAGCGGAGCAGAGGGCCGGCGCCGCGGAGGACGCGGCGGCCCTGGCTGCCGCCGAGCTCGCCGCGGCGCGCGCGGCGGCGGAGGTGGCCCCGCCGAAGACCTTGGAGGCCCTCTCGGCGAGGCTTGTGGCCGCCGAGAGGGCCGCCAGGGCGATGAACGCCCGCGAGTGCGAGGCCTGCGGGTGCAAGCCGGGAGGGAGCAAGAGCGTGGATGACCCGCAGCAGAGGGACTCTGCAGAGGCCGCTGCCGCCGCCGCCGGTAGTCTCGACGGCGGCAAAGCTTTCTCTTCCTCGTCGTGGAAGCACCAGGCTTTCTCCTCCCCGGTTTTCATCGAGGCCACCCCGGCAGCTGCTGCCGTCGCTCCTGCGTCTTCGTCCTTCGTGCCGGCCGTTGTCTACTCCAACAGCGGCGCTACTGCTGCCGCCGCTCTGAGGAGGCAGTCGGAGGAGACCGAGCAGCAGCAGCAGCGCCTCTCTTCGGCGAGGGCGCAGCGCGCCGCGGCCGAGGCGGCGCTGCTCCGCCTGCAGCACGAGGAGCGGGAGCTGCTGATGCAGGCGACGGCGATGGCGCAGCAACAGCAGCAACAGCAGCAGCAGCAGCAGCAGCAGCAGCAGCAGCAGCAGCAGCAGCAGCAGCAGCAGCAGCAGCAGCAGCAGCAGCAGCAGCAGCAGCAGCAGCAGCAGCAGCAGCAGCAGCAGCAGCAG
>Ga0114918_10002733_pt1 | contig 15745 bp, 12 predicted proteins | sample LantaG_FD_87015 | JGI IMG/M metagenome (GOLD analysis project Ga0114918, IMG submission 87015) | Deep subsurface microbial communities from Baltic Sea to uncover new lineages of life (NeLLi) - Landsort_02402 metaG | ecosystem: Environmental > Aquatic > Marine > Oceanic > Sediment | place...
GAGAGAGAGAGAGAGAGAGAGAGAGAGAGAGAGAGAGAGAGAGAGAGAGAGAGAGAGAGTGGAAGAAAAGGGAAAGAAGAAGAAGGAGAGGTCAGTTCTTGTTTTTGAGTTTTTGTTTTCTCCACCCCCATTCCCTCCCTCTCTTCTTCTTAATCCTTACCAGCGAGTCCAGGATCACGGCCGCGATGGTGCGACCTTTCCCCACTCCGGCGCCGTCGCCGCAGAAGAACCCGCAGCGCGGGCCGCGGCCCAGGGCCGCGAGCGCGGGGTTGTTGGCCGCCGCGACGGCCGGCAAAAACCTTGAGTGCGAGTGGCAGGCGTAGAGCGCAGCTTCGAGCTGGAGCTGCGAGAGGCGGCCCTCGTCGGCGGCGCGGCCAAGGGTGTCGTAGATGGGAAAGGCGGTGTCCGGGAGGGCGACGTCGCTGTTGTTGTTTTGGTGGAAGAAGAAGAGGAGGAGTTTTTTTTTTTGAGAGCCCGCCGTTTTTTGCGGTCAAACTCGAGAGAAAAAAATTCTCTCTCGAAACTTTCTCTCTCTCTCTTTCGCTCACCTCAGCGACGCCGCCTCCGCGATGTCCCCCGGGTGCACGACCCCTCGGACCAGGATGCCCGCGCGCTGGCAATAGTGGTGCAGGGCGGAGGCCTCGAAGTTCTGGAAGACCTCCTGGCTCGTGTCGTCCTCGTCGTCGTTGTCGTTGTCGTCGGCCTCTTCGTCGTCCCTCGGGCGGGCGGGAGGGCGAGCTCTGCCGTCGTCGCCGCCCCCTCGAGCAGCAGCCACGGCGGCAGCAGCAACAGCCTGCTTCCGCCTCCTCCTCCTCTGCTCCTCCATCTCCTGCTCTGCGAGTCTCTGCTGCTGGCGCCGCATCTGGTGCACCTGGTGCTGGCGGCGCCTGATGGCGTCCAGCGCCTCGTCGTTGGAGAACATTTTTTTTTGTTTTGGGGAAAAAAGGGAGGGGGTGAGAAAAAAAGTGAGAAAAAGGCGAGCGAGCGAGCGCAAAGAAAAAGAAAAAACGACGGGCGCGTCGCGAGGCTGCTTGCAACCTCTTCTCTCCGCCGCCTCATTTAACTTCTCTCTCTTCACCGCTTCCATTTCATTTACCCTCCCCACTCTTTCTCCTTTCAAATCACTCTCATTCAGGCGAAAAATCGAAATCTGAAATTGAGATCCAAGGGAAGAAGGCCCTGGGCGCTCAGATTGTTTTCTTCTTCAACACAGTTTCGTCTGTCCGAAGGTGATTTTTTCATTTTTCCATTTTTGTCAAAACTTCAAAACCATAATCGCCCCCTCTTTTCTCTCTCGACCATGCTCTTCCCTCACTAGTTTCGCTGCTTCGCCAGCACCAGGCGCGTTCTGCGAGTCTCTTCTACCCTGCCATCGATGTTGCGCCTCTTTACGTTGCCTTTGAGCAGCGTACTCCCGATGCGGCATCCGACGTTATCGTCGTCGCCGGCGTCGTCGTCATCAAGCCACAACTCCTCGATCCGACCCTCCCGGATCCCGATGCAGATCATTCGCGCTCGGAAAGGCACCAGCGCAAGTGAGAACGCTTCGGTTTCTCCCCCTGCACCTGAACGAAAGGCAAACAGAAGCCCCGAGGCTGAGCGAACCAGTCGCGGAGAATTCGATGAATCGAATTTGTCGAATTCGCCGTCGACCTCCTCCTCACCCTCACCCTCAACCTCAACCTCAACCTCAACCTCCTCGTTCCCTCTGCCCGCGCCCTCGGGACCGCACTGCCTGCTCCCGGCGGCCGAGGCCACGCTGTTGCTCATGTCGGCGTCTCCCTCGGGCTTCGGCGCGGTCCCTCTGGCCTACGCCAAGGGGGCCGTGGCTCCCCGGAAGGGGTGGAGGTCGACCTGGAGGGCAGCAGCAATAGCGGCAGAAGGAGTTGCTTCTACCTCTTCTCCTTCTTCTTCTCCTCCTTCGACTCCTCCTCGTCCCTTTCCCGACGCTCCTGCGTCCAGGGCGACGCTGCCCCCACCGACGAGAAACGTCCCGAGAAAGGCCTCTTCGTCATCGTCGTCTAATGCTGCTTCGGGGATTGCTGCCCCGTTTTCTCGCTACCCGCGGAAGGCGACTTCGACCTCGACCTCAACGCCGTCGCCGCTCCCTTCTCCGTCTTCGTCTTCAGGCAGCGGCTATCAACCGCAGCAACATCAGCAGCAGATCCCGGTCGTCTACCGCTCAGCACCCTACCGGAGAGAAGCAGAGAGGGAGAAGAGCGACTTCAGGGACCCAGAGGAAGCCTCTTCCTCCGCCTCCGCCTCCTCCTCCTCTGCCTCCTCTTCGACCTCCTCGCTGACGCCGCGGGTCCTGTTTGTCGACGACGGCGGCGGCGCCCGGGCCAGGCTCGCCGCGGCGCTGTTCGCATCGGCGCTGTTCGAAGAGGCCTCGAAGAGCGAGAAGGAGAAAAACAGCAGCAGCAGCAGCACCAGCAGCAGCAGGACCAGTAGCAAACAGCGGAGCGGCTTCTTAGCCCCTCTGAGAATCGAGTTTGCCGCGGCCTCCGTGGGCCCCCCGGCGCGGGGCCCGCCGGACGAGGCCGTCGTCGCCGCCGCGCAGAGGGCCGGCGTCGCCGCGTTTTTCGCGAATGGAGGCGGCGGAGGTGGAAGAGGAGGAGGAGCAGGAGGAGCTGCCGCGGCGACGACGACAACGGCGACAACGGCAAACGCCCTCTATTGTTCGTCTTCCTCTCTTCCTCCTCCTCCTCCTCCTCCTCCTCCTCCTTCTCCCCCTCCCATCGAAGAGGCTGACCTCGTCCGCGCCGACCTCTGCCTCGTCTGCGACCGCTACGATGCCGAGGACCTGCTCCGCGACGCCGCGGCGCTCGACGGCGTCAGCCCTGGCGCCTTCTACAGCGCGCGCGTGCGGAAGCTGTCGGCGTTCGCGCCGGCCGCCGAGGGATGGCTCGCCGCCGCGAGGAGCAAGGGCAGAAGTAGGAGCGGCAGCAACATCAGAGGCCGAGGCGGCGGCTCCTCTCCTGCTCTTTCCAGGCTCTACCTGGATCCCAACGGGGACATCGACGACCCTCTGTACGGGAGCAGCAGCAACAGCAGCTATGGCAGCTATAGCAGCTTCGGCAGCAGCAGCAGCTCTTCTTCTTTTGGCAAAAGCGGCAACGCCGGCGGCGGCGGCGGCGGCGGCGGCGGCGAGAGTGACGGCGAAGAGTCCGAGCTCGACGAGGAGGAGTCCGAGCTCTCCGCGGCGCTCGACGCCACCGTGGCGCAGCTGAGGCTCGCCACGCGCGGGCTGCTTCAGTTCCTGCTCAAGCTCGAGGAGCGGAGGCACCGCGGCGGAACAACGGAAGAACAGCTTTCATCAAGGCCTCCTCCTCCTCACCCTCCCTTGCTCTCCCTGCGCGCAGCTCTGCGGCAAGCGGTCCTGTGCCCCTTGCTCTCTCCCGAGGCGGAGAAGGGCGGGCGTGGGCCAGCTGCGGCCGTGGCGGTCTTGCAGGCGAAGGCGGCAGGGTGGAGGCCAGTTTGGCGCGAGGAGAGAGAGGAAGAGGAGAAAGAGGAAGAGGAAGGAGAAGACGAGGTCGAAACGACGACGAAAACCCGAGAAACCACTTCTTCGTCTTCGTCTTCCTCCTCCTCCACCTCCACGCTCTTCTCCCTCAAGACCTCCAAGGACGGGCGCCAGATCATCTACCGCAAGCGCGAGGTCCGGCGGGGGCACTGGACGGCGGTGGAGAACGTCGACGCTGCTCTGCTGGGCTTCATGGAGCGGAGGAGGAAGAAACTCGAGGCGCTCGCGAGGAGGGAGAGTTTGAATTCGAGTTCTCCTTCTTCCTCTTCTTCCGTCTCTCCTGCTGCTGCTTCGGGTCTCTCGCAGCTTAGGCGTCAGGAGGCCCTCTTCACCCCGAAAAGACCACCAGCGCCACCTCCACCGCCGCCGCTCTTCCCGACGCAGGCGGAGCTCCGCGCCGCCGGCGCGGCGTCGGTGGCCCGGGCCGCCAACAGCGCTGGCGGGCTCGCCGCGGCTGCCCGTAGGCTGGGGCTCCAGCCCACCTACCGCGCGCGCGGGTCGTGGAAGGATTTGGACGCTCTGGGAGAGGAGCTCCGGGAGGTGGCGAGGGCGATCCGGGAAGAAGAGGAAGAGGAGGCGGCGAAGAGGAGAGGGAACGGCGGCATCGGCATCGGCGGCGGCATCGCCGGCATCAAGAAAGCAAAGCTCAAGGTCGAAAGAGGAGATCGACAACAGCGGCAGCTCGCGATGCCCACGCAGGCGCAGCTCCGGGCCATGGCCGGGAAGAGCGCGCTGATCCACGCGATCAGGAGGCACGGCGGGGCGCGGGTGGTGGCCGAGAGGGCCGGGCTGGCGTTTGGCGAGAAGCGCGGGCGGCGAAAGGCGAAAGGAGAGGAAGGAGGCGGCGAGAGAGAGGGAGAGGGAGATGAAGAGGGAGAGGCGGCAGCTGCGGCTCTGCGGCGGCTGATCGGAACTGTAAAATCAAGAAAGGGAGAGTGAATGAATGGAAGAGAGAGGCCGAGGTCGAGGTGGAGGTTGAAGAAGAAGAGAGAAGGAGAAGAGAGAGAGAAAACTTCGCCCGCCGCTTGCGGGCGAAAAAGTGAGTGAGCTCACTTTTTCTGTCGACGTTCGAAGAGGGCATCGCTCGAAAACAAAAAAAACTCCCCACCCTCTCCCTCTCCCCCCGCTCCGACCCTCCAGAGATAATGCGCAAGGGGTTCTTGACGCCCTCCAAGGAGAGCGGGGAGGCGAAAAGCAAGAGCTCGCCCCGCGCGGAAGCATCGAAAGAAACGACGTCGATCGCCGACGACGTGAGCACGCTCTTGGCCGAAAACCTCGACCTTGACGCCCCGGGCGGCGCGAGCTGCAGCTCCAGCTCCAGCAGGTCCAGCTCCTCCGCTGCCGCGCCCGTGCCCCTCAAGCTCACCGACGTCCCCAACCAGGTGCTCGTGTCCATCTTGATGTTGGCTGCGGGTGATAACGATTTCTGGGCACGATTCACGATTCCCTATGTCTGCAAGGCCTTCCGCGACCTCTACCGCTCGCGCGATGCTTCGCCGCTCCACGAGAAGCTCTGGCTCGACTTTGAAAAAGAGATTGCCGCTTCGAAGAAAGCGACCTCTCGCCGTTCTCCTCGTCGAGAGCCTGTCTTCCGCGCCTCAAGGGTCATCTCCTGGGCCCGCACGCATGCCGAGTCGGTGCGCAAGCTGTACCTTGCTCTCGGGAACGGCGCCCCTCTCGGGGACTTCAACGCAACAAACTTTGCTCAACTCGTCGCTGCCGTCGGACCTCACTTGACCACGATCGCGATCGAAGCAGGATTCGAAAAGCTCGTGGGAACTCCCTTCTGGGTTTTGCTGAGGGGTTACGTCGTCCGCGCTGGAAAGTTGCACAAGCTTTACGTCAAGGACATCACAAAAGGCTTTTCCATGAGCGACGTCGAGCCCTTGGTCAAGCTCCGAGGCAGCCTCGAGGAGCTCAGCCTCATGGGGTCCATTGATGACTTAGGCAACCCTTCGATTGGCCTGCGTCGCTTCCCGGAGTCTTTTCTGGGACTCACGAATCTGCAGAAGCTGTCTGTGTGCTTCCACTCTAGGATCAAGGCGATCCCGGCCGGGATCTCGAACCTCAAAAACTGCAAGTCCTCGCTGTCGGCGGCTGCGACCTTCGCTCGCTGCCGAAAGAGCTGGGCGCGCTCAAGCAGCTAGAGACGCTCGCCGTTTCCTGTAACAGGGCTCTGGGTGCCTCGCCCGACGACGTGACTTTCCCTCCCGAGCTCAAGGGTATGATATCTCTGCGCAAACTTCACCTCGACAACTGCGACCTCCGCCGCGTGCCGGTGTTTGTTCGCGAGTTGAGCTCGCTCGAGGAGATCTCTCTTTTCGGAAACGAGCATTTGCAGATTGACGCCCCGCTGGACGATTTGGTCGAGTGCTGCCCTCGCCTGATCTTGGTGGATATGCGGAAAGGGCGCGGCGGGACGTGGACTCGGCAGTCGCTGGCGCACCTCGTGGCCTTCAAGGCGAAACTTCTGAAGAAAAACCCGAAAGCGCAAGTGGTGTCTTGAAAGCAAAAAGGGGGACAGAGAGAGACAACAGCTTTTCTTTTTCTTGTTTGAGTATTTTGCTTTTTTTTGAATTCGCAGGGTGTTCGAGAGAGAGCTTAAGGAGAGAGTGGGAGAGACTTTGCTGTTTTGCGCGGGCGCGCGCGGGGGCGTTGGGAGTGTAAAGAGAGAAAGAGAAAGTGAAAGAGAAAACGAAAAACGAAAAACGAAAAACGAAAAACGAAAAACGAAAAAAAACTTTGCTCAGAAAAACAATTCGCGCCATTCGATTCCTCATCTCTCTCTCTCTCTCTTCTTCTTCCGCCTCCGCGCCCCTCCCGAACGCCTCTCCGAAGTCCCCTCGCTCGCGAAGGAGAGAGTCTTCCGTCATGTCGGCGTCCCTCCGCGTGGGCAGCAGCCTCGGAGAGGGCGCCGCGAAGGCGGACGCGTGCCCCAATGCTCCGGCGCTCGCGACGCCGACGCTCGACGCCGATGCCGCATCCACCTCTCCGACCTCCTCCGACACCCTCTTCCCCGTCGTCGACCTCGCCCCGCTGCTGCCTCCGGACGACGCCGCCGCCGCCTCCGACCCCCTCCTCCTCCTTCCCTCCCCGGCAGCCCTCGCCGCCTCCAGGGCCATCGCCGCCTCCCTCGTCGCCACCGGCTGCGTCCTCGTCCGCGACCCTCGTGTCTCGGAGAAGGACAACGCCGGATTCCTCGACCTCCTCGAGCGCTACTTCGAGCAGCCCGAGGCCGCCAAGCGCGGGGACGCCAGACCGGAGCTGCACTACCAGGTCGGGGCGACCCCGGAGGGCGTCGAGCGTCCCTCGATGCTGCGGGAGGGATCGAACTCTGCGGCGAGGGCGCAGAGCCTCGTCGATAAGATCAAGGGGCTGGAGGAGAAGGAGAAGGAGGAGAAGAAGGAAGGACCGAGCTCCTCCTCTCGGCATTTCCCGACGTGGCCTCGCGGCGCGGACCCGAAGTGGCGCTTCTTCTGGCGCGTGGGTCCCAGGCCGGCGGAGACTGCCTTCCCCGAGCTGAACTCGCCGCAGGTGGTTCCCGCTGCGTTCGCGGAAGAGTGGGCGCCGACGCTCGACGGGTAAGGGAGTGTTTTGGAGAGTTTGGAGAGAAAAAAAAACGCGCGCGCTGTCTTCTTCCTTCTTTTTTCCCCACTCTTTTCACCCTTTCTCTCTCTTTTGTCTCTCCCCTCATCTTCTCTCTTCAACACCACCACCATTAACACCACCACGATCACCACCAGCTGGGGAAAGAAGATGCTCGACGCCCTCGACGCTGTCGCCACGGGCGCCGCGATCGGCCTCGGGATGAGCTCCCCCGACGCCATAAGCTCGCTCTTGCACGAGGGCCCTCACCTGCTCGCGCCCACGGGCTCCGACCTCGGCAGGCACTCGCGGCCCGGGACTGTGCTTGCGGGCTGCCACGCAGACCTCAACCTGCTGACGGTCCACGGCCGAGGGAGGCTGCCCGGGCTTTTTGTTTGGACGAGAGCGGGCCAGCGCGTCGCCGTTCGCGTGCCCGAGGGGTGCCTGCTGCTTCAGGCCGGGATGCAGCTCGAGCACCTGACGGGCGGGGAGATCGAGGCAGGTATGCACGAGGTGTTGGTGACGCAGGAGGCGCTTGAGAAAGTGGCGCGGACAGTGGAAAGAGGAGGGGGAGGTCGAAGTGGAGGAGGAAGCGACACTGCTGCGGCGTCGTCGGCGTGGCGGGTCTCTTCGACCGTCTTTGGCCACGTCGCCTCGGATAAAGTCTTGAAGCCCCTGCCGCCGTTCGACGCCTCCCGGGAGAGGCAGGACAAGTACCCGGCCGTGCTGGCCGGGGATTTCGTCAGCAGGGAGCTCGAGGCGATCGCGCTGAAGCGGGAGTCGAGATGAGGGGAAGGTTTTTTCTTCTTCTTCTAGAAACGAAACGAAAAACTCGCGCGTGAAAAGAAGAAATGAAAAAGAATGAACTTGAAATCACTTGGGGATCACTTGCAAAAGATAAAATTGAACACTGATGGAAACGAAATGGCGACGGACAGAGGCTCTGCACGCGCGCGCGAAAGAGAGAGAGAAAGTTGCCCCCTCCCAAACGGTCACCCCGCCCCAAAAAAGAGGAGGGTCGAAATATTTTGAAAGCAAACCTTTCAAGATGGTGCTCACTTTTTTTCTTTTTTCTCGCTCGTTCATCGACGTTTGTCGGAGAAGACTCTCTCTCTTCTCTTCTTCTCGCTCTCTCTCTCTCTCTCTCTCTCTCTCTCTCTCTCTCTCTCCCTCTGCCGTCGCACCTTTTCATGCGCCCTGGAGGCCGTCTCATCAGCTCTCTCGTGACCGCGGTGACGATGCGCCTCAGTAAGCCGGCCGGAGGCCGCCTAGCGAGCTCCTCGAAGCCAGCATCAATTTTGACGTCGGGGAAGAAGCGTTTCCCTCCATCGTCGAATCGGCGAATCTCGACCGCCGCCTCGCCGAGCGCCCCGCCCTCTCCCACCAGGGACGGCGGCGCGTCCTGTTCCTCCAAGGGATGGCCCTTGCGATCGTCCTCGCACGATCTCCTTCACGCGCAGCAGCAGCAACGAGGGCACACGGCGGCCGCCGCGGCCGCGGCTTCTCCGGCGGCGGTTGCAGACGTTGAATTCGACGTCGAGGTCAAGAGGTCGACATCGTCGAAAGCCTTCCCGCGCGGCCCTTCGTCATCGGCGCCGCTGCGCGTCTCGTTCGCGGCCTTGCCGCGCTTCGAGACGGCCTTCCCGAACGCGCTCAGCACGAGGAAGAGGGCCCTCGACGAGGCGGCCGTGGTGAAGACAAAAGAGGAGCAGCTGCCGATGGCGTCTCCGTTCGTCCAAAACGACGACGAAGGAAAAACATCGACCTCGACCTCTTCTTCCACCCTCGCCGCCGCCCCGCACGACTCCAAGCTCGCGCTCTTCTACAACGTCTACGGCCCGCCTCCCACCGAGGCAGCGGGCAGAGGCGAGTCCGCCCGAGCCGCGCGAGACGCCCTGGCGCTCTTTCACGCCGTCTACGGCCCGCCGAAGCACCTGCAGCTGCTCGAGGAAGAAGAAGAGAAGAAGGAGAAGGAGAGGGCTGCTGCGGCGGCGGAAGAGACGGCTTCGCCTTCGTCGCCGCAGAGGTCGTCGTCTTTGTCTCCGCTGAGGCAGCAGCGCGCTACTGCTGCCTCAGCGGCAGCAGACTCCTCCTCCTCCCCTTCTTCCTCTTCCTTGTCCCCTCGCGCGACGACGACGATCGCTCCGCCGGAACCTCTCTCCCCCTCCTCTGCACGCCGCAGGCTCTCATTCTCGAAACTCCTGGCCCGCGGCGTCGTTTTGGAGAGGCCCAACCGTTTCACGATGCGCGTGCGGCTGGACGAGACGGGAGAGGTCGTGTCGTGCCACTGCCCCGTGACTGGCGCGCTGGGGGGTCTGGGGCTGGGCGCGTTCGAGGGAGCCGGGGCGCCGTGCCTGGTGTCGCGCGTCGCGAACGAAGACGAAGACAATGTCGCCGACAACGGAACCAACAGCTCCACCACCACCACCCGGAAAAAGAAGCACTACGCGAGGAAGACGCCCTTCACGGTCGAGGCCGTCTCTCTGGCCGACCCCAGGGGTCCCCCTTCGTGGGTGGGCATCAACCAGATGGCGGCCAACCGATACATCGAGCACTTCTGGAACGCCGGGGCTCTGCCGGAGCTGTCTTCGAACGACGCCGGCGCCGGCGACGGAAACGAAAACGCCGACGCTGAAAGCGCCGACGAAACTTTCCTGGTACGGGAGACGCGCATCGGCGACACGCGCTCCCGCGTGGACTTTGCGGCCTCGGGGGGGCGCGACCTGGTCGAGGTCAAGTGCCCGCTGGACGCGCTGCCGCTGCTCCGCGACGAGAGCTCTTCGTCGAGCTCTCCTTCGAGCTCTCCTTCTTCAACTTCTTCGTCCGACGTCGAAATCAGGCCCAACCCGGTGCTGGCCGCCGCCGCGGCCCTGCGAGCCCAGACGGCGGGCGAGCGCCTCGCCAGGCTGCCCCGGGCCAAGCGCGCGGCGATGTACGAGCGCGCCGCGAGGCACGCCGGCGTGCTGGCGGAGCACCTGGCTACGGCCAAGCGGCGCGGGCGGGCCGCGGCGGCGAGGGCGCGGCAGCGCGCGAGGGCGCTCGCAGCCAAGAAGGACGGGGAGATGGGGGCTTTCGTCGCTGGCTCTTCTGTTTCTTCTTCTTCGGACTCGACGCTCGAGTCTTTCGACGAAGAAGAAGAGCTTCTCCTCGAGGACCTGGAAAACGAAGGAGAGGGAGAGGAACGGGAGCAGAGGGCGGCGCGCGCCCTGCTGATCCAGTGCTTCCAGTTCGACGCGCCGCCGGTCCGCGGGATGCTTCCGCCGCCGAGGGGCGCTGACCCGTCCTCCGACGGGCGCGCCGCCGTCGCCGCCGCGATGCGGTCCGCGGCCAGGGCCGGCGTCGAGACCTGGCAGGTCAACATGCGGTTCGACGAGCGCGGCGTCGAGCTGCTCGACTGCTTCAAGCTGGACCGGTTTCCGAGGGGCGACGTGGCGGTTTCCTCGGCGGGCTGCTCTCCTTCTTCTTCTTCTTCTTCGAAGGCGACGAAGACGAAGACGAAGAAGAAGGGTAAAGCGAAGAGCAACAACACCAGCAAGGCAGCCGCTGCATCGGCAGCGCCACCTGCCACCGCTGCCGCCTGCTCGCCTTCGTCCTTTGAAAACTTCTCCTCGTCGTTCTCGTCTTCGAGTTCAAGTTCTTCCGGCGACGAGTCGGACGACGGCGGCGGCGCGGCGCTCGCTGCGGCGTGAAGAGGAGGACAAAGCAAACTTTGAAGGTTCAAATAAAAACGAATGCCCCTTTCTTTCTTTTTACTTTTATAGAGTGTATAGGAGCGGGCGGGGGGTGGAGGGGGTCCCTAGCAATGATAAAAAACATGAACTTGTGTGACACAATATAAAAAAAGAAACGAATGAAAAAGGGAAGAGAGAAAAGAGAAGAGAGAAGAGGTTCTCTCTACAGAAAAACGCCGGGACCGAATCCACGGACCTTACAGCGGAACTGTGCGCCTTGCTATCCCTGATTATCGACTGCGGCCTTGACTACGTCCCCAATGTCGTGGGCGAGCTCCAGGCTCTTGAGTCGCTCGACATTAGTCACAATTGTCACCTAGAATTCCCTGCAAACTTCCCTGTTTTGCCGAAACTCAGGAGCTTCGCGCTCGTTTTTGTCTGTGCTCGAACAGGTTCGAGAAGGTCCCGCTCGCCCTCGCCGAGGCCAAGGCGCTAATCGACCTCGATGACAACGCTGACCTGCAGATTGACCTGAGCGATTCGACCCTCCACCCTCCTCGTCCTGCCCCGTCTCCGGAAGGTGGGTCTGTGGAAGCGGAGGGGCTGCGCGTGGAACCTGGTGTCGACCGCGTTCATCGCCGATTTCGCGGCGAAGCTCGTCCAGAAGCGGATGGGGGACGTTGACATAGGCTCTGGCGGCTCCCCCGTGCGCCTGCAGCTGCTGAAGCCGTGGAGGCCGTGGGCGTGAAAGGCGATCGAGAGGGAGGGAGAGACAGACGAACACTGAGTTTTTTTTCTTTTTTTTTGTTGTTGAAAAAATTTCAGAGATCGAACATCGAAGAAAATCAATCTTCGTTCACTCAATGCTCCACCCCTTCGGCGCCTCTCCGGCCTCACGCAGCCTCTCTCCTCCTCGCCTTGTCCTTTCGAGCAAAGCGATACGTTCTTCTACTGTTGTTGTGGCGAAAAAAAAGCCAAAGACAGCCTGGAAACCCTCCGCGATGGCAACCTCGACCAACGACCCCGACCTCCTCGGCCGAGCCGCGACCTCGCTCGACCAGCACCACCGCCCCGCGGACGCCAAGGACGCCGACAAGCTCTTCGCCGCGGCCGCGGAGAGAAACAAGGCGCCCATCCTGGAGGTCATGCGGTCGAGGCTCCCGGCGTCGGGGCTCGTGCTCGAGGTGGCGAGCGGGACGGGGCAGCACGTCGCTTGGTTTGCTCAACACCTCAAGAGCGAGCCGACTGCGACGGCGACGGCGACGGCGACGGCGATGGCGATGCCGGAGGGGCTCGTGTTCCTGCCCACCGAGGCCGACGAGAGCTCCCTGCCCAGCATCCGGGCGCACACGGCCGGGATGGACAACGTACTGCCTCCTCGCGTGCTCGACGTGGGGAGGGACGAGCCCGAGAGCTGGCCGAGGAGGGAAGAAGAGGGAGGAGGAGGAGGAGGAGAAGCGGCAGAAGCGGTAGAAGCAGCAGCAGCAGCAAGCTCCTCTTCTTCGTCTTCCCCTCTTCCTTCTCCTTCAACGCCTTACTCCGCCGTCTACTGCGCCAACCTCACCCACATCTCTCCCTTTTCCGTGACGCTGGGCCTGTTCAAAGGTGCGGGTACCTTGCTCGAACCGGGGGGCGCCCTGTTCCTTTACGGCCCGTTCGCGGTCGGCGGCCGTCCCGCGACACCGTCGGACGCCACCTTTGACGCGAGCCTTCGAGCGAAGGACTCGAGGTGGGGCTACAGGGACATCGATTCGGAGCTGGTTCCTGCCGCTGTGAGGGAAGGAGGGGGTCTGATGCTGGAGGAGAGGGTGGAGATGCCTGCCAACAACTTTCTGCTGGTTTTTCGGAAGAAGAAGGGAGGTTGAAGATAGAAAGATAGAAGAATTGCAAAGAAGAAAAAAAGGAAATAATGTTTTCAAACAAGCAACAAAAAAAGAGAAAGGAAAAAAAACTCAACTTTCAACTTTTCTCTCTCCCTCCCCTTCCTCTCTCAATGCTCATGCGACGGCGGCGGCGACGTGGGCTTTTTCTGCCGCTGCATGCTGTTCCTCGAAGCGTTAATCGCCCCTCCCACAACCGCCACCCCGCCTCGGCCCCGCCGGCGAGCCACCGCCGCCTGCTCCTCCTCGGCCGAGATCACCTCCCCGAGCGCCGCGCCGGCCTCGCGCACGCGCAGGCGGGCCTCCCCGAGCGAGGCGCGAGCGAGCGCCGGGAGCGAAGGGACGGCCTCGGCCTCTCCCGCGGCCTTTTCCCAGGCGAGGACTTCGGCGTCGATCCTGTGCTCTTCTTGTTCTTCTTCCTCGTGTTCATCTTCTTTGAGCCCGCTCTCGACGTCGCGCGGCGGCGGCGGAGAAGCCTTTTCTTCTTCTCCTTCTTCTTCGCGGCGCCTCGCCAAGGAGTCCCTGCGTGCTCTGAGGGCGTCCGAGAGCCTGGCACGCGCCACGGACATCCCCGCGGCGGCCCTCTCGAGCTCCAAGGAAGAGGAGGAAACGGCAACAGTAGCAGCAGCAGCAGCAGCAGCGTCGGCGGCCATCGCCGCGGCGGCGGCCAAGTCGCGAACGCCGTCCTCGGCCCTCGCGGCGCGGAACGCAAGCAGCTTCCCCTCGACGGCCCCGGCCCCTTCTCTCGCGGCCTTGGCCCTCGGGTCCGAGAACCGCACGGCCTCCCTCGCCCCGACCATCGACCCAGTCCGGTAGCTGAACACGTCGAACCTGTCGATCAGCTTCCACGCCAGCACTTTGGCCAGGTCCTGCAACAGAAAGACCACGACGGAGAAGAGCAGGGCCCACACGGGCCAGAGCCTGTAGTCCGATGCCGTGTCGGGCAGCGCAAGCCCGAGCATGGGAAGGCCAGTGATGACCCCTTTCGGCCAGAACGAGGCCAGCAGCGTCGTGACCGTCAGGCTCGTCGCCGAGGCCGCGAGCAGGATCGGCGCCGGCGCCGACGCGAAGAAGAAGCGGCGCTCACGCGCGGCGAAGAGCGTCAGGAAGGAGCTGGTCGAGATCAGCAGGTACATCAAAGTCTCGATCTTCTCGTAGGGCATGGGTGGGAGATTGAGGGCGTGGAAGAGTCCCACCGTAGAGTGGGAGTCGAGGGCGCCCCACAGAGCCAGCAGCGAGCCGGCAAGGGGCACCGCGGCCAACACGGACGACACCAAAAAGTTGGCCCTGAGGTTCCACTTTTCGGGCCGCGGCGAGGCGGTGACGCGGTCCTTGCCGATCACGACGAAAGTGCCGTCGTTGAGCAGCGTGATCAGCATCAGGTTGAGCACCGGGATCGCGAAGAAGTTGGGCCAGGGCCCCGACGCAGGGTCGTCGGGCAAGAGAAAGGCGTTGGAGCGCGTCGGCGACCTCTGGCTGAACTTACTAGGAGGGAGCGCGAAGGCTGCGATGAAGAAGAAGAGGACCAGGTAGAGCGTGGCTGCGACGCGGTAGACGACGAAGTTGTTGATGCGGCGGAAGATCTGGCGCGCGATCAGCAGCGCGTGGACGACGGTGCTGAGGCCTGTAGAGGAGAGGGAAGAAGAAGAAAGAAAGATTGAGGTCTTCGTCGTCGTTTTCGTTCTTTTTTGTTCTTCGTCGCGCATTCAAAGAAATCAAGACAAAAAATCTCCCTTCTCTTATACCTGGCTCCGTCAGGACGATGTCCGCCGCCGCGCGCGCCGCATCGGTGGCCCCCGCCACGGCGATCCCCACGTCGGCCCTCTTGAGCGCCGGTGCGTCGTTCACGCCGTCGCCGGTCATCCCCGTGCAGAGGCCGCACTGCCTCAGCGCCTCGACGATGATGTACTTGTGCTCGGGAAACACCTGCGCGAAGCCGTCAGCGCGCAGGGCGACGCGGCCGACGGTATCGCTGAGGTCCTTGGGAAGGGAGATGGCCCCGGAAGAATTAGAGGGAGGAGAAGCGCCGTCGGCGCCTTTTCCGTTTCCTCCGATCTCGGGCCAGTCGACCTCGGTGGCGGCGACGATCGAGTCCCCCAGGCGCAGCGCTCTGGCGGTCTCCCTCGCGATGGTGGCCGAGTCGCCCGTGATCATCTTGACGTCGACGCCCATCTTCATCGCCGTGTCGAGCGTGTCCGCGGAATCCGGGCGCGGCGGGTCCAAAAAGGACAAGATCCCTTCGATGCGCCAGGGCGCCTCGGCGCCGCCGACGCGCGCCGCGTCCCTCGCTGGCAGCGTCCGAGCGATCACCATCGCCCTCGTGCCGCGCTCGGCGAGCCTCTCGATGATCTCGTCCATCTTGGAGACCACCTGCTGCTTCTCGGGGGCGGAGTCGGGGACGAGCGCGGCGAGGGCGTGGGCGGCGCCCTTTGCGACGCCGAAGAAAAGACCCGCGTCGGCGTCGCTGTCGTTGCCGTTGTTTCCCGCCGCCGCCGGCGCCCTCACCAGCGCCTTCGTCATCTTGGTGCTAGCGTCAAACGGCTCGTACTCGAGCTGCTCGTAGCTGTCGAGCGCCGGGAGGTCCGCCGCGCCCAGGACCATCGTGTCGAGCGCGTCCGCGGGAGGCTCGCGCCACTTGGCGGCCAGCGCCGCGAGTTTGAGCAGGCGGGGCATGTCGTCTCCGACCTCGACCTCGACGTCGCTTGCGATTCCGCTTCCGCTTCCGCTTCCGCTTCCTCCTTCTTTCTTCTTCTTCACCACCTTGAAGGTCGGCGACGCCCCGGGCTTGTCCTGGATCACCATCTTGTTCAGCGTCAGCGTCCCGGTCTTGTCCGAGCAGAGGACGTTGAGCCCTGCGAGTTCCTCGACGGCGGCGAGGCGGGCGACGATGGCGCCGTACGCAGCGAGCTCCTAGAAAAAAAAGAAGAGAGGAAAAAGTCGAAGAAGAAAAAAAAAGAGGTGAGGTGAGAACTTGTTTTTTTTCCGTTTTTCGTTCTTTCTCTCTCTCTCTCTCTCTCTCTCTTTCTCTCTCTCTCTCTCTCTCTCTCTCTCTCTCTCTCTCTCTCTCTCTCTCTCTCTCTCCCCCC
>Ga0114918_10002735_pt1 | contig 15743 bp, 15 predicted proteins | sample LantaG_FD_87015 | JGI IMG/M metagenome (GOLD analysis project Ga0114918, IMG submission 87015) | Deep subsurface microbial communities from Baltic Sea to uncover new lineages of life (NeLLi) - Landsort_02402 metaG | ecosystem: Environmental > Aquatic > Marine > Oceanic > Sediment | place...
GGGGGATAGATGAATTACCTCAATTAATAAATGTTTTTAAAGGAGATATAAGCTTAGTTGGACCTAAACCTACAATAGAACAGGTTACTCGATATTCTAAGGAACATGGACGAAGTTTAGAAGTGAATCCAGGAATTACCGGATGGGCTTTAGTTAACGGTAGAAATGTTTTATCCTGGCCTTGGATTTTCCCGATACGATTTTGATCGTCGTGAGGGGGAACCGGAAAGAGAATGCTTGATTGTTTTACCCACGAGATGGAAGTTGCCCCGTATGTCAGAGTTGAGGGTGCAGTCTTGCACGATCAGGTGCCAAAATATTTAGATGTAGTGAACATATTTCTTTCTTTTTGCAATTTGTCTAACGTGGGTAATCCTTTGCTTAAGGCAATGATGGCTGTGGAAATGTATTATTACTTTAAATAATGGTGATACTGGCCGATTTATTCAAAATGGTTACAATGGCGTTCTTTTAGAATATAAAGATTTACCAAAATTACCAAAAGTAATCAAAGATTTCTTAATAGATAAGAAACGTAGAATGAGATTTAGAAATGATGCTTAAAAATTTGCAGAAGAGCATTTCTGGAGCTGAGAAGAACGGATTAAAGCCGAAATTAAAGAAGTTATTTCTCTTATAGAAAGGGATGAAAACTAAATTGGTTTTATCGAAAAAATTTACCACTGTGTTAACTGAGAAGCATCATAATATTTTTATATATGTAGTAATTATTTTATCGGGCTTATTAATTGGAATATTTTCTGCCAAATCACCATTATTTGTTATATTACTTACTATATTACTTATCTGCCTTTTTATATGTGTTTATATATTTTTTAAGCAAGGTATGTTATCTTTTCAACGAATAGTAACTTCGCTTTTGGTGGTATCAATCCTTTTCCCTCCAATCAGACTTCCTAAAGGAATTCCAAGTATCCGTTTAGAGTTAATTATTATTCTTGTAGCTTGGGCATTGTTTCTTTTAGGTCATTTTGCTGTGGGGCATCCTATAAAATATCACCAAAATCCAATATATAGATGGTTTGTTTTGTTTGGGTTGGCTATTTTTTTATCTATAGCTTACGGGGTAATAGTGAAGGGCTATTCTATTATTGGGCGTGATTTCTGGGAATTTGGAAAATTGCTTGAATACTTTTTGGTCTTTACTCTGGTTGCTAATCTTGATATTTCGCCAAATGAGATAAGACATTACTACAAGATTGCACTTATAGTATTTTTGTGTTCTGCTTTTGTAGGGTTTGCTCAATATTTGAATTTAGGTAATATTAATAAGGTAATTTCTCCTTACTATGCTCCGACTCAAATCCAAGGTTTACTAATTCACGGGCGAATTACTGGAACTACAGGAAACCCTAATCTATTTGGTGCAATGATGGTGTTAGCTTCCTCATTAGCATTTTCAGGTCTACTTTTTTTTAAGAAAAAAACAATGCGTTTGTTTTCTTGGATTTGTTTCACTATATTTGTTTTATCAATTGTTTTAACGCTCTCTCGTTCAGCTATAATTGCATTAGTCACAGCTATTTGTTTTATAATTTTATTTAAACATACTTTAATATTTGGAACCAAAATAGGGATTAGGGAATCGTTAATTGCGATACCTATTCTAATAATTACCATCTTAGCTATAATTAAAATATCACCAGAAACTTTCTTTTTTAGAGTTGGCCAGTTTAGGAATATTTGGAATACTCTAAGTTGGCAGATAAGGCTAGTGAAATGGGAGGAAGTCTTCACACTCTGGAAGCTTTCACCAATTTTTGGATTGGGACCTGGAAAAACGATAATTACAACAGTCGTAGATAATGAGTGGCTGTTCTTATTAACAAGATATGGGATTTTTGGTATTATTATTTTTATTGCTTGGTTTATCAGTTTCTTTTTTGGTCTTTCAAAAATTTGTCATATTTCTTCATCTATAGAAGTAGTGGCATTAGCAGTAGCATTGCAAGCAACACTTGTGGCCTACGCAGCATATATGATTCCAGCTGCCGTTTATCATTCGTTGCATTTGATGCCGATTTTGTTAATTTTTCTTGGTTTAGCATATTCACAGATAAAAGCAAAAAGGGAATCTTAATTATGAAAGTATTAGTGATTTCTCATATGTATCCTTCAACTTTTAATGAAATTGGAGGAGTTTTTGTACATGAACAGGTTAAAGCTTTGGTAGCAAAGGGGGTAGAAATTCAGGTTGTATCACCTATCCCTTGGACCCCATTTCCTATTAACTATTTGAGTTCTAAATGGGAAAATTATAGTAATATTCCAGAAAGGACAATTTACGAAAGGATTAATATATGGTATCCACATTATATTACATTTCCTCGGGCTTGGTTTTTCGCTTCATCTGGGCAGAGGATGTATCTGGGGATTAAAGATATAGCATTAAAAATCTACAAAGAGTTTCAATTTGATTTAATACATGCTCATGTTGCATTACCTGATGGATTTGCTGGTATGAATATAGCTCAAAAATATAAAAGACCATTAATTATAACTACTCACGGTCAAGATTTTCAACAAACTATTTTTAAAAGTAAAAAAAGTAAAAAAAATATAGAAAAAGTAATAAATTTTTCAAAAAAATCAATAGTGGTTAGTAGAAAATTAAAGAAAATTGGTGAAAAATATCTTCAGGTAAATAATGATAAAATGATAGTTGTTCCTAATGGAATAAATATGAGGGATATTTGTACAGAAACAAGTAAAAATTTCAAAGAATATAAAGGAAAAAAAGTAATTCTTAGTGTTTCTCATTTGATAAAAATAAAAGGAATTGATTTAAATTTAAAAGCAATAGCTAAATTAGAGCAAAAATATACAGATATTATTTATTTGATAATTGGAAAAGGAGAAGAAAAGAAAGAATTAGAAAAATTAGTTAATAAATTAAACTTGCAAGATGTAGTAATATTTATTGGAGAAGTTCCTCATTATAAAGTTATGGAGTATATGGCATCTTGTGATATATTTTCTTTACCTAGTTGGAATGAAGGTTTTGGTATAGTTTATCTGGAAGCAATGGCGCACGGAAAACCGGTAATAGGATGTGAAGGAGAAGGAATAGAAGATTTTGTTGAACATGACAAGTCAGGATTGCTGGTTAAGCCAAAAGATGTAGACAGTCTTGTTAAGGCTTTAGATTTCCTTCTTAGTAATCCAACTAAAGCTCAAGAAATAGGTAAACGAGCTCGAGATTTAGTTTTAAAGAATTATACCTGGGAAAAGAATGCTAAGAAAACAATAGAAGTATATCGTGAGGTACTTAATAATGCCTTTTAAAGTTTGTATTCTAACTGTGGTTCATCAACCATTTAATACGAGGGTATTTCATAAAGAAGCAAAAACTTTAACAAAAGCTGGTTATGATGTAATTTTAATTGCCCAGCATAACAAAGATGAAATTGTTGACGGGGTTAAGATTATTGCCTTACCCAAACCAAAGAATCGCTCTATGCGTACCTTGGTCTTACTTGGCGGGTTTTCTATCTGGCTTTACGTCAGCATGCTGATGTTTATCATTTTCATGATCCAGAATTAATATTAATAGGCATATTACTTAAACTGAAAGGGGCAAAAATAATATATGATGTGCATGAAGGTTATGAACAAAAAGTGCTTTTAAAGGATTGGATTACAAAAGAATTTAGAAAATCAATATCATTTATAGGCATTATTGAAAAAGTATTTAGCTTGTTTCTCGATTATGTGATAACCGCAGATTTTCATACAAAAATGAAATATAAAAAATAAAGTTGAAGTTTTGGCAAAATTTTCAGCATTAAGCTTCATAAAAAAATATAATATTCGATAAAGAAAAAAGTTCTTTTATTCTAATATATAATGTTGGTATTTCTAAAGATAGAGGGATATTTAAAATGATTGAAGCAATGAAATATTTAAGACATAAAAATATTGAATTGCATTTACTAGGCAATGTAAATGATCATAATTTGTTAAAGATTTTTAATTCAACAGCAAAAGTTAAATATCATGGATTGTGGCATGGGAAGAAGTTAATAAGTATCTTGTGATAGCAGATATAGACCTTATTTTATTGCAGCCTGTACGGGTTTATATTTATTATACAGGTGAAAATCTAATAAAGTTATTTGAATATATGAGTATAGGTCTATCAATCATTTTTTGCGATTTACCAAGCTTAAAAAAATATGTATTAAAAATTAGATGTGGTATCCCTGTAGATCCAACTGTTTCAAAAAAAATTGCAAAAACTATCGATTATTTATATGAAAATGTTAATAAAAGAGAAAGAATGGGAGAAAAAGGGAAAGAATCAATACTAAAAAGTATAACTGGAATATTAAAGAGAATAAATTGCTGAAAATATATAAGGAAATAATAAGATGAAAATTATAATTTCGCATGATGTTGATCATATTACAGTATGGGAACATAAAAAAGATATAATAATCCCAAAATTTTTAGTAAGAAATATGATTGAATTGATGAGTGGTGCAATTAGCGGCAAGGAAGGCTGTTTAAGATTTGCAGATCTTTTTAAAAATAAATGGCATAATATTGAAGAACTTATAGATTTTGATAGGAAAGAGCATATACAGTCAACTTTTTTTATTGCTGTAGCTAAAGGATTAGGCTTAAGTTATTCGCTTAAAGATGCAGAATTTTGGATTAATAGGATATTGAACGAGAGATTTGATGTTGGATTACATGGCCTTGCTTTTGATAATTGTGAAGATATTAAAAATGAATATACTAGTTTTAAAAATTTATCAAAATTAAATGATTTTGGAATAAGGATGCATTATCTGAGAAGTAATAATAATACATTAAAATATTTAAATAATTCTGGCTATATATTTGATTCTACTTTATATAAATTTCAAAATCCATTTAAAGTTGGCAATCTTTGGGAGTTTCCTTTAAATATTATGGATAGCTATCTTTTTCACAAAAATAGCCGTTGGCAAAATCAGACTTTGGAACAAGTTAAAGATGAAACAAAAAGAAAAATAGATGAAGCGTATAAAAGGAATATAAAATACTTTATAGTATTGTTTCATAGCAGAAGTTTTAATAATAGTTTTAACAGCTGGAAAAATTGGTACATTTGGATAATTGAATATTTAAAAAGCAATGGATTCGAATTTATAAATTATAGAAAAGCTGTTGAAGAATTAGAAAATAAAAAATAAATAATTCGATAACTTTGTAAAAATAATACCAATATAAGCATAAAAGAGCTAGAAATTATAATTCTTGTTAGCTGGTAGAGATATAGAAAGAAACTATAAGAAAAATATGTATTTGCAAAGAGTTGTAAATAATATATTTAATCAGATGTTTCAATTAATACTTTCAATATTTTGTAGTATTGTGACATATGCTTTATGTTCATTTTTATCGGAAAAAGTAACAATTGTTGAATTGAAACTTTTATTGAAATTTAAAATTTTCCTAAATATAATTAAACTGTTAGTTGGGTGTATTTTAATAGAAATTGGAGATGTAAACCATATGAATATTTTAATAGTAAATTACATTGGGAATAATGTTACTTCCGCGATTAGATCATTTGTAAGGCTTGGTCATTCAGCGGATATTGCTATACCTTCAAAAAAGTTAAGTCTGGGCATTAGAAAATATTATAAAAGTAAGTATCTTGGCAAAATGTATATTATAAATTCACCTACTATAGCCCCGGAAAAATTTAAAAATGATTTACTAAAAATATTATCTTCGAATAAATATGATTCTATTCTTCCATTTGGGGTCGTTAGTACTATATCTATTGCTCGAATAAAAAATGAATTAAGTAAATATACTAATATTGGAATCGCAGACTATAATATTGTTGAATTGATACACGATAAAGAAAAACTCCAATTGCTTTTAAATGATAATGGTTTTAAAGTCCCTAAAGTGTATGAATATGAAAGCATTGAAGATTTAAAAAATATACAGATAAAATTTCCAGTAGTTATAAAGATAAGAAAAGGATGTGGGGTTGATAAAGGAGTTAGATACGCGGAAAATTTTGAGGAATTGGAATGCAATTATAAAGACCTGAGCTCAAAAACTACACTGAATTCAGACATTGAAGACTTTTTTAAACCCATGATTCAGGAATATATACCAGGAAAGATACATGATGGATTATTTCTTTTCAATAAAGGAAAATTGAAATCGGCTATGACCCAGATAAGGGAAGTTACTTATCCTATAAGTGGGGGAGTAGGAGTTAACAATATTACTACATACGAACCAGAGTTAATTAAATATGGTAAAGAAATACTTAAATTTGTGAAATGGCATGGACCTTGTCAAGTAGAGGTAAAAAAAGATGAGCGAGATGGTGGGTATAAGTTAATTGAAATTAATCCAAAATTATGGGGAACTTTAGATTTGTCTATCAAGGCTGGAATAAATTTCGCCTTAAAATCTGTTGAAATAGCAGTCAATGGAGATACAGAAGAAGAATATAATTATAAAATTGGGCTAAAATATAAATGGCTTTTTCCGTTAGAAATATATACAATTTACCAGGATAAGGGAAACAGGTGGAAAAGAATTAAAAAACTGTTTGATATTTTTAAAGATAATGTTTTAACTGAATTTGATATTACCGATTTAACTCCTTTTATATTTAATATTATAAATACTTTTTATAATATTTTATTTCATAGAGAGAAGATTTTACCGAAAGGCAGAGAATTTCATTGAAAAATTATTCTTTTTATTCTTAAATAATTTTTAAAAGATTAATAGAAATTAATAAAGAATACTAGTAGATGGATTGAAGTAGAGGAAGTTATAAATAATGATAGTAGTAAATATTCCCGATAATTTCATACAGAAAAGAAAATATATAGTTGAAGTATTTTTTAAGTTTTTTTGGGGGTATTAGTAAGTATTAACACAAATGATCATCGAACTTTTTTGCCATACTTAGGTTTATGATGTTTGATGGAAATGGAGGAAAATGTAATAATAAAAATTGCACAGATAACTTCGGTACATAATGAAAATAGTACTCGAATTTTTTATAAGGAATGTGTTACATTAGCTAACAATGGATATAATATAATATATATTGTACCAACCGATAAGGATAAATATATAAATGGAGTCAAAATCAAAGCAGTTAATAAACCTAAAAAAAGATTTGAAAGATTTGTGGTTACATTATGGAAGATATATAAAATTGCTTTATTGGAAAATGCTGATATATATCACTTTCATGATCCCGAATTAATTTCAGTTGGTTTATTGCTTAAATTACGTAGCAAAAAGGTAATTTATGATGTACATGAGGATTATTCAAAACAAATATTAAGTAAAAAATGGATTGGGAATAAATATTTTAGAAAAATTGTTGCATTTTTATTTAATATTTTTGAACAGATAGGAGTTATGTTTTTTAATAGAATCATAGCTGCAACTCCGGACATTGCCAGAAAATTTCCTAAGAATAAGACAATAATTTTAAGAAATTTCCCTATCTTAAAATTAATAGATAATGCTGCTCCTATTAATTATAAAAAAGATAAACCAGTTATTATTTATGCAGGAGGGCTTACCAAGATTAGAGGGATAAGGGAAATTGTTCATGCTATGGAATACATTAACGATGATGCTGAGCTTTGGCTTTTAGGGAAATGGGAGAATGAAAGATTTAAAGAAGAATGTAAAAAATTAAAAGGTTGGAAACATACAAAATATTTGGGATTTAAAAAATTAGAAGAAGTTTATAGATTAATGAAAATAGCAGATATTGGTGTTTTTCTTATATACCCAAAAAAAAGACACAAGGTGGGCTTGCCCACTAAAGCTTTTGAATATATGGCATGTTCATTGCCGATAGTCTTATCTGATTTTCCTTATAGAAGAGAGGTATTTGGTGATTGTGCATTATTCGCTGATCCTAATAATGTGTATGATATAGCAAATAAAATCAATAACTTAATTAGAGATCCAGCATTAGCATTGAAATTAGAAGAAAACGGAAGAAGCATGGTTGAAAAAGAATATAATTGGGAAATTGAAAGTAAAAAATTATTACAGGTTTACGAAGAGCTATTAGGTAAAAGCATTTAATATTTTAATGTTTTTAATGAAATTTTATAAATTCATTATACTTCATTTTTTAAACAAAATTGTATTATTCTCTTTAAGAAATAATGAAAAATATAAACAGCACTTGAGATTATACAAAATACATAGAAGAACATATTAAAAAGGGAGATCAAATAATAAAATATTATGCGTTGCAATTTCACATTAAAACATTATGAAGAAATTTGTAAGATAATTATACACAGTAAATATAAGCTTTGTTTTTTTAATGATGATATTCAAAGTTCTAGATTCATCGTAGTTCTCCGTCATGATATTGATCAAAGCATTGAGCAAGCTTTGAGAATAGCTAAAATAGAAAATAATTATAATATAAAATCGACTTTTTTTCTATGGCTAAGATCTCCTTTTTATAATATATTTGAAAAAAAATATACAGATATCATTAATAATATTATCGAATTAGGTCATCAAATAGGTCTACATTTTGATGAAAGTGTATATAAAATAGAAAACGAAAAAGATTTAAATAAATTTATAGAGAAAGAAATAAATCTAATAAAAACTTATTTTGGTATAAACATTTATGCTGTTTCAATGCATAGACCATCGAAAAGGTTATTGAATAATGATATAAAATTGGATAAACATGTAAATATATATGAAAAGAGATTTTTTAGAGATTTGAAATATATATCTGATTCAAGAAGAACATGGAAAGAAGGGTGTATTTGTAAAAATATAAATCCTGAAGTTTACCCAAAGTTACATCTATTAATTCATCCCTTTTGGTGGGTTGAAAAAGAGATTAGCTTTAATAAAAGGATATTAAGTTTTATAGAAGAAAAGAAAAATAAAACAATTTTAGATATTTCTGATAATATTTCAAGAACAAAAAGATTATTGAAAAATTATAATGTTTTATAACAGAAAGTAATCAAAGATATGTAAAAATAAATAATAAAAATAGATAAGGGAGTAATAGAATGTTAAGACCCATAAAACTTTTATTGACAGCTACTGGAGCACCAGGTTGTTCAACATTAATAAGACAATTAAAGAATAATGGCGAGCGAAAGATCGAGATAATTAGTACTGATATAGATGAAGAAGTTATCGGAAAATTTTGGTCCGATAAGTTTTATATTGTTCCTCCTGCCGATTCAGAAGATTATATTGGATCTATAAAAAAAATTATTAAAAAAGAAAATCCAGATGTTTTTTTGCCTGTTTCGAGTGCGGAGGTTATTCCAGTTTCAAAGAATAAACAGATATTGGAGAAAAATGGAACAAAAGTAATGGTTTCTTCTTACGAATCTCTTGAAATTGCAACCAATAAATATAAACTATATTTAAAATTAGAGGAAAATGATATATCAGTTCCAAAGTTTTATTATCCGAAGAATTTAGAAGAATTTATCGATATGGCAAAACGGTTAGGGTATCCTACAAAAAAGGTATGTTTTAAACCTCATATTGGAAAAGGTAGCAGGGGTTTCCGAATTTTGGATGAATCTATATCACGAAAAGATTTGCTATTAAATTATAAACCTGAGAGTAAATATATAAGCCTGAAAGAATTTATTGACATTTTCAAAAAAGAAGAGGATTTCCCTGATTTTATAATTATGGAATATATAGAAGGAAAGGCATATGATGCGATGGCATTATGTTATGAGGGAGAAACACTTTTAACTACTGTCAAAACTAGAGAGAAAGAAAGATGGGGAATTGTTACATATGGTGAATTGGTAGAAAATAATGAAATTACTAAATTAGTTGAAGATATTATTAGTACTGTTCCCTTAAGTTATAATGTAGGACTTCAATTTATTGGGAATAAATTAATTGAAATTAATCCCAGGCTATCAACTTTTATATACCAAGATAATTTAATTGAACCATATCTTGCAATTAAATTATGCTTAGGAGAGATAACTAAAAATGAGATTCGAAAATATCAGAAAAAAATAGAATATGGAAGAAGAATGATAAGATATATGGATCAGATTTTTTGGAATAAAAAGAATAAAAAAATATATTAAATGACTATCATTTTTTTTACGTGTATTCTAAGAAAATATATTTTTGAAAATATTTTCTATGAGGATTATCTATGGATAAATGTGTGTGGATATTAAATCATTATGCAAAAACTCCTGATATGGCAGGAGGAACACGACATTTTGATTTAAGTCAGGAATTGGTAAAAAAAGGGTATAAGGTAATTATTTTTGCCTCAGGATTTGACCATACTAGTAAAAAATATATTAAGCTACTTTTTAAGGATCGGTATAAAATTGAAAATTATAGGGGGGTTCGTTTCGTTTGGTTAAAGACTATACCTTATTATAGTAATAACTGGCGAAGAATTTTAAATATGGTTTCTTATGGAATTAGAATATTAAAGGTTGCCAAAAAATTTGAAAAGCCAGATGTAATAATTGGCTCTTCTGTGCATCCTTTCGCGGTACTAGCGGCCTGGTGGCTGGCTAAAAGATATAAAGCAAGATTTATTTTTGAAGTGCGGGATTTGTGGCCACAGACAGCAGTGGAAATGGGGGTAATAAGGGCTACAGGAATTTCTGCAAAGATACTTTATGCTTGGGAGAAATTTATGTATAAAAAAGCAGAAAAGATAATTGTATTGTTACCTTATGCTGAAAACTATATAAAAAATAAAGGAATAAACCCTAAAAAAATAATTTGGATTCCAAATGGTGTTGATTTAGAACGATTTGATAATCCTGAATCTCTTGATTCTTCTTTAAAAATATTCAGGAGTATTATGAAATATAAGGATAAATTTAAAGTAATTTATACAGGTGCGCATGGCATCCCAAATGGACTAGATATTATAATTGAAGCAGCAGCCCTAATAAAAGACGAAGCCCCTGAGATTCATTTTATTTTTTTTGGAGAAGGGACAGAAAAGGAAAGATTAAAATCAAAAACACTTAAATTAAATAATATTACTTTTTACGGGTCTGTTCCTAAGAGTTCAATATCTTCAATTCTATCTTTAGCTGATTGTTTAATTGTTTCTGTTCCCAACTTTAATATTTATAATTACGGCATAAGCTTAAATAAATTATTTGATTATCTTGCTAGTGCAAAGCCAATAATTATGGCTGGTAATCCCAAGAATAATATTATAAAAGACGCTAAAGCTGGTATTACTATAGAGTCAGAAAATCCAGAGATTCTTGCAGAAGGGATTTTAGAAATACAAAAAATGTCAGAAGAAGAACGAGAACAATTAGGAGCCAATGGTAGAGTTTATGTGGAAAAATATCATAGTTCTAAAACATTAGCAGAGAAATTAGAAAAGATATTATAATTAATTGTCTAATAAGTATTACTGAATAAAAACGGTCATTAAAGGTGCAAGTTAATACTTTTAATTAGAGAATAAATTATATAGGTAGTTTGTAAGAGAGATTGACTTTTTTATTTTTAAATAGTATTATTTACATAGTAAGTAAATAAATATTAATAAAGGAATAATTTATTTGAAAAATTTTAAATTTCTATCTACTACTTATCATACTAAAATTATGTTTATACTTAAAATTATCCGAAATAATCACAAAGTAACCCAAATGGATATTGCAAAATCAATAGGTACAGGAGATGCAATTGTAAATAGGTATATAAAAGATTTATGCGCTAGTAAATATTTAAAAAAGAAAGGTAAAAATAATAGAAACATTGAATATATATTGACTAAGAAAGGGGATAAATATTTAGAGGAACTTTATCTTACGTATCTATTTGAACTGATATTGATGTATAAGCAGGCAAAAGAGCCATTAATCGATTTTGTAAAAAATATTTGGAAAAAAAATATTAAAACAGTACTTTTGTATGGTGCAGGCGAAGTTGTAAATGTAGCTATTGAAATTATTAAAAATAGCGGCATTAAGATAGCCGGGATAGTAGATGATTCAATTATTAAACAAGGTAAATTAACTGAGAATTATTTAGTGATTTCCTCAAAAGAAATTCCAAAACAGAACTATGATGCAATAATAATTACATCTTTTTCTTATAGAAAAGAAATTCTACAGAATATTAAAGATTTAGATATAAATAAACCCGTAATGATGTTTGGAACTACGGATTTTAAAATTAGCAATTTCCTGAGATATCAATAAATGCATTCGATTTTATAGAAAGTATTTTTTTAACCCGAATTACAGAATTGACATTAATATAAAGTACAAATATAGGAGGAAAAATGAAAACAAAAATAGTTATAACCTGTGCAGGAAGTGGAGGTTCTAATAATTTAATTAGTACGATAAAAGAAAGAAATAAATATTTTATAATCGGCACAAACGTTGATAAATATAAGGTTGCTAAATCCAATGCTGATAAGAATTATGTATTACCTCACGCGTCGCACGAAAAAATATATTTGAGCAAACTAAAGAAGTTGATTAATCTGGAAAAGCCCAATTTAATAGTTGCAAAGAGTGATACGGAGGTAAAAGTAGTTTCTACATATAGAGATGAAATAGATTCTACTGTATTTCTCCCGGACAATAAAACTATAGAATTGTGCCAGAATAAGTTAGATTTTTACAAATTTGCTAAAGCGATTAATATAAATATTGCTAAAACATTTGAAGTAAAAACACTTGATGATATCGAAAATATTTTTCATCAATTCGATGAGTATCCTTTATGGTGTAGATTAAAAAATGGAAGTGGTTCTACTGCAGCGACTAAATTAAAAAATCCAGAACAGGCAAGATTTTGGATTAGTTATTGGAATATAATGAGAAATGTTCCAGTAAAAGATTTTATTATTTCTGAATTTTTACCAGGAAGAGACTTTGCTTGTCAGAGTTTATGGAATAACGGACAATTGATTTTAATGAAAGCTGCTGAGAGATTATCTTATTATGGAGGAAGTAAGAGGGCTAGTGGTATGTCTTCGACTCCAGAGCTTGCTAAAACAATTTATGATAAAAAATTATTTAATTATTGTATTGATTTGATAGAAAAAATATCTTTTGAGAAACCAAATGGAATATATTCAATAGATTTGAAGTTAAATTCAAGGAATGAAATATGTGTTACTGAAGTTAATATCGGTAGGTTTTTTATGATAACTCCAATATTTAATTTATGCGGTAAATATTCCATGATAGATGCTTATTTAAAGTTATCTTTAAATAGAAAGGAGGATTTAAAAATAGATGACCAGTTTGATTTCAGTGAAGTGTATATGTCAAGAGATTTAGATACTTTACCTTTAGTAATGACAGAAAAAGAAATTAACAAAAGAAGTAAACAGTTATAGTTAATAAAAATAATTAAGGAGAATATTAAAATGAAAAAGAGTAATTTAATAAACTTATTTTTTATTTGTATCTTATTGATAACACTTTTTAGTGTTTTACCTGCAATCGCCCAAGAAAAGGTAATTAGGTATGGAGGTCAGTATTACCCGGAGGAATTTTTGCTTAAAGGGTACGATTTTTTTAGTGAATTTGGATTACAAGTAGAGCATACAATTTTTAGTTCCGGAACAGAAAATAACGAGGCCTTGGTAAGTGGGAACGTAGATATAAATGTGGGATCGGATTCGAAATCTGTTGCTTTATTTAATGCAATTGGTTCTAAAGCATTAATAATTGGTACAGTTCAGAGAGGTGATAGATATTTGACAATAATACGAAAAGATTCAAAATATACCGATTGGAGTGAATTAAAAGGAAAGATAGTTGGGACTCGTTTCGGAACCGGTGCAGAATTAGTGTTAAGGAAGTATTTTTTAACCCGTCCTGATTTATCATGGGATGATTTCAAATGGGTTAATATAAATACAGAAGACATGATTGCTACTCTAGATAATGGGCAAATTGAAGCTTTTACGGCTTGGGCACCTACGAGTGAAATTGCAGAAGCTATGGGCGTCGGAAAATCCTTAATAAGCTATGGGAATATTTCTCTTGTTCCTGTTTGTATTCATACTACCCGAGAATTTGCAGACAACAACAAGGACCTTATCGTAAGATTCTTAGCTGCCCATCTTAAAAAAGCAGATATGATTAAAAATAATCCCAGCTTGGCAGCAGAATATGCGAATAAAGCAGCAAAGGATATGGGCATAAATATTGATGCGAGTGCATTTGAAATTATGTTTAAACGGATAAACTTCCAAATTGACTTTGATGAATCAATTATAGAAGAATTAAAAGATACAGCTGAATTCCTAAAATCTGGGGGACAAATTAAAGAAATACCAGAATTTTTCTGGGATACATCTTATATAGAAGAAGCGAAAAGATTAATAAAATAATGAGAGATAGAATATTAAAAGTAATATTACCAATAATTTTGGGATTGACATTATTATATATCTGGCAACAAGTAGGGGGGAGAGGTTTAATAAATACAGCTCTCTTCCCTACACCTAAACAGATATTTTATTCTCTATGGGATACTGATATTATATTTAAACATATTTATTCTTCTTTATTAAGATTAATAATTTCGGTAACTATTGGTTATATATTGGGTTTCACCATAGGTATCGTGATAAGCAGCTTTAAAAGCATGTTTTTTTTAGAAGATATATCTTCTTTTTTTATGTCTATTCCGGGGATATCCTGGGCTCCGTTATTTATAATGACTATTGGATTTGGGGATAAAACCATAATATTAGTAGGGATTATTACTGCTTTTTTCCCGGTTTTATATAATGTGTTGTATGGATTGAAAGAAATAGATAAAAACCTGATTAATATCTCCAAGACTTTTGAATATTCTTTCCTTGAGGAATTAATAATGGTTAAACTACCGGCAATTATGAACCATTTGACAATAGCTTTAAAACTTTCTTTTGCAAGAACATGGAGGACAATAATTGCTGTAGAGATGATCGCAGCCACCATGTATGGTTTAGGATATATGATCTTTAATGCTAGAGAACTTTTTAATTCCACCATTATGTTTGGAGGAATCTTTTTATCTGGCGTCATATATTATGGCATTGAATTATTAATTATAAAGAATATTGAATTATTTACTGTAGTAAAATGGGGAATGAGGCAGCATTCATGAAAAAACAGCGGGTTATCGTGATAGTAGTTTTAATTATTGTATTTATAATATATTCTATATGTTTTAATACTTATTCTCCAAAAATTTTAATTCATATAATAAAAAGTTTATCTAGAATGCTATTGGGATATATATTTGCAGTAATATTTGGAATTTTAATCTCAGTATTAGTTGGAATCAATAAATATGTAAGAATGGCTTGTAATCCAATAATAAGCTTTTTTATGTCAATACCCACAATAACTTGGGTTCCTATATTGTTGATAATAACTGGAATTACAGAGAAAACCATTATTATAGCAGTTTTTTTAGGATCGTTCTTTGCAATCATGTATAATACCTTGGATGGTATGAGTAATGTAGATCAGAATTTGATAAGATTAGGAAAAGCATTAGGATATAATAATCTACAAATTCTATATAAAATTGTTATACCTGCTTCTTTTGTACAAATATTAACTGGTTTAAAATTGGGTATAGCCTATTCCTGGAGAGCTTTAGTAGGGGCAGAAATGTTGGGAGCAACACAATATGGATTAGGTTATTTAATTTTTGCTTCTCGTAAGTTTTATGATTTAAACAGA
>Ga0114918_10002736_pt1 | contig 15741 bp, 13 predicted proteins | sample LantaG_FD_87015 | JGI IMG/M metagenome (GOLD analysis project Ga0114918, IMG submission 87015) | Deep subsurface microbial communities from Baltic Sea to uncover new lineages of life (NeLLi) - Landsort_02402 metaG | ecosystem: Environmental > Aquatic > Marine > Oceanic > Sediment | place...
CGTATCTCGTTGGTTAATTGGTTAATTTGCTTCTTTCCGTCATTGCCTGCCGAAGGCAGGCGTGGCAATCCCCTGAGATTGCTTCACTTCGTTCGCAATGACAATTTATCGCTTACCGCTAAGGAAACTATACGCTATACGCTACCCGCTATACGCTATTTAAGGTGGATGGGTTTTCCTTCGGCTTTTTTAGCTGCCTCCATAATAGCTTCGGAAAGGGTGGGGTGGGCATGGATAGTGCTGGCTACTTGCTCAGTGGTTAAACCCCATCTAATAGCCAGGGCAATTTCATGAATTAAATCTGCTGCATGGGGGCCAATAATTTGTCCTCCCAGGATTCTGCCGCTATTTCCCTCAACTACTAGCTGAAGGAAACCATCTTTCTCTCCTGCTGCCTGAGCTTTACCACTGGCAGCAAAGGGAAATCTAGCTAGATTTGCTTCTATTTCTTCTTCTTTGGCCTTATCCAGAGTTAATCCCACTGTTCCTATCTGGGGAAAAGTAAAGATACAGTTAGGAACGCTGGTATAGTCAATTTTAGAATCGATTCCCAAAGCATTCTCTGCGGCTACGATCCCTTCCTCAAAAGCTACATGGGCTAAAAGATATCCTCCCACTACATCACCAATGGCATATATTCCTTCGAGGTTGGTTTCCATTTTCTCGTTGACTATAATATTGCCTTCTTTGCTAACTTTTAAGGAAAGATTTTCCAGTCCCAGGCCCTCGGTATTGGCCTCTCTCCCCACTGAGATAAGGATTTTCTCTGTTGTAACTTCTTCCCCATTATCGAATCTAGCTGTAATACCATCCTCTCTATATTCAATGAGCTCCTCCAGTTTGGTCTTGGTGAAGATACTTATCCCCCTTTTTTGTAGGGCTTGCTGCATTGCCTGAGCTATCCTTTTATCTTCTGTGGGTAGAATTTGATCCATCATCTCTACCATATTAATTTTTGTTCCCAATGGATTAAAGATAGAAGCAAATTCGCAGCCGATAACACCTGCTCCTATGATAAGGAGACTTTTGGGTATTTCTTTAAGTTTTAAGGCCTCTTCACTGGTTAGAACTGCTGAATGGTTAAAATCGACAAAAGGAAGAAGGAGGGGTTTAGACCCAGAAGCAATGATGATTTTTTCTCCCTCTAGTTTTTGAGGGCCGGTATCGGTTTCTATAGAGATTTTATGAGAGCCAAGAAAGCCTGCCTTGCCTTTGATGACTTTAATCTTATTTGCCTTAAGCAGGTAATTAACTCCTCCTCGAAGTCCAGAAACAATTCTATTTTTTCGCTCCATCATGCGAGAGAAATTGGGCACCGCCTCTCCTACTTCAATTCCTAACTCGCTAGCTCGCCTCACCAGAAGGAGGGCCTCTGTGGAAGCTAAAAGAGACTTGGTGGGAATGCAGCCCCGATTAAGACAGGTTCCTCCTATCTGGTTCTCTTCAATTATGGTAACATCAGCCTCTAACTGAGCTGCTCTAATACCAGCCACATATCCGCCTGGCCCAGCACCAATAATTATAATTTTGCTATTACTCATTTTCCCTTCACCTTAATTGTTATTCATATTTTTCCTTATCTTAGAGGAAAGACAGTCCTTTTGTCAAGAGCTGCCGAGTTTGAGTTGGGCAACGGGCCATTGTAGGCCATAATCCTATTGTATGAATTTTTACATGAGTTACAGTTTTTATTTTAAATTTTACTTGATAAATGGATAAAATGTATTAGAATGTAACACAGGAGGTAAAGAAATGAGACAATCAATAACTATAAGTCTTCCAGAAAAGGTAAAAAAAGAGGTCGATTATTTAAAGAGTCGCTGACCTTTCCCTTCCTTCCCTTTTATTCCTTGATATACTTTCGCCAGTACTCTACAGATTCTTTTAAATCGTCTATTACTCTGGATTCTATAGGATAACGCTCCCGATGCGAAATTTCAAATAAAAGTACTACCTCCTTTGCTCCGGAAGCATTTATAGCTTCAATAACCTTAGGAGGAGTGATAATCCCCCTTTTGTTGTACTCCTTGGTAAAGGGCCATTGATGACCTGTGTTATCTTTCGCACTTTGCTTCATATGAATCACGGGAGCAAATTGGGCCAGTTCCCTAAGCCAGGCATAAGGGTCCCCGTCCCGAGGATCGGAAGAGGCTGAATTTCTGTGATCTACATCTAAACATAGCCGGATAGGGATGGGTAGGCCATCCTCATTCACTCTTTCTAGAAGAGATTTGGTTGAATCAATGGTGCAAGGTACCTCTCGCTGTATGGACATAGGCTCAAAGAGAACAAATTCAAGCCCCAATTTTGCTCCAAAGCGGGCCAGTTTACGCCATGAAGAAATAGCTTCCTCGATTAAGAATTTTCTTCGCCTCTCATTAGCAAAATCCTCAACCGATATAATGCCAAAATGGAGACCACATCCTCTCACCTCTAAATCAGCTGAGATTTTAAACCAACGCTTAATCCAATTAAACCAGACTTTTCTCTGGAGAGCATCCGGATGCATGAGGTGATTTATGCGGCTAAAAGTGCTACTAAAGGCAGTGTCTATCTTGAGGTTATACTTTTTTGTATATTTTTTTATTTTCTCAACTTCTCGATCTATTACTATTTTAGGGAGAAAGGGATTGAGAAGATCTATGACAAATTGAACATACTTTAAACCCAGCTCCTCTCCTACAATCCTTGACCAGACCTCTGGTTCCGGGAATCGGTTAGTAGCAAACCCCGTATGTATTCCCAACTTTAGTTTTGTCATGAAATATTCCTTTTTAGAATTTACCATAAACCTCTTTTAAAGAGGAAAGACTTTCTATATATTCCTGGTATAGTTCCTGGTAAATTTTTTGATTCTGAGTGGGCTCGAATTTCTCCTCCACAAAATTTATGGCTTCTTGTCCTTCCTCTATGGAGCTAAAGGTCCCTGTTCCTAAAAATCCCATTATTGCTGCCCCTATTATTGTGGCTTCTTTTTGCTGAATGGTAATTAAGGGAAGCCCTGTTACCTCTGCCCTTATTTGATTCCATAACCTATTTTTTGCTCCTCCCCCCACTATCCTTATATTCTCAGGGTGAAATCCTGTAACATTTTTTAAAAGCTCTAAAGCCTCTCTTAATTGAAATGATAAACCCTCCAGGGCTGCCCGGTAAACCTCGCCTCTTTGGGTGGCAAGGGTAAGCCCCAAAAGAGTTCCTTTCAGGTTAAACTTTCTCGCCGGACCCATTCCAGAAGAAAACTGGGGAATTAACCTTACCTCATTTTTCCCCGGCAAAAATTTTTCTCCTTCGCAGATCATTATCTCATAAACGTTCTTTTTGCCGGATAAATCCGCATAGAAGTATTTTCTCACCCATTCTAACACCCCGGAGGCAATCATCAAAACTTGAGGATTCCAGAGCTCGGGTGAGGCATCGCTTTCCACAATTAATCCCCTCTCAAATCCCTCCCGGGTAGGCTCGAATTGATGAAGGCGCAAAAGCAAAATTTCCCAGGTCCCTGAGCTTAAAATAGCCTCGCCGGGAGAGCCCCCTGCCCCAATGGCGGCAAACTGGGTGTCATGCCCTGCTGCTGTTACCAGTGTTCCCTGGGGGATTTCCGTCTCTTTGGATGCCTTAAAGGTTACCCTCCCTACCACCTCTCCAGGCTCCTTCCAGGAGGGAAAAAGGGAGGAATCAACTCCTATAATCTCAAGTATCTTTTCCCACCAATCCCTTTTTTTAAGATTCATAGCCATCATAGTAGAAGCGCTGGTGGGATCTATGGCAAATTCCTGGCAGAGGCGATAATTTATAATTCCGGGAAACATAAGCCACCTGTAAGCTTTCTCTAAAACCTCGGGCTTATTTCTCTTTAGCCAGAAGATACGAAAAATTGTATTAAAGGGGATAAATTGATAGCCTGTAGTTTGATAGACCTGCCAGGGAGAAATTATCTCTCCTAACTCGGTAGTTAATTCCTTTCCCCGGGGACATTTCCAGGAAATTAGAGGATAAAGAAGATTTCCCTCTTTATCTACCGGGCCCCCATCAGCCCCAAAGGTCACCACCGTCACCGCTTTTATATTTTCCCTGCCTACCTTCGAGCAAATCCTTTTGCTTGCCTGGCAAATCTTTTCCCAGATTTCCTCTGTATCCCATGTCAGCCAATCCTCTTTGCCTCCCCTTTGAGAAACGGGCCTGTTAGGGAAACTTTTCTCATCTATTATCTCACCCTTTCTATTCACTGCCGCTGCTCGAATATTAGTAGCTCCACAATCCAGAACCATAACTAACTCTTGTTTGCTCATTGAGGGAATGTTTTTCAGCATAACTATTTATTTCTTGCTTTCCCAAGTAATCTATATTCGATATTCTTAAGTTTACAAAATTGGACGAGCTCATCTACATACTCGCCATATACGCCGTGAATGTGATTACATGGGTAACAACTTAAGAAATCGTCTATAGGTGTATCAATTCGGACATATGCATGGGGCCACTCCTCCTGTACTTTCTTGGCCAGCTCTTCGGCTTTTTCTTTTGGAAGATCGAGTATCTCTGCCGGGACAATGCTCATAATATATTTACCCTTAATTCTTGCCAGCCTGGCCAGAGTTACCCTTCCTGGGGCTGCTATATGTCTGACAGCCGCACCGCCGGCAGGAAAGTAAAAATCTTCTGGATATAAAATTACATTTTTGAGGTTTTTCTCCGGCTCCATAGAGCCACCGGCAAAGTATGTTCCATGCTGACCGGAATTACACAAATCAAGCAAATTTTCTTTCTTGAAGTAATGCCTTACATCTGCAAAGAGAACAGGCTTTTGCGAGATATGTTTGAATATTTCCATGGTTAATGCGCCGTCCATATCCGTTTCCGTTGCTGTGATAATAGGCTCTTTAGGTCCATCCCAATCGTATGGATCATTCAAAAATGCCTCTGCTATATCCATGGTAGCATAGTAAGCAGTCATTTCCGGCTGCCCTTTAAAACCAACAAAATCAAGCTCATACTCATCTATTAACTCTCTTGCCGCATGATAAATAGCTATCTGTTTTTCAAGAATTTCTGGTGTTAGCTGCTTACCATCATAGCGAACTTCTTTTACCATTTTTTCCAGCCATTTGCGAGCTTTTACTTTTCTTTCAGAGGAGACTTTTTCTGCGCGCATGACCAACTCGTATTGATCGATATGTTCTACATCTATGCCAAATTCTCTCATCCACTGATCGCTATTTGCTACTGTGGTATACATCCCCATTGATCGCCCTCCAAACATACCGTATCTTTCGCCCTTCAATCTATTTATGGCGCTCCCCGCTCGAATGAACTTCATAACTTTTGAGATGACCAGTGGATCCTCGGGCTCCCCCCAGACTCTTTGGGGAATAATTCCCACCTGCTCCAGGGCACCCGCAGCCGCTAGGAAGGCAACCATTCCGGGATATTCTGGGTTTATCTGACCATAGGCAAGATATGGCCCTGGGGCATATAAAGAGGCAATCACTGTAAGATGAGGCCAGCACCAAATTGCATAATTGAATATTGTAACCTCAACCTCTGCCTTCATAAGTTCCCTGCCAGCTTTTTTTGCCAGCGATGGTTTCCATACTATATCAGATGCACTGATAACTTCTACTTCACCCGTATCCTCCAATGCCTTTACCAACCTGGCTTGAAATTTTTTGTTCATCCCAAGCAGCTCATCGTGAACAAATTTCCTGCCATCCGATAATGTGATGATTCCCACTTTTCTTTTTTTCATGATCTTCTCCTAAACTTTGTATAAGGTAAGCCTCGCTGATCGTGCCATAAATGGCACCGCTACCACGCTCAGTAAAATGTTCAAAACGGATGTCGGTCTTAAACTCCTTATGAATTTCCTAAAAGTTTTCTTGCTTCATCGACGGCAGAGGCAGCATCTGGAGCATAGCCATCTGCCCCAATCTCATGAGCATACTCTCGAGTGAGGGGAGCACCGCCAATCATTACCTTAACTTTACCATCTAGACCCGCTTCTTTTAAGGCTTTAATAACATCCTTCATGCCCACCATAGTGGTGGTAAGAAGAGCAGAAAGTCCTATAAGATGAGCTTTTTTCTCTTTAGCTGTCTGGATAAATTTTTCTGGAGCTACATCTACTCCCATATCTATTACTTCAAAACCTGCTCCTTCTAGCATCATTCCTACTAAGTTTTTACCAATATCATGAAGGTCACCTTTTACTGTGCCTAAGGCTACCCTACCCTGGCTTTTTATGTCTTCCTGGATCAAAATAGGCTTTATGACCTCCATTCCTGCTTTCATGGCTCTGGCAGCAATGAGCATCTCGGGAACGTAGAATTCATTAGCCTGAAACTTCTTACCTACTACATCCATTCCCGCTACCAGAGCTTCATTTAAAATCTTTTCTACCTCCACACCCTCATCAAGAGCCTTTTTAACTAGCTCTTTAACTTGGGGAGCTTTTCCTTTAATAAGATTGTCGGCGATTTCTTTTAAATCTGCCATTCTTTCCTCCTTCTTTTATCCATTCTAATAGTTGGTATATCGTTCTACCATATTATATTATATCAATTTTGAAATTTGTCAACTGACTAATTCGAGAGCTCTGAAAAGTGAATTTTCATCTATAGAGACATGCAGTCACTATTCCTAAATGTCATTGCGAGGGATAAAGTTCCGAAGCAAAAGTAGCGGTGCCATTTATGGCACATTGGAGACCCTTACCGCTTATAGCTTATATATTCCGTAAAGAATTCTTATTCTTATAGCTGGGAAAGTCGGATGAATCCGACCGCTACTAATCCCAAGAGGAGATTGTGGAGTTTATCCCGAGCGATCCAATGGGATCGCCACGGTTGCTTTTAGCAACCTCGCGACGCTTCGCGGATTGCTTCACTCCGTTCGCAATGACAAGCGAGGGACCTGGCTCGCAGTGACGGAAAATCTAATTCAGAGCTCTCAATTCGGTTGTGTGTCGTATTTAAATTTAAGAGAGCTCAGGCCTTGATTCAGCCGATTGACAGTACTTTTAATTTACGTATAATATAACATCGTAAAACGATATACCAATGTTGAGAATAATAAAATAAGGAGAACAAGAGGTTGTTTACAGAGGAGTAAATAAGGATAATGGGAAGAAAACGAAACAAACCTTGCCTATTGTGGCAGATGCTGTGCAAATGTATGGATAAATATTCGTATAGGAATTTCAATGTTTCCCCTCACCCTTCCCTCTCCCCATGGGAGAGAGGGAAGGGTGAGGGGGTATCTTGATTTTTAGGAGGTAAAAATGCCAAAAATCACTATTATTGGAGCGGGTAGTTTTGTATTTTCTCGTCAACTGATCTGGGATATTCTTTCCTTTCCCCAGCTTTCGGATAGCAGGATTTCTCTTATGGATATCGATGAGGAGAGGTTGAATCTTATAGCTCAGTTTGCTCAAAAGATGGTAGAAGATAAGGGGTGGGGGGCAAAAATTGAATCTACCCTGGATCGCCGGGAAGCACTAAAAGGGGCAGATTATGTAATTATTACCATTGAAGTGGGAGGACTTGATGCTTATCTTAATGACATTAAGATACCTGATAAGTATGGAATAAATCAAAATGTAGGCGATACAATAGGACCTGGAGGTGTATTTAGGGCGTTGCGAACTGTTCCTGTGTTTTTAGACATATGCAAGGATATGGAAAAGCTTTGCCCTGATGCTTATCTTCTTAACTACACCAATCCTATGGCTATAAACTGCTGGGCAATGAATAAGGTAAGTAAAATTAAGAAGGTAGGGCTTTGCCACAGCGTTCAGGGTACGGCGAAGCAACTTGCCTCTTATATGCAAATTCCTCATAAAGAGCTCTCCTGGTGGGTAGCGGGAATAAATCATATGGCCTGGTTCCTTGAGCTAAAATGGAAGGGCGAAGATGCCTACCCCATCTTAAGAAAAGTTGCCAAAGATAAGAATCTCTGGGATAGGGTCACCGAAGACTACAAGAAGTTCGGTATGAAGGATATAGTTAGATTTAAGATTATGGAGCACTTTGGCTACTTTGTTACAGAATCCCCTTACCATATGTCAGAGTATGTTCCTTACTTTCGCAAAAATAAAAAACAAATAGAAGAACTTGGAATTTCTTATAGATGGTGGCTTGATTACAAAAAAGCACCTGATGTGCACACTAAGGAAATAAGGAATCAAATAGCTGGCAGAAAAAAGATTAAAATGGAAAAGAGTGATGAATATGCATCTTATATTATTCACTCCTTAGAGACAGGAAAACCCTTCAGGATAAACGGTAATGTGGAAAATAAAGGATTTATTACCAATCTTCCAGAGGGCTGCTGTGTAGAGGTTCCCTGTTTTGTAGACAGAGGTGATATCCATCCCTGCTATGTTGGGGATCTACCTTCCCCATGTGCAGCTTTAAACAGAACCAATATAAATATACAGAAGCTTGCAGTTCAGGCTGCCTTAACCAAAGATAAAGATGCCCTCTTCCAGGCAGTAGCTCTTGATCCTTTAACTTCCAGCATTCTTACCCTTGATGAGATTAAAAAGATGGTGGATGAAATGTTAGAAGCAGAGGCAAGCTACCTGCCAGAGTTTTAAACCCAAGTTTGACAGTTGAAGAAAGGAGATAGATTATGGATGGGCCAAGAATAGTCGTTGCTCCACCCGGGCCAAAATCTTTAAAGATATGGGAAGAAGAAAAAAAGCATATAACTCCTGGGTTATCAGTGAACCCCGTGTCACTGCGAGGGATGAAATCGTTGCGAGGCGTAGCCGAAGCAAATGTAGCGGTGTCATTTATGACTAAATAGCTAAAGCTATTTACCCGAGCATATCAACTCAGGATGTGGCACAATTGTCGGATGAATCCGACCGCTACAAATTGATTGCCACGTCGCTTCGCTCCTCGAAATGACGGTAGGATAAGTGCTTTAGTGAATATTTACAAATGAAAAGAATAAGGAGAAATGACTTTAAATATAAGTGAAAGAGAGAATTATTTAAGAGCAATAGAATTTAAGAATCCAGAATGGATACCAATTATTTTTGAATTGCCGCCTGCTGTTTGGAAAAAATATGGGGAAAAGTTGGAAGAGATAATTCTTCGCCATCCTATGATTTTTGGAGGGTATAAGGAGGGAAACAAAAATTTTGATGAATATGATCCTCTTTTTCGAGAGAGAGAGTATTATCGAGATGATTGGGGATGTCTTTGGTATAATGCTCAAGAGGGACTCCTCGGTCAAGTGGTAGAACATCCTTTAACTGATTGGAAAAAACTGGCTGCTTTTCAACCACCAGATCCTCTTCTGAAAAAAGATTGGAGTAAGATCAAGGAAAAAACTGATGAAGATGAACAGAAAGGCCTTGTGAGACAAGGAGGTCCAACGATGGATTGGATTAATGATGATTGTTTTTTTGACCGCCTTCACTACTTAAGAGGATTTGAGAATCTAATGATCGATTTTATGACTGACCCACCACAGCTCCGTAAATTGATCGATCTTGTCCTAGAAAATAATATGAAGTTTATTCATAAGTGGCTTGAAATTGGTATAGATGTGATGCATTTCCATGGTGACATAGGAACCCAAAAGGGGTTGATGATGAGCCCACAAGTGTTCCGTAAATATTTAAAGCCGGCATATAAAGAAATGTTTATGACTTGCCGAAAGGCTGGTACTCATGTGCACTATTCCTCAGATGGTTGCCTCTTGGAGGTTGTTGATGATCTGATTGAATGTGGGGTTTCCGTGCACGACCCTCAGATAAGAGCAAATACATTAAAGGGAATTGTCAAGACTTATAAAGGAAAAAAAATATGTGTCATGATTGATTTAGATGAACAGATGTTTCCTTTCTGGAAACCAGCAGATATAAGAGAGCACATAAAAAAAGTGGTAGAAAAACTTAGCTCTCCCCAGGGTAGATTAATGATCTTTGTATGTCTTACGCCAGATGTTCCTTTGGAAAATATTGAGGCGATTTGCTCAAGCTTGGAGGAGTTCTGCTTTTATTGATAATAAATCTATTGAGCAGGAAAGAAGGGAAATTATGAGATCGCGTGAACGTTTGCTGGCTGCTATTAAAGGTGAGAAACCGGATCATATACCACTTTACTGTGTGGTTTTTGGCTTTACTGCCCCCAAGCACCTGCGTTGGACCCAGAATAACCGTGAGGTCATTCACTGGTATGCAATGAGGTTAGAGCATATTCATACACTGCCAGAACTCTGGGATATAAAACAGGATTTTAAACGTGTTAACCGTTGGCTTTCTTTAGGAATTGATGATGTGCTTGATGTTTCAGTTCCCTGGAGTGTAGATCCCGGTGTTCAGATAAGAAATTGGCGTGAGCCTCCATCAGACAAGGAAAATTACACTCTCCTGCATCGGGAATATAATACACCGGCTGGCCCGCTGAGACACACAGTTCGGCAAACAAGAGAAAACCAGGGAGCGGGGTGGGTAATTCAGCCTGAGAAAGTGCCTCTCTTTGAGGACTTTAATATACCCCGGGCTGTGGAACATGCTGTTAGCGGCCCTGAAGACCTTCCTAAACTTCGTTATCTCCTTCAAAATCCAACATCAGAAGAGCTAATAAAGTATAAAGAGAGAATGGATCAGGTAAAGAGGTTTGCTGCTGAGCAAGGGGTTCTCGTTCAGGGATGGAGTGCCTTTGGTATGGACGGCATTGTATGGCTAAGCGGCGTAGAAGGAGCAATTATTGCAGCTTTACAAAACCCTGCCTTTTTCCAGGAGTTTGTGGACCTGATGTATGAATTTGATAAGCGCCGAACTGAAATTATGCTGGATATCGGCGGTGTAGATATGGTAGTACAGCGAGGCTGGTATAGCTCTACAGATTTTTGGTCACCAGCATTATTTGGCCGTTTTGTATTACCTCATCTGAAGAGGCTTGTTAAAATGGTGCATCAAGCAGGAGCACAATTTGCCTATGTTATGACAACAGGACTTATGCCAATGCTTGAGTTACTTAAAGAGGCCGATATTGATCTGTTATACTTTGTCGATCCACTGCAGGATAATGTAGATTTAAAACTGCTAAAACAACAACTTGGTGGACAATTCGCTCTTGCGGGGGGAGTAAATAGCGCTCTTACCCTGAAAAAAGGCTCGCCTGAAGAAATTCGCCAGGCGGTTTACACTGCAGTCAAGGCTCTGGGACCGGATAGTTTTATACTCTCGCCCGTAGATTCTCTTTTTCCTGATACACCCTGGGAGAGTGTAGAAATTATGATTGAAAGCTGGAAGAAGGTATGCAGGTTAATAAAGAAATGAGGAGAATAAGGAGAAAAAAATATGAGAGCAGCTTATGTAAAAGCACCTTATCAGTTTGAAATTCGTGAATTTGATACAAGAGAGATTACCGAAGATGAAGTCTTGGTCAAGGTTAAAGCATGTGGTATATGTGGAGCGGACTTATCTACTGCAGCTACCGAAGCAGTGGACTGGCAGCCCTTTGGACACGAAATTGCCGGCATAGTAGAAAAGAAAGGCAAGCATGTTAACAAGGTTAAAATAGGCCAGAAGGTTGTCTTGGAGAGCGGTACATTCTGCAGAATTTGCTCTAACTGCCGTAACGGAAGAGTTGACCTGTGCAATAAGGGGCCGAATTTCTGGCTTACCGGTCCTATGGGTTTTACTGATTACGTTATTGTGCCAAAAGAAACTTTAGTTCCTTTTGAAGGTATTTCCTTTAAAGAAGCCTCATTGGTTGAGCCTCTTGGTGTGGCCTTAGATCTAGTGTATACTGCTGATATAAAGATAAATAATGATGTGCTGGTAATAGGCCTTGGCCCTATTGGACTTATGGCATTAAGGCTCGCCCGGGCAATGGGAGCAAGGAAGATATATGCTGCCGAGCTTTCAGCAGCAAAAAGAAGGATTGCCCTTTCCAGAGAATTCGGTGCTGATGAGGTAATCTTGACGGACAAAGCGGATATTCGAGACCATACCTACCTACGAAAAGGTCTGGATAGAGTACTTATAACAGCACCGCCCAGGCTTATTCCTCCCGCTCTTGAAATTACAAATGTAGGAGGTATTGTTGCATTTATAGGGATTAAATATGGCCCTGATGCAGAAATCACTTTTAATGCTAATGATTTTCACTTTAAGAAACTCGAGCTCCGAGCCTCATTTGCTTCTCCGGCCCTCTATTTTCCAACCTGCATTGAATTAATTCAGTCCGCTGTAATAAAGACAAAGGCACTCATTAGCCATACATTCAAACTGGATGAAATTGAGGAGGCTATGAAGAGATTAAGAGATGATAGGGCTACTACCGTAAAAAGCGTTATGGTCAATGAATAAGGAAGAAGAAATGAAACCGAAATTTGGAATCATTGGATGTGGAAATATTTCACGTTTTCATTTTAATGGGCTAAAAAAAGTGGGTGCGGATGTCGTTCATATTGTTGATATTAATGAAGAAGCAGCAAAACCATATGTTGATGCTTTTGGGGCGCGTTTTTCCAGGAATTATAAGGAACTTATTGCTGATGCAAATGTTACAGTAGTAAGTGTTCTTACAAGTGGGAAGTACCATAAAGAAATCTGTCTGGCTGCGTTGGAAGAAGGAAAGGATGTTATCTGCGAAAAAACAATGACAGATAATGCATCAGAAGCTGAAAAAGTAGTTCAGGCAGCTAAGGCATGCGGCAGGCTATTTTTTGTTTCGTATATGAAGCGTTTTTTTCCGGCAGTAGAGAAAGCAAAAGAGCTGCTGCCCGGCCTGGGAAGGCTGTTCAGTGCTCAGGTGAGAACATATCAGAACTGGGGAGGAAATTTTTATGAGCTGGAAAATGCGGATGAGTACGATTATATCCTGAATAATTATGGAGGAGCGATAGTAAAGTGCGCAGCAAGCCATATGATAGATATGACTTTGAATTTTCTAGGACGGCCCGAGAGTTTATATTCCTATATAGACTATGTTCCTAACTCTAGATTTGATAGAAAAGCCACTTCCCTGTTTGAATATGAAAGCGGGTTGGTAGTGAGTTTTGAAGCGGCTAGCCATCCGCTCAAAAGAATAGGTTATGAACGGAATTCATGGGATGAGTTTATTCAGATAAATGGTGTTAATGGCCGTCTGGAAATATATACTGTCATGTGGGATCAGCCTGAAAACAAGGGGGCCCTATTGATCCATTACGATAATGAGAAGGAAAGTTCTACAGAATATCGTTTTGGGGCTGTTAGTCCCTTTGATATTGAAATAGCGCACTTTTACAATTGTCTTGTAAGAAGACAGCAGGGACATCCCGATGTAATAGATGGCTTTAATGTGGATGTGATTATTGAAGCTATCCAAGAGTCGGCACGGAGAAAAACCCCTGTAAAGCTAAGCTGGCACGGTTTTTGAAAGAGGAACACTATGAATGCAAGAGAAAGATTTTCAGCTTGCTGCGAAAGAAAAGAAGTAGACCGTTATTTTCGTTGGAATCCGGGTTTTTGGCCTACTACTCTAAAGGGATGGAGAAAAGAGGGCTTAAATGTTGATTTTAATCCAGAGAAATATGGCCGGGACCTGGATGAATATTTTGGCTTTGATAAAATGTTTTGGATGCCTCAAGAAATTGCTGGAGCTTGCATCTCTCCATTCGCTCCTAGATTTGATGAAAAAATAATAGAAGAAGATCAAAACTGTCAAATCATTCGGGACGGTGATGGTATCGTAAAAAAAATTTTAAAAAATAATGAAGATGCCTCAATGCCTCAATATCTTGAATTTCCGGTTAAGGATCGCTCCACCTGGGAAAAGATAAAACCCCGATTAGAGTTAAATGAAGAACTGCGTTTCAGAAATTGGAGTCAATTAAAGAAAGAATATGGAGAAGAAGGTCGGCAGTGGCCTCTGGCAACTACCCTATGCGGTACCTTTATGCTGGCAAGAAACTTATTGGGCGATGAAAAACTCTTCTACACGTTTTTCGATGACCCCCAGCTTATTCATGATATAGAACGGCAATGGGTAAATTTAAATAAGGCAATATTTACCAGGATAGCTACGGGGATGGATATTGACCTTATTATAATAGATGAAGATATGGCTTATAAAAGTGGTCCCCTTATTTCTCCCGAACTCTTTAGACAATTCATCCTTCCTTATTATAAAGAACTGATAAGTCACCTCAAAAATATAGGAATTAAAAATATTTGGGTGGACAGCGATGGGAATTTGCAGGAGTTGATCCCACTCTTTTTAGAAGGGGGGGCTACAGGAATATTTCCCTTTGAAGTTCAGGCTGGAAACGATGTGAGAAAAATTTACTCAGATTTTCCAGATAAATTTATGATTGTAGGGGGAATTAATAAACGGGCATTAAGCAAAGATTATAAAGCTATTGAGGGCGAAGTGGATCGAGTAATGGGGTATTTTAAAGGCAGGAGAGGTTATATGCCTACTCTTGATCACACAGTTCCACCCGATGTAACCCTTAAAAACTTCCAATATTATTTTAAATACTTAAAGCAATACGATAAATAATGGCTATAAAGACAACTCGAGATTTTTGTCAAAATTACTCTGGGGTTTGAAAAATCTATAAAATTAAGCTCTTCTCCAAACACTCCTTCTTTAAATGAGGAGGAAGAAATAAAAGGAGAGATAAATGCTCACACAAAAGCAGATTGATGAAGTAAGAAAGAAAGCTTTAACCTACTTTGAGAAGGCAGGTATTGTTTTTACTGAAGAAGAGAAAAACAATATTGAGGTAGCAGATTTTGGTTTGGGTGACCTGGAACATACTGGCCTTGAGCTTGTGGTATACGTTAACATAGACAGGTGCTGCGCTAAAGAACTGGTACTGTTTCCCCATCAAACCTGTCCGGAACATAGACATCCACCAATAGAGGGCAAGCCAGGAAAAGAAGAGACATTCAGGTGTAGATGGGGAAAGGTATGTCTATATGTTGAAGGGGAGCCTACGGAAAATCCTCAAGCTATACCTCCGAAAGGGAGAGAGCACACCTATACTGTCTGGCACGAAATTGTTCTGGATCCAGGAGAGCAGTACACACTAAAACCCAATACTTTGCATTGGTTTCAGTCAGGGCCAGAAGGAGCGATTGTATCTGAATTTTCTACTAAAAGCAGAGATGAGACTGATATATTCACAGACCCAGATATTCAAAGAATTACAAAGATACAGGGATGAAAAAAAGAGTTTGAATAAGCAGCCTAGTACAGGAAAGCTGAGTTATCTAGATTCTACTCAACCTATAACTAAAAGAATTGAGGATTTATTTGGAAAAATGACACTGGAGGAAAAAATTAGTCAATCAAAAGCAAGATAGCATTTAGTCTTACTTTTACTTTTAACTTATTGGTCATTAAGCTGACTGCAATCATCACAATGCGAGGGGTTGACAAATTTCAAAATTGATATAATATAATATAGTAGAACGATATACTAAATTTTGGTTGATAAAGATAAACGGAACAGAGAAAGACACTAAAAGATGTAGCCAGAGAGGCAGGTCTTTCCGTGACTATAGCCAGCAGGGTCTTAGGTAACTACGGCTACTTCAGCGAGGAAAGATTAGCCGGATATAAAAGGGCTCTTGAGGAAAATCATATTTCCTTAAAGCCAAAGCTCATAAAAGAAGGAGATTACCGAAAGGAAAAAGCCCGCAAGGCAGCCGGGGATTTTATAAGAATGAAAAATCCTCCCACTGCTCTTTTTGTCTGCAATGAACCTATGACCAGCGGAGCTCTC
>Ga0114918_10002739_pt1 | contig 15733 bp, 22 predicted proteins | sample LantaG_FD_87015 | JGI IMG/M metagenome (GOLD analysis project Ga0114918, IMG submission 87015) | Deep subsurface microbial communities from Baltic Sea to uncover new lineages of life (NeLLi) - Landsort_02402 metaG | ecosystem: Environmental > Aquatic > Marine > Oceanic > Sediment | place...
AGAGAGAGGCAGAGAGAGAGAGAGAGAGAGAAGGGGGGGGGGGTCTTTGTGTGAGGGGAAAGAAAGAGAGAGAGAGAGAGAGAGAGAGAGAGAGAGAGAGAGAGAGAGAGAGAGAGAGAGAGGGTTTTTCTCTCCTCCGACCGCCACCCGTCGCCGCCGTCTCCGTCGTCGTCGCCGATGAAGCTGCGATAGGAGATCAAGGCAGAAACGATGGGGGCCCCTTCGGGACTTCACCCCCTTCGGAAGTCCGTTCCGTCGGGCTTTCTGGCTAGAAAAGATGTGGCGGACGATCCCAATTCAGAAAGAACAAGGAGACGAGGCGCGCTAGGTGGCGTTAAAGCGGGCGGAGAGAGCGAACGGGAAGGGGGGGGGGCAGGCGTGGTCGTCGGCGGCGTCTGCGCTTTGTCGGTCGTCCGCCGGCCGCAGTCGCCGATACTGTTCCTTTCCTCCCTCTTCACCTGCTCTCTCCCCGTCTCCTTCTCTTCTTCACTCACAGCTTGTTCGCGAGGATGCCGGCCGTGACCGTCGAGCCGTTGTTGCCGCCCCAGCCGACGAGCATGACGCTGTTTATTGTTTGAACGAGTTTTTTTCGATTAAGTTTCTCGCGGTGTCGTTCGTTAGCGTCGTCGCCGTCGGTCGTTTCAACGGTCGTCTGAGCGCTGGCGAGAGGTTGTTGCTCTCGCTTCGCAGCTGCTTCTTTCCCGCTTTTCAATTCGCATTCTCTGCGCGTTCTCGCAGATAAAGCTCGCCTCACAGGCAGCTCCAGCGATTGAGGGCGGGGAAGAGAGCCCCCCAGCGCGCGAAAAGTTGATGCGAAAAAGAGAGAAAAAAACAGCAGCGACGAAAAACAGCAGAGATGAAAACGTGCGGCAGATCTCATCTTTCCGTCCTTCTCGTCGCTGCCGTTTCCGGTGCAGGACCTTCTCTTTCCTCCTTCTACTGGCACCTCAGGCTTTTACGGAACAAGTTCAAACCTCAGCGGAGGCAGGAGAAGGCTGAGAGGCTCAACCACTTTTCCCAAAAGCCGCTTTACTCACCCGAGCTTGGGCACCTTGGTCTTGGTGCGGAAGGTGAAGCGCTGCTTCGTCGGGCGGATCACTAGCTTGCCTCCGCCCGCGCCTCCGCTCGGCATCTCGATACGCGTGGTCTCATAGTCGTACGAGGCCTCGATGGCGTCATCGGTCCGCGTGACGTTGGGGGAGTCGACCTCGAAGTCGGTGAGGAGCATGGTGAAGACGATGGGAAGTAGACGAAGAAGGAGGAGAAGAAGAAGAGTTCGCTTTTACTTTCTTTCGACAACAACGAGAAGTGAAAAATCTCGAAGAAGAAAAATCGACAATGAAAAAACAAAACGCTCTCTGTCTTTTCAAACATAGGCCTCCGTTGCCGCCGCCGAAGAAGAGGATCTCGAAGAAGAAGAGAAGGAGGCGCGCGAAGAGAAGGCCGCCCACAGCCTCTCGACCTCGCTCCCCTTCCTCCTCTTCGGCAGCTCGCTCCCGAAAAGAGGAGGAGGAGGCCCGGTGGCAGCTGCAGCCCTCTCCTCTTTTCCCTTCTTCTTCTTCGACGCCGCCGCCGCGGCTGCTGCGGCCCCGAGGGCCCTCTCAGAGTACTTGGCGGTCGTGAAGCGGAAAAAGTCCCTCCAAGCGAGCTCCCTCCTGGCCGCCGCGGCGAGCGAGGAGGCGGAGGCGGAGGTCGAGGTCGAGGAGGTCGAGGTCGAGGAGGTCGAGGAGGGAGCCGCCGCCGCCGACGACTCTGCGGCGACCGCCTCCGCGGACTCCAGCGCCCTCCTCGCCGAGAGGCACCCGGTCGCCAGCCACGGCGACAGCGCGGACGCCAGAGAGGGAGCCGAGGAGGAGGAGGGAGAGGAATGGGAGGCGGCGGCGGCGGCGGCGGCTCGGACCCACCCATCGAGCGCCTCGACGGCGGCGCTCTCGCCGCCGCGCGCCCTCGCGCCGGCCGCGTCGCCGTCGCGCAAGCACGCCGCCGCGAGCGCCGGCGGGATAGAGAGCTCCTCGTCGGTCGGGAGCTCGCCCCTGTCGGCGGGGGTCGTCGCAGGCAGGCCCGGGAGCTCGCTTGGGGAGGAGGAGGAGGAGGAAGAGGAGCTAGAAGAGGAGGAAGAGGAAGGGGCAGAAGAGGCCGACGAAGCAGCGGCTGCGAAAAACTCGGCAAACGTCGCCGGCGTGCCCTCGAGGCCCCTCGCCTCCCACCACGGCAGCGCCGCCGGGGCCACCGCAGTCCCGCCCCACACCAGCTCGAGCGACGCATTGTCGCCTTTGCCGCCTGCTCGGAACTTGGCGAGCCCTTCCCTGACCGCCGCCTCGACCTTCTTGTCGTCGAAGCTCGCCTCGCCCGCGGCGACGACGGCCGCCGCGCCCGTCGCCGCCGCGAGCCGCGGAAGCACCTCTGCCGGAGCGCCGACCCTGACGACGACGTCGCTGCCCAGCCCCCTCAGCCTCGAGCGCAGCTCGGCGACCGCGGCGCGGAGGAAGCGGGCGCGGAAGGGGCCCGACCTGCCCGAGCGGTAGTCGGCGGGGTCGAAGACGAAGACGGGCAGCAGCGGCCTCGCGCTCCCGCTCCCGCCGCTCCCGCCGCTCCCGTTTCGGCTGTCCTCTCTGCCGCTTCCCTTCTTCTCGGCCCCGCTCTTGCACCTCGCCAGGGCCGCCTCGAGGGCGGGGCTATCGTGGAGCCTCAGGTCGGCGCGGAGCCAGAGAAGGACGGCGCCCGAGGCGGGCGCGGCTCCGGGGCCCGGAGCGCGGCCTCCGCGGGACTCTGAGAGGCGCGAGGGCACCGGCGACGGGCTCTGCGCTCCGGCGGGGCGGCAGAGCGAAGGCGAGGAAGTTGCCGTTTTTGCAGCGGATGAAGGGTTGAGGACGACCCTGGCGCGCAAAAGGAGTTTGGAGAAGGCCGAGGCGGGCTTGCGAGGGAGGAGGGCGCCTGCAGCGAGGAGGACAGGAGGAGGATGGGAGGAAAGAAGAAAAGAGGAGGAGAAGAAGAGGTTGAGTCGCCCGGCTCCGTTTGAGCCCTTTGCCATCCATGAGACCGACGAAGAAGAAGCTCTCGCTGTTTTTAATCGGCGTGCTTCCCCCTTGGCTTTTTGTCCGACTCACCATTGCTGCGAGCCAGAGGCTGCGTGAGCGTCGAAGCGCGAGGAGGAGGGGCCATCTCGATGCGTGCAAGAGGAAAGAGAGAGAGGGGGAGAAGGAAAAGGAAGTGCGGAGTTTTTTTGATCAAAGCGGGAGTGAATTCTGAGCCGCGTTTTTTTTTCACTTTGCTCCTTCGCATTCCCCCCGTCTTCTCAAGTAGCCCCCTCCTGCCCAGCTTCGATCCGGTAAGCAGCAACAGCAGCAGCAGCAGTCGGCGCATGCGCCTCTCCTGGAGAGCGAGCACCAGCGCGCTCTTTCGCCTCAGCAGCAGCAGCAGCAGCAGCAAGAGCTTCCACCGTCCTTTCTCTCCGGCGACGGCGAAACTGCCGCCGCCGCCGCCGACGACGACGCATCAGCTTCATCGAATTCGACCAGCCCCTTCCCCTCGGCGCATGGCCTCTGCGCCCTCCCAAGCTGACAAAAGCGCTGCGGGACCTTCTCCAGAAGACGCTGCGAAAACCTGGGACGAATCGGACCCAGTCCTCTTCGCCGCCCACCCGATCCCCCGCAGCACGGTCTTTGCGTCCTCACCCCTCGCGTTCGCGTTTGTCAATCTGCGGCCCGTCGTCCCGGGCCACGTCCTCGTCTCGAGCAAGCGCGTCGCGCCGCGCTTCGGCGACCTGACGCCCGAGGAGGTCGCGGACCTGTGGCTGCTGGCGCAGAGGGTCGGGAGGGTAGCCGAGCGGAGGCAGGAGCAGGAGCAGGAGCGGGGGCGGCGAAAGCCGGAAGAAAGGGCGCCCCCGGCGCTCACCTTCGCGCTGCAGGACGGCGCGTCCGCGGGCCAGTCGGTGCCGCACGTCCACGTGCACGTCATCCCGCGGGGGGGTCCCCGGGACCGGTTCCTGGGAGAGGAGAAGAACGACGAGCTGTACCCGGAGCTGCAGAGGAGCGGCGCCGCGCTCGAGGCGGAGCTGCTGAAGCGAGGAAGGCTGGGGGAGGAGGAGGCTGCTCCCGCTGCCGCTGCCGCTGCCGCTGCCGCTCCCGCTCCCGCCGCTTCTGCTCGGGCTCCGGCCCCGGACCCTTTCTTCCAGAGAGAGAGGAAGGACCGCACCCTGCGGGAGATGGAAGAGGAGGCCGCGGCGCTGAGGGAGCTGTTTTCATCGTCGTGAATCCCGAGAGCTGAGAGAGAGAGAGGGGGAGAGGGAGGGAGAGCGAATGCACGCGAAGGGGGCGGGGGAGCCTCTCCACGCCGCGCTGGGACCGACGGCAGCGGCGGTGACGACGACGACGACGACGACGACGATAACGACGAAAACGGCGGCGCGAATGGCGCCCCCGCGCCAACAGCGGCAGCGGCAGCAGGGCCCCCCTCGCGCCTCGTCCTCCCCCTCCTCTCCCTGCCCCTTCCCGCCGACGAGAACGGCCTTCGTCGGCCAGAGGGACGTCGTCCCGGCCTCGGAGTACCACGACGCCGACTTCAGCTGGGAGGAGCACGCGAGCGAGGCGCGCCCCCTGCTCGAGGCGAGGCTGCTCGAAGCGGCGGAGGGCGGAGGGGAGGACGAGGCCGGAGCGGAGAGGGAGGAGGAGGAGGAAGGCCGAGGGGGGGAGGGCCGAGGGGAAGAAGCCGCGGAGGCTCCGTCGAGAGCGGATTACTTTGATGCCTGGGAGGCCTTCCACGCCAGGGACAACGGCTCGTCCCGCTTCTACAAGGAGCGGCGGTACCTGCCCCTGGCCTTCCCCGCGCTCGCCGACGAAGCGAGGACGAGGCACGTCTTCGAGCTCGGCTGCGGCGCCGGCTCGGCGCTGCTGCCTGTCCTGCGGGCCAACGCGGCCGCCGTCGTCTCGGCCTCGGACGTCTCGCCGAGGGCCGTGGCCGCCTTCCTGGAGGCGGCGCGCTCCTCCGGGCTCGCCGGGCGGCGGTCCGCGCCGCGGGGCGGCGGCCGGACGGGGAGGGTCGCCGGCGCGTTCGCGCTCGACGCGACGAGCGCCGGCGCGCCGGTGCTCGTCCGCTCTCACTTTTCGAATCTCCTCTCGGGCTCCTCGGGTGCCGCCGCCGTCCCCGCTGTCGACGCCGTCCTCCTCGTCTTCACGCTGGGCGCCCTCGACAGGGAGGGGCAGGTCGCGGCGCTGCGGACGGCGGCGGCGGCCCTGAGAGCGGGGCGCGAGGGAGGCGGGCGCGGCGAGGGCGGAGGAGGCTCCGAGGCGCGCCCCTGCTCTCCCGGCCCCTCCTCCTCCCCGTGCCCCTCCCCCAGCTCCTCCCCGCGGGTCCTCGTCCGCGACCACGGCCTCTTCGACCTCACCCACCTGCGGGCCCCGAGGAGGCTCGAGGGCAACCTCCACTCGCGCTCCGACGGGACGCTCTGCTACTTCTTCTCCCCGGGAGACCTGGCCGAGACGGCGAAGAGGGCCGGGCTGAGGGCAGTGGCCTGTCGCTGGGCCACGGTCGAGAGGAGGAACAGGCGGACGGGGCAGCTGCTGCGCCGGGTGTTCGCGCACGGGGAGTTTGAGCTCGACGACGAGTAGAGGAGAGGCTTGCGGGCTGTAAGAGAAAGAGAAAGAGGAGGAGGAGAGACTGGGGGCGAGGGACACCGCTCTCTAGGAGACCGTAGTCTACCAGAGAGCGGGGGGGGTCCCTTCATCATTTTCCCCTTCTTTTTCTTCGTCCCTTGGTTCGAAACCCGATCTCTCTCTCCGTCTCCTCCGTTTCGTCTCTTCGAGATGGAGGAAGAAAGCGATGGCCCCGACGTCGTCGCAATAGGGCGACGAGAGACAGCGGCAGGAGCAGAGGGAGCAGCAGGAGCAGGAGCGGCGACAGATGCGAGACGAAGAGCGCCGTCGGCGCTCGCCGGCATCAACCCTTTGTCGTCGTCCTCTCTCGGTGGCGAGCAGCAGCAGCAGGAACTGCAAGAAGAACCTCTCCTTCCCCTCCTGACGAAGAACCAGAGGCACAAGCTCCGCCAGAAGCGGTGCCGCCTCGCCAAGAGGCTGACCATGCAGGTGAGAGTAAGAGAGAAGAGATGGAAAAAACGTCGAAATACTAGCCCCCCACCGAGAACGCATGCCTCTCCCTCTTGTTGAATTTCACTCGTCTCTCTCACCCTGCCGCAAGCGCAGCGCTCTCGACGACAGCGCTCGCAGTACTATGCAGAGCTCACTTCTGATATCCTCCAACTCATCGCATGCACAAAAAACAGCAGGGAGACAGCACGGAAGACCCTCTCGTCGTCGCCGATGTGAGGACGCCGTCGGCGGCGACGGCCGCCGCGGCGTTCTCGACGGCACCGCTGCTGCTGCCCCTGTCTTCTGCAGCCGCCGCCTACGCAGGGCAGAAGAAGAGGCTCCCAGCTCCTTGTTCCCTCGTTCTCCTGAGCGGCGGATCCGGGGCCTCGACCCAGGACCGGGTAACGGTAGAGGCCTGCGGCCTCGGCGGAAGCGGAGGACGGGAGGGGACGCCGGCGACGGCAGAGCCGGCGAGGGGAGCGGCCGCGGTCGGCAGCGGCAGTGGCCACCGCGAGCAGGAGGAGGAAGGCTCCTTCCCTCCATTTCAGCGGCAGTCCCGTCACACAAAGTTTTACGACGACGACGACGACGAAGATGAAGACGAAGGCGAAAGGAAGAGGTTGAAGGCGGGCGACGAAGAGCCGCGGCAGCAGGGGAAGAAGAAGAGGAAGGAGCGGCAGCGACCAGACGAGGAGGAAGAGGCAGCCCCGCCTCTCCTCCCCTCTCCCCCTCCTCCTGCCGCTGCAGCTGCTGCCGCTGCTGCGCCCTGCCGCGTCGACCTCTCCCTGGCCGCCGCGACCATCGCCGTCGCTCTGCGGTCCCCTCAGGGGTCGGCGGCGACGGGAGGAGAGGGGAACGAGAGGGGCGCCGCGGCCGCGGCCGGCACCCCCTCGAGGCCGGCGCCGCGCGGGAACTACTCGCGCTACTACGGCTACCGCCTCGGCCTCTCCTCCTCTCCTTCGAGCTCCTCCGGTCCCGCCGCTCCCGCTCCCCCGCTGCTCTCCGCGGCGCACGAGGCCCTCTACGGGCCGGGGGCAGCGGACCCGCGCCTCCGCGCCCTGCTCCCCTACCTCCCGCTGCTGCGGGGGCGCCGCCTGCTCGACGTCGGCTGCAATGGCGGCGTGCTGACGCTTGCGCTGGCCTCCGCCGCCGGGGCGGCGGGGGCCGTGGGCGTCGACGCGGACGCGAGGCTGGTGCGGTCGGCGAGGGCGCGGTGCCTGCGGCAGCGGGAGAGCGCGGCGGGGTGGGAGAGGGCGCTGCGGGCCGCGGCGGCCGCGCCGGCGGCCGCGGGGGGGCCCCCTCCGCCGGCGGCGGCGCCCGCCGCCGCCCCTCCTCCTCCCTCCCTGCTCCTCCCGGAGCCCGGGGGCCGCTCCCTCGCGGGCAGGCGCGCCGCGGCCCGCGCCTGCTCCCGAGCCCTGCGGGTCACGACGTTCAGGCACGAGGACTTTGTGAGCGAAGGAAGAGGGGGAGGAGGAGGGGGAGGGGGAGGAGGGGGAGGGAGAGGGGGAGGCGGCGGCGGCGGCGGCAGGCAAGAGCAGCAGCTCGAGCCCGAGGAGCTCTTTGGCGCCGCGCTCTGCCTCTCGGTCACCAAGTGGGTCCACCTGTGCCACGGCGACGCCGGGATCGAGCGCCTCTTCGCGCGCCTGTCCCGGAGCCTGGTCAGGGGCGCGCACCTCGTGCTGGAGCCGCAGCCGTGGAGGTCGTACAGGAGGGCGGTGCGGAAGCGGGGCGTGCGCGAGGCGCTGCTCCTGAGCTCCAACTCCGACTCCAGCTCCCCCGCTTCTCCTCCTCGCTCCCTCGATTCCCTCAGGATCAGGCCGGCCGACTTTGTGTCGATCCTCGAGGATCCCAGGCACGGTTTCGCGCTGGTGCGGTCGCTGGGGGTCCCCGAAGGGGCTGCCCCGGGGTTTGACAGGCCGCTCCTACTGTTTCGGAAAAAGTGAAAGGTTAAAAAGAAAAAACCGTTTCACTCGTTCTCTCTCTCTCTCTTCTCTCTCTCTTTGTGAGAGACTTTGTAACAGAAAAAAACGCTTGTATTGCCCACATTGATTGAATAATTGTCCTTTTGTTTTTGCATTCGTCGTGTTCCTTCCAAGGGGGGCGCGAGCGCGACTGCCTCTTCTTTTTTCGTTTTTTTTGCCAAGCTAAGTAAAAAAATCAAGGTCTCTCTCTCGTTCATTCCGGTCTGTCCGTTCTTCTCTTTTTCTCCTTCTTCTTTTCAACCGCAGCATTCGCACGCGTCGTCAATCGTCAGCACCAGCCGCGGGCTCTCCTCGCTGGCCCCCGCGGGGGACTTGTGGACGGCCCCGAAGGCGAGGAGGGCCCGCCGAGAGGGGGAAGCTCGGCCCCCTCCGCTACCGCCGTCGCCGCTCCCCCGGCCGCCGCCGCCGCGGGGGAGGAGCCACCGCGGCAGCGGGGGCCTCCTCGCAGCGGCCTCGGCGACGGCGGCGGCCTCCTCGGCGGCGCCGACCGCCGCGGCCGAGGCCCTCCCCTTCAGGAAGAGAAAGTCAAAGGGCTCCGCCCGGAGCACGAGGGACTCGTCAACCGGGATCCCCCCGCCGAGAGGGGGCGCGGCGGCCCGCTCGGCCCCGGCGCCGCGCGCCGCCGCCGCCGCCGCCGCGGCCGCGGCCGCCGCCTGCCGCCTCCCCCCCCGACTCCTCCTCCTTTTCCTCGCTTCCTCCGCGCTCAGCACCGCCTCGGGTGGGGCGAACAGCGTTCCGTGACCTGCGTAGGTCACCAGACAGCGGCAGCCGACGTAGTCGCTGTGCCACTTTGGACACGACTGCCCCGTCACGACCTCCAGCTTGGCCGAGAGGGACTCGGCCGCGGGCAGCGCGGCGGAGAGGGCTGCGACGGCTATGAGAACGTCGTCGCGAACGGCCGCCGCGAGGCGGGCGTTGCCGGGGGAGACGGCGGAGGCGAGGGCGTCTGCCGCTTCCTCGGGGGAGGAGACGGAGATGACGGTCTGTTTTTTTTTCTTTTTTGGAGGGGAGAGAAAGTTGAGCCCACGCGGCTTGTGCTCGACCTCGGGCGCCGCACGCGCTCGGCACACCACCTTTCTCAAGAAAAAAAACAAAAAGCCAAAACTCTCTCTCTCTCACCTTGACGCTGTCAGCCTTCAGCAGCTCCCGCACGGAGGATCCCGGGGGGATGACAGTTTCCAAGAAGCCCCTGCGCTTCTCGTGGACGATGATGACCTCGGGGTGCGAGAGTGAGCGGGAACAGTCGGAGACGCCGAAGAAGGGAGTCGCTGCTGTCGGCGATGCCATCGATGCCGACGCCATCGCCCGCAGCAGCCCCGATGCGGGCGCTCCGCGGGCGCGGCAGCCCCGCTGCGCTTGCAGAGCGCAGGAATGCATCGCAGTTGCGTCCAAATGTAGCGCGAGCGCCCCCCTGCTGGAAAGAGAGCCGAAGGGGAGAGAGCACAAGGAGAGGGAAAAAACAAAAGATGTATGTTAGTAAATCAAACACGTCTCGACCCCACGCCTTTTTCTTTTTCTTTCCATTTTTTGGGTTTTCATATTTCGTCACGTCGTGAACAAAAAGTCGAGTAGTAGTAGTAGTAGTAGTCGAGGCCTCTCTCCCTCTGCGTTCAAGCACAGAGAGCGCTGACAATTGAAAAAGGGAAGATAGATGCTCGTCGCCTCCGCGACCTACTCCTCTCGCGCAAAAAGTCGCAAAGGACTGCCGGCTGAAGAGAAGGAGGAAGAACGAAAGACAACCATCGAAACAGCTCTCTCTCCCTCAAAAGCACCCGAAACTAGCGCAAGGCGCCGCTCTGCCCTCAAAGGCGCTCGCTGGAAAGCGCATCTCAGTAGCAGCAGCAGCAGCATCGAGGGCCACGATTATATCATCATATTGTTTCTTCTTTCGAACGGAGAGAACAGAAAAGAAAGAGGAAAGAAGAACGAACGAGAGAGGGAAAAAGCCCCGTCTTGTTCTTGTTCTTCTCGCTCCCTCTCTTTCCTTTTTCTCCCAGCAAAAACGAGCAACGCCAGTCCAAAAAAGCATCCTAGCACACGGGGGCCACGGCGGCGCCAGTCAGCCCCGTCCCTGCGACCTGCCCCGAGTTGCCGACGGAGACGAAGGAGCCGGAGAGGAACGAGGAGACGCGGCCGAAGACCGAGAAGGACGAGACGGCGAGCGGCTCCGTCGACGTGCAGAAGGCGCCCGGGTAGGTCTGTTGGAGTTTTTTTTTTTTTTTTTCCCGTTGCGGGCGGGAGAGAGGCAAAGGGAAGAGAGGAAGGGAGTGAGAGAGCGGCGAACAAAGCAACGAGAATCGATGCCCCCCCCGCCCCCCCTTCAGAATAAAAGAACAAAACTCCAACTCACCGAGCCCGTCGTCGCGATGGCGGCCGAGACCGAGGTCGGGTAGAAGCTCCCGTCGACAAAAACCTGGTAGGCGTTCTTCCCGGCCCCCGACACGGCGTAGACCAGGTTTCCGGGCGCAGACGTGATGTCTCCGGCGCCCGTGAAGCCCGCGAAAGCCAGCTGCGAGACGATGCTGGCGGTGCCGTCGGGGAACAGCTCGACGGTGAAGACTGTGCCATCGCCAATGCCGTACAGGAGGTTGGACTTGGGCGCCGCGCCGAGGCCTGTTTTTTTTTAACAGTGGGAAAAAAAGGGGAGGGCATCCGTGAGCTTCTTCTTCTTGAGGAACGACGCAAGGGAAACGGAAAAGAACAAAAACGAAAAAAAAAAGATTAAAATGATCTCTCTCACCGGCCCAGGGCGCGATCCCTGAGAGGAGCTTGGTGTACGAGCAGGGGAAGCCCGGCGCCGTCGGCTTGTTGACGCGGATGACCCACCCCGAAGTGGCCGTGGCCGAGGCGCCGGAGCGTCCGAGCACGATGAAGTCTCCCTGTCGAGGTGATTTGAGTTTTTTTTTGAGCTGAGCAAGCACGCGAGCAAGCGAGCGAGAGAAAGAGAGGAAGAAAAAACTTTAATGAAGACTAAAACCACACCTGAGCGTCGACGGCGATGTCGTTGGTCGTGCACGCCGCGTTCTGAGACTGCGACGCCTGCGAGCAGATGTTCGGGTCGGCGTAGTCGAGCGAGCAGACGAGCGTCGCCGAGTTGGCCAAGGTCGCGGGAGACCAGGCGGGCGTCACGTAGACCGACAGCGCGCCCGTCTGGTAGAGGTCCGGGGCGGCCGAGCTACAGGGGTTGCAGGGCACGACGGCGCAGTCTGCGACGGAGAGCGGCGGGGTGGTGATGGGGAGGAGGCCGAAGGGGCACTCGAAGGGGGGAGGGGGAGGGGGTCCCGGTGCCTGTTGATGTTTTTTCCCCCAGAGAAGAGGCAAGTGTCAGAATCGAAATTAGTATCTCCCTCTCTCTCTTTTGTTTCTCGCCTTCTGATCCATCCCAAAGCTCTCTTCGCACCGGGGGCGGCGTCGGGGCCGGCGGTGCGGTCGCGGGCGGAGTCGTCGGCGTCGGCGTGTCCGGCACGAACGGCGGCGGCGACGGCGCCGGCGGCGGCGCGCAGCAGACGCCGCCCTCGGGGCAGGTCCCCGCGACGTCCGTCTGCGGGACGTCACCCAGGGGGCAGGCAGACCCGGGGGCGAGGCAGTCGTAGTTGGCCCCCATGATGACGCAGACTCCTGTCGTCGTCGTTGGTGTTGTTTTGGTTTTTCCCCCCCCCGGAAAAAGGAAAGAGGAGACAGGAAAGGTGAGTTTTTTTCGGCGGGCCCGTGGGGCACCTCTGGCACCGTGCGCTCGACGCCCGCTTTGTCGGGCCCGCCGTCGTCCGGGGCTCGGCCTCGCAGTTCCGCGTCGTCCTCTCCAAGCTCTCCCCCGTCTGCAACGAAAACCTCGACCCCAGGAGGTGGAAACAAAAAAACATCTCCTCCTCTCACCTCCGATGATGTTGACCTCGTTGGGAGGCGCGCCGGGGCACGTCCCCGTCGTCACGCAGGCCGGGTCTGTCCCGGCGGGAAGCTCGATGATGCCCTCGGGGAGGTTCGACCCGGGGACGGGCGGCGGCGTCACCAGGTCCGGGACGGCGACAGGAGGGTTCACCGAGTCGTCGATCCAGTAGAAGGTCGAGCCGCCCGTGGAAATGCCGCCGGCCGCGCCCGTGCTGAGCGGGCCCTGGTCGTTCCAGTTGTAGACCTGCTGGTGCAGCGTCTCGTCGGTGAAGGTCGCCCGCAGCGTCGCCGCGTCGATGACGGAGGGCAGCGGCGCGCGCGTCTTGTTGAAGGCGCGCTGCAGGGTGTTCACCCTCCCCAGCGTCTTGTTGGTGACGACTGCGGCGCGCTTCGCCGGATCGTTGATGAGAGCAGAGACGGCGGCGGACTTGTTGGCCAGCAGGCGCGACGCGAGCGACGAGATGTTGCCGAGAGAGAGGATGTTGGCGGCGGTCAGGGGCGTCGAGGCGACGGCCCTCTTGGCCGCCGTGGTGTTCTGCCAGCCCCACTCGGGCTTGAAGTCGCCTAAACGGGGAGGAGAGAGGATGGGGGAGGGGAGGGAGCGAGGGGAACGAGAGGGAAGGACGGGGTTAAAAAAAGAGTGAGTCTTTTCCCTCTCTTTTTTCGGGGGAAAAATCTCGAAAAGTCCCAACACGCTCTCGCACCGGTCAGCGGGCTGATGCGCATGGCGTCCGCGACCTCGGCGAAGTCGACGGGAGCCCTGACGTTGGAGAAGCACGACGCCCTGAGCGTCGCGAGCCCGCGACCGCGCTTGGGCGCCAAGATGCGCTTGGCCGTGGCGTTGTACTTGGCGGCGGCTTTCGCGTTGCCCTCGGCGGCAGACAGGGAGGCAAACTGCGACGCCAGCGCCGCCTTGCGCTGCTCGGCGGTCGCCGCGGTGCCCAGCGGCGTCTGCGTGTTCGACTCCAGGGCCTCCTCGACGTCGGTCAGGGCCGAGGGCCACGACTCGGCGTGCGCGAGGCCGTCGAGGGCCTTGTCGAGGTAGTCGTCGTCGACGCGGCCGCAGCGTACCGCGTACGGGAGCGCGCCGCCGGCCTTGACGGACCCCTTGGCAAACGTCGGCGTCGTCGCGTCCTTCACCCAGAAGGTGAGCCTGCCGACGTAGGGCGTTCCCTTGACGAGCTGCACGTCGATCCAGGAGACGTACTTCGTGCCCCCGAGCTTGACGGGGACGGCGTTGAGGTACCTCCCGCACGAGGGCCCCGACCCGTCGTCGACCGAGGTGACAATGCCCGAGACCTCGTCGTAGTAGCAGGTGATCTGTCCCGGCAACAGGGCCGTGGCGTTGACCTGCACCTTGGCGGCGAGCTTGGAGCCGGAAAGGGCGACGTTGGCTGCGGCCCAGGTGGCGTTGGCGACGCGGGAGAGCGGGCGCAGGGCCTTTTGGTTTTGGTGTTGAAAAAGAGGTCGAGGGTAAGTTTCCCCCCCCCGACTTCAGCTCTTCCATCTTCTTGCTCTCTCTCTCTCTCGCTGCCCCTGTTCCGCCTCTTTATCTTTTCCCTCTTTCTCCTCTCTCGCAATTAAAAAAAAAAAATCCTCACCCTGACCTCCGCGGCGCTCTTGGCCGCGGCGACGCTGGTCGCGTTGAATCCGGGGAAGGTCGCGGCGGCGAGGGAGCCCGAGAGCAGGAAGGCGACGGCGCCGACGAGGGCCGCGGCCTTGAGAGGGGAGAGGGAACGCATTCTCCTGAGGTTGCGCGCTTCTTCCCTGGCTTTATATTTCTGTTTTTCGATAGTCGGGGGGGAGCAGTGGGAAAAGGGGCGCGCGGTGAGTGGAGAGAGAGGGAGAGGGGAAAGAGAGAAAGAGAGAGAGAAAGAGAGAGAGAAAGAGTTTGAGAAAGAGAGAGAGAAAGCGAGCGCGGGAGCAGTGAGGCTCCGCTTGGCGTCGGCGCTAAGGTCGAGGTCGAGAAAGCCGTTGAACGTTGGCGCGCGAATCGAAGCCTCTCGCGCAGCAACAAACAACAAGCTCCCCCCCCCCCCCCCCCCCTTCATCTTCTACCCCCCCGTCCCCGCGCCCCTCCCCCCCCCCCCCCCCCCCTTTCCATCCCTTGAATAAAAAAAGACGAAGAACCGAAAAAACGGGCGCCCAGGGGCGCGGGTGGGTTGAGAGGGTGCGTGCGCCCTCTTCCTCCCCTGCGCGCTCCGGCCCCATTTTCTACTCTTTCGGGTGGGTGTGTGTGTGTGTTGGTGTGTGTGTGTGTGCATGCGCGCGTGGGAAGCGGGACGGAACGCGGTGGGCCGGCGTGCCCGTTTGATTAGGGGTGTGGGTTGTGCGGCGCGGGCGGCGGCGTGTGTTTGTGCGGTCCCCTCCCTGGTCTCTGTGTGTGTGTTTGGTGGCGTGTGGCGTGGCGTGCGAGTCTTCCCGTTTTCCTCCCCCCTTATTCCCCCGCCCTGAAGCCCCCCTTTTTGCGAAGCGAGCGTGGGAGGGGGATGGTGATGAGAGTGGAGGGGGGAAAGGTCGGTGGCGCGCGCGCACTGTGCGCGCTGCCTGCCCCCCCCCTCTCTCACTTTAACGTCCCCTCTCTCCTCCTTCCGTCCTCTTTTTACCCCCTTTTTTTTCTGCCCCTACGCGTGGTGCTTCCGGCCGGTGTGTGTGGATGTGTGTGTTGTGCTTTGTGTAACGCGCGCGCTGGGGCGCATGTGGCAGGGGTTAAAGAAATAAAGAAAACGTGAAGGGGAGGCCCAGGCAGGCCCAGGCCCCCCCCCTGCTGGGTTCATTCTTGCTTTATCTCTCTCGCGCCGCGCGTCCACACGCACGCACACGTACGCACCGCGCTGAGCGCTCCTCACGCACGTGCCCCCAGAGCATCTCCTCCCTCCTCGCGCCCGCGCAGACGCACAAGACCAGAGAGAGCGCAGAGGGCCTTCTCCCTCCCATCGGTCGGTCCTTCGCGAGCTTTCTTTTGCCGCATCTAATGGACGACCCTGCCCTGGAAGAGATCCGCGCCCGCCGCATGGCCCAGCTCATGGCGGGCGGCGGCGGGGGTAGGGGTCCTGGCGCCATGACGCCGGAAGCCCAGGCGCAGCAGGTGAGCGAGCGAGCGCGTGGCTAGAGAGAGAGGGGTGTGCGGCGCCCCCACAAACCTCTCCACCTCCCCCCTCGGACTGCCCCACCGTCCTCACGCCCCCCTCCCCTCTCCACACCCGCCAGGCCGAAGCCCGCGCCGCCGCCGAGGACCAGCGGTCCACCCTGCTGTCCACCGTCCTGGAGCCGGAGGCCCGGGACCGACGTGAGTTGTGTGTTTGTTTGTCGGGACAACCGCGCCTCTCTCTCCAGCCCAAGCGACCCTAACCCCCTGCGCGTGAGTTTTTCTCGACCCCTCTCTCATTGCTCTCTCATTCCCTTCCCATTCGCGCTCCAGTCGCCCGCATCGCCCTGGTCAAGCCGGACAAGGCGCGATCGGTGGAGGACCTGGTCCTGGGCATGGCCCGGCGGGGCCAGCTGCAGGAGAAGGTACGAGGGGAAGAGATTGAGAGGGGGATGGGGGAGAACAGCGTGTTCGTGTGCTTCTCCCCCTTCTCTCATCACCCCTGCCCCTGTTTTCCCCTCGCATCCCCCTCCCTCACAGGTCTCCGAGGACCACCTCGTCCGCCTGCTGGACCAGATGAGCGCGGCGGGCGGCGGGGCGGGGCGCACCAAGATCACCATCCAGCGCCGGCGGGCGGCGTTCGACGACGAGGATTGAAGATGGATGATGGACGAGAGAGGGGAGAGGGAAGGGTA
>Ga0114918_10002740_pt1 | contig 15727 bp, 10 predicted proteins | sample LantaG_FD_87015 | JGI IMG/M metagenome (GOLD analysis project Ga0114918, IMG submission 87015) | Deep subsurface microbial communities from Baltic Sea to uncover new lineages of life (NeLLi) - Landsort_02402 metaG | ecosystem: Environmental > Aquatic > Marine > Oceanic > Sediment | place...
CAAAAAAAAAAAAAAAAAAGTCTCAGAAATCATTTTTTTAGTTTTGTTTCCTTTTCAGAGGCAAGGAGGAAGAAATCGAAAAGGCGAAATGCATAAGAACGGAGACGGAAAGGGGACGGGGGAGGCGTAATTTGAAAGAAGAAGGAATGGATGTTGAGAGAAAAATGGAGGAGATAAAAAAAAAAAAAAAAAAAAAGTCCGAGAAATCATTTCTTTCGTTTCGTTTCCTTCTCAGCGGCTAGGAGGAAGCATTCGAAAAGGCATCATCGAAAAGAGCTGTCGAGACTTTCAGAGTCCAGCGCGTTGCTTCAACCCACTATGCTGCTGAGGAAGCTGCAAGATCGTGCGACGGGCCGGCGCGTCTCTGAAGGCGTCGGGGTGCCGCGTGCGAACGAAGGCATTGATGGAGGCCCCCAAATGTCATCGTCGCCGACGACGACACCACCACCCTCGCCGCTGCCTCTTCTGTCGCCCTCTTTTTCTAACTCCCTCGCGGCCTCGGCGGACCTGGCCCCGCGCCTGCGCGTCGTATCCACGTGCGACGGGCACGAGGGATGCGTGAACTCTGTCAGCTTCGCCGGGGAGCGCGGCGAGAGGCTTGTGACTGGTACGCGGAGAGTTCTTTTTTTTCTCTCTCTCTCTCAGTTCGAGGACGAGCGAAAGAGAGGGAGAGAGAGAGAGACCCTGGAGACGTTTTTCTCACCTGCTAGCAAAACACCACAAAACCGGGAAAAAAAACGATACCTCTCAAAGGCGGCGACGACATGACCGTGCGTATCTGGTCCTCTGACGTCTCCGCCTGGGAACCGAAGAGCGCTCCCTCTTCCTCCTCCTCCTCCTCCCCGCCGCTGCCCTCGCGCCGCGAGCTCGCGCGCATCCGCACGCGGCACAGCTCCAACGTGTTCCAGGCCTTCTTCGTCGACCCGGGGGACGAGGGGAGCGAGCTGCTGACGTGCGCCGCCGACGGGGCTGTGCGCGTCATGTCGGTGCCGCGGGCGCAGAGGGACCGGCTGCTGTTCCCGAGCGGCGGCGGCGGCGGCGGAAGGAGCGCGAACGGCGACTCGAACGCAGCGGACGCCGCCGTCGTCGGGCACCGCTGCCTTTTCTGGCACGGGGGCCGCGCGCACAAGATGGCGCTGGCGCCCGGGTCCCCCTCCGAGTTCGCGACGTGCGGCGAGGACGGGGTCGTCGCGACCTTCGACCTCCGCGAGCGCGGCCGCGGCGGCGGGAGCGGGTTCGGGAGCGGCGGCGGCGGCGGCGGCGGCGAAGGCGAGGGCAGCTCCTCCGCTCCGTCGCCGCTCACGGCAGCGGTGGGTCCCGCCGCCCTCGCCGCGGCAGCCCGCGCGCCGGGCCGCTCCTGTTTCCCTCCCTCCGATCGGGGCTGCTCCCGCGCGGCAGCAGCAGCCAGCAGCAGCAACGTTGACGCCACTCTCTATTCCGTAAGCTTCGACCCACGGAGGCCCTGGCTCCTCGCCGTCGGCGGGGACGCCAGCGAGATGGACCTCGGAGACCGTCCAGTTTCCGTGGTGCTAGACAGGCGCATGCTGTCGATCCCACCGTCCGAGGCGTTTCGTCGGCGGAGGCCAGCTGGTGGAGGAGGAGGCGGGAGTCGATTAGGCCGAAGAGGCCGGGGAGGCCGAGGCCGTCGCGAGCGCGGCGGCGACGGCGACGAAGGCGGCGAAGGCGGCGGCGACTTCTACTCCGACGACGACGACGACGACTCCACGGGCCCGGACCCCGCCGCAGGGACAATCTTCGCTCGCGGCTCGATTTTCCGCGAGCTGATCGACTTGAGAAGGATAAGGCTGCCCCCGTTGGGCACGCTTGATGCGGCGAGGGTGAGCTGTCTTTTTTTCCTTTTTTTTTTACCCTTCTGGTCAAGAGAGAGGTCGAATGGAGGGGTGAGGAGGTCTCGCTTGAATCTTAGAAACTCTCGCTTTCTTTTCTCTCCTCACGAACCGCTTCTTCGAACCAACCAGCTGCCGGCCAAAAGCGCTGCCGTCGTCCAGGGCTCGGCCCTGCCTGCGCACCTGGGCGCGTTCCGCTGCGGCGACAAAGCGAGCCGCTCCGCTCGCCGCCACGCAAGGTTCCACGCGCGCGGGGCTTCCGTGACGGGTGAGTCTTTTCTCCTCCTTCTTCGTTCTTCTTCGTTCTCTCCGTCTTCTTCCTCTTCTTTGTCCTCTTGTTCTTCTTTCTTCTTCTTGTCTCTCGCTCACATCTTCTCTTCCTTTTCAACGCCCAAAACATAAAAAGGCGTCGCCTTCGAGCCGCGCGGCCGAGGCAGCCTGCTCGTCACCGTCAACGCCGAGAGCGCAGTCTACCTCGTACCGGCAGCGATCGCGCGCGGGGAGGCGTGCGCGGGCGACGCGGAGGAGGACGCCGACAGCGACGTCGGCGGAGGAGGAAGGGGAGGAGGAGGAGGCAGAGCGGGCAGCGAAAGCAGCAGCGGGAGCAGCGAGAGCAGCAGCGAGGGCGAAGAAAGCAGCGACGAAGAAGGAGAAGGAGCGGGAGAGACGGAGCGGGACCGCCGCGGGCGCCGCCGGCGGCAGCAGCAGCGAGCGCGAGGGCGGGAGCAGCGGCAACGAAACGCCCCGCCGCCGCTCCCGCGGGAGCCGCGCCCCTCGCGCTCCTACTTCCATCGCCGGGAGGACGCCGACGACAACGAGCACGCCGATCCCGACGGGTGCCGCAGGTTTTCCGGCAATGGTTACAAGAACGAGGCGACGATTAAGGCCGCCGGCTTCGTCGGCGCCGAGAGCGAGCTCGTCGCCGCCGGCGGCGACGGCGGCAGGTTTTTCCTCTTCGACGCGCGGACCTCCCTCCTCCGCGCCCGCGTCCGCACCGACTCGCACACCTGCAACGCGTTCCGCGAGAGCCCTTCGGCGCCGCTACACCTGGCCACGGTCGGCATAGACGACTCCGTGAAGCTACTCGCTCCGGTCGGGGAGAGGAGGAGGAGGACGAGGAGGGAGGGGCGCGGAGGAGGCGGCAAGCGGAGCGGCGGCGGCGAGAGCAGCGAAAGTAGCGACAGCGGCAGCAGCAGCGAAAGCAGCGGCAGCAGCAGCAGCAGCAGTAGCAGCGACGGCGGAGAACAAAGCGGCGACTCTGGATCCTCAGAAGAAGAAGCAGAAGAAGAAGAAGAAGGAGAACAACAAGAAGGAGGAGGAGGAGGAGGAGGAGCAGCAGGGGCAACAGCAAGGACGAGCGCCCTAGCGCACGGAGGACAGGCGCGGCGCAGTGCGTGGCTCGTGGCGCAGGGGCTCCCGCCGCAGGCTTTCGAGGGCAGCGACGTCGGCCTGATGATGCGCCTCGGGGAGCTCGGGATCGCCCCGCCCAGAGGGCTGTTTTTGCAGCTGGCGAGGGAGTGGGAGGAGCGGCAGGCCGCTGGTCAGGAGGCAGGGGAGAGGGAAGGAGAGGGATGAAAAAGGAGAGAGAAAGGGTCGAGGAGAGGAGTTTTTCCCCCCTTTCTTTCTGTGCAGAACAGAGTGCTCTTGGTTGCGCTTTTGTCCCGCAAGTTTTTCTTGAGGAGGAAACGACAACTTTTTTTTTTTTCACTGCCCCGCCTCCGACCAGTACCACTCGCCGCCTTGGACCTCGAAAAGCGCCGTCGGCGGCGAGAACTCGCCCTTTGGCCCGCAGAGCACGCTGTCGCGCAGCCACCCCTGCGCGTCGGGGCCCATCGCGGACCTCGCCATGGAGGGCCACGCCGCGGCCAGCGCGGGCCGGCCCGCGACGGAGGCGGCGGGCGCCTGCTCCTCCTTGTCCTCCGCGCCGCCGCCGCCGTCGCCGCCGTCGCCGCCGTCGCTGCCGAGCAAGTACGGGGCGCAGCCGAGCCACGGCAGCATCCCCCCGGGCCTCGACGCCTCGGCCGCGAGCGGCGCCGCGGCGAGCACGGGGCACCCGGCCCCGGCTGGCATCCACGCCGCGACGACCGGCCTCCGGATCCTTTTGCCGCCGCCGCCCTCCGCTCCCGCCTCGTCCCCTCCGCCTCCCTCGGCTCCCCCCTCCCCCCCTCCGCCTCCCTCGGCGCCTGCCCCTCCTCCCCAGCGGTCGCCGATCGACGCCGCCAGCGCCTCGACCGCGGGCCGCGCGGGCTCGGCGTCGACCACCATCGCGACCTCGACGCTGCGGGGGGCGCCCCCGGAGGCCGCGGCGGACCGCGCCAGCCACACGGCCGAGGCGGCATCGGCGACGACGTGCGTGGCCGCGGCCCTGTCCGCGAGGGCCCACCAGCTGCCCGCCGACGCGGCGCCGTCGCGCGGCGGCGGCAGCACGACGGCGGCGCCGCCGTTGGACAGCGGGCCCAGCACGCCAAAGACCACCGCGGCCTCCGACCAGGGGGCGGAGCTCGCGACGGCGACCTTGGCCGCGGACGACGCGTCGAGCGAGAGCCTCGCGGCCGCCCCGGAGCAGACGAGCAGGCCCGCCCCCGGGTACGCCAGCAGCGTCGAGCCTCCCGTGCCCGGGGCGATCGCCAGGAGCAGGGGAGCGTTGGCGTCTGGCCACGCGGTCGCGCTTGACGACGACGACGACGACGGCGAGGAAGAGGACGTGCTTTCCGGGTCCTTCTTCTCCCCGAGCGCGGCGCCGCTCCACACGTCCCTCGAGCACTTCCACGGCGTCTCGGCGACGGAGACCCCCGCGGCCTCGAAGCACAGCGCCGTCTCCAGAGCGTGTCCTCGCGCCTTGAAGCACGCGTCGGCGGCCGCGTCGAGGCGCTCCTTGACGGGGACGAGGGGGCCGCCGAGGGTCAGCTGCCCGCCCGAGGCGGTGACGGCAACGCGCGCGCCCGACGAGGCCAGGGCCGCGCCGTTTTCTTCGGCCGGCGCCGAGGGGTCGAGCAGCAGCGCGGCCCCGCCGACGCGGGCGACGGCCAGGAAGGCCAGCGGGAGCAGAGGGGAAGATCCGCCGCTGGCTAAGCTCACCCCTCCCGGGGGGAGCATGATCGCGACGGAATCCCCGGCGCCCACGCCGGCGCTCCTCGAGAGCCACTGGGCCAGCTCGGCCACCCGCGACGCCGCGGCCTCGTACGAGAGGGTCTCGACGACAGAGCTGGCGTCTCCTTGTTCCTCGCTGCCGCCGCCGCCGCCGCCGCCGCCGCTGCTGCTCGGCCACACAAAGGCAGGCTGCGCCCCTCTGCCTGCGGCCACGTGCCGATCGAGGCAGTTGAGGGCGACGTTGAGCCTGCCCCCGACGAACCAGGGCGGCGGCGGGGCCGCGGACCCCGTTGAGCCCGTCGTCGTCGGACTCGAGAGCGACTGCTTCGAGTGCGACGACGCCGGCGCGTTACGCCACTCGAAGCCCGACGCCAAATTGCCGAAGAAGGCCGAGGGCGTGGCGACCGAGGAGGCCTGGAGGCGGTCGAACTGCGCGCGGTCCCTCAGCGCGCTGTGCTGCGGCGGCGGGGGGGAGGAAGCAGCGGGAGGTGGAGGCAGCGGCAGCGGCGTTCCCAAAAGCGCCGGCGGAAGGACGGCGGCCGCCCCCGGCGACGAGTTTTTTGAAAACTTCGCTGCGGCCTCTCGCAGGACCGCCGCTTCTTCGGGCGTGAGCTCGACGCCGCCTCCCTCCTTCCAGAGTCGCCCGACGTCAAAATCGCGGCCTGCTCCTCCTCCGCCGCCGGAATTGGAATTCGGAGGAGGAGGAGGAGGAGAGGCGCTCGCGGCGGCGACGACGAGAATAGGAAGGCGATGCGAGCGATGGCCGCGGAGGCGACTAGATCGAGGAGGCGGAACGCGCCGCTCAGCAGATGCACTCGTGCTGCTACTGCTGCTTCGCGAGGTCGCCTGCGGCGCCACAAAGGCTGCGTCAATCGGCTTGGTCGAGAGCATCGCAGAGCAACACTCGGGCCAAGACGTCTTCAGAAGAAGAAAGCGAAGAAGAGGAAAAGTTATTGGCTAGTTTTCGACGACGGCTCTTAAAGAAAGACTTTCCAGTTTCTTTTTTCACTTTCCGTTTTCTCTTTTTTCTCTCTCGCGGGAGGCGCCGCTTGAGGCAGCGATGGAGCCTCCTCCTCGTCGTGATGACGATGGGGCCGGCGAAGACGACGACAGAGCCGCTGCCGCATCTGCCTCGGCGCCCGCTCAACAGCGGCGGCCACAGGAGCGACCATCGCCGCCGCCTCCTCCCTCGCTCATCCAGATCGATGACCTGCTTGACGCCGCCGCCTCGGCCCTGCCCTTTGGCGGCTTGCTCCACGGCCCGCTGTTCTCGCTGCACGACGCCATGCTCGCCGTCGAGGTGGGCGACCCGAAGCTCGACGCCGGCGCGGCGCGCGGAGAGGTCGCGAGCGAAGACAAAAAAGGCGGGGCAAAGCAACAATCGGCGTCGACGGCAACGTCGGCGACGACCTCTTCCACTTTTCTTTCCGCGACAGACGCCGTCGCCGCGCTCGACGGCCTCGCCGCTGCCGAGGCGGCCTGGCTGGCGGGGGGGTGCCTGGGCACCACCGTGCTGACGTGCCTCTTCATGCTGAGGCCGCAGAGCCTGCTGACGGTCGTTTCTTCAGCGGGAGGAGGCGGCGGCGGCAGCGGCGGCGGCAGAGGCGGGACCGGCGACGACGAGCTCGACCTCAACCTCGTCCTCCGCGCCGCCGCGGCGGCGACCCGCGCGGCGGTCTCTGCCGCGCGGTCGCTGGTGACCCGGGCCGGGGTCTGCGAGGACGAGGACTTCCAGCTGTTCCAGCAGGCGATGCCGCCGCAGCCTGCGAGCCCGGGCAAGAGAGGAGGCGGCGGCGGCGGCGACGAGCGAGAGGAAACCGAGGAGCTCTTGGACGAGGCGGAGGAGAAACTCTTGGCGAGGGGGAGCTCTTCTCTTTCTTCTTCTTCTTCCGCTGCATCGTCCCTGGCTCTTCGCCTGCGCTTCCGGCGCGCGACGCTCCGCGCGCTCCAGGCGGCGGAAAGGGCGACGGCGACGGAACTCTCTTCCGCCGCGCTCGCGGCCGCCGTCGCCGACGCCCTCGCGGCCCTGGACGAGATCGAGAGAGAAGAAGAAGCGGCCTCCTCCTCTTCCGCCGCCGCCGCCGCCTCGCTTCCTTCACCACAACAGCAGCAGCAGCCCCTCGACGCCCTCCCGGGCTTCGACTCCGCGGCGGCCAGGAGGGAGCTGCCCCCGGCGCCGCCGAGGTCCGACCGCGCCTTCGGCGTCGCCGAGGGCCGCGGCTCGTGGCGCACGCTGCTGTCGGACCTCGCGGCGGTCGCCTCCTTTCCGGAGAGCGTCGCCGCAGAAGAAGAGGGGGAGGAGAAGATGGGGACGGTCGGAAGCGACGAAGGAGAAGAGGGAGAGGCGCCGCGAGGAGGAACGCAAGGGCGGCAGCAGCAGCGGCAGCAGCAGCAGCAGCAGCAGAGGCCCCGGCGGCAGCACCAGCACCAGCGCCGCCGCCGCCGGTGGCACCTTCGGGGCGCTCTCAGGGCCGTGCGAACCTTCGCCCTCCGCGGCGCCGGGGCCGTCCCGCGCTCGGCGCTGGCGCTGGTGCTGGGCCTGGCGCTGGACGCCGCAGCCGCCGCGAGTGGGAGCGGGACCGGGAAGAGCGACGACGACGACGACAAGAGCACCGGCGGCGGCGGCGCAAGCGCCAACGGAAACGCCGAGGGCAGCGGCGGCGGCGGCGGCGGAGGCAGCCCGTCGCCGCCCGCCCCTTTCCTCCTCCTCCCCGGCGACAACCCCTACGTCTCCGAGTCCTCGGTCCGCGACGCCCTGCACCTCCCGCAGGACCCCGCGGCGCCGCCGTTCTCCGGTGGCGGGGGCGGCGGCGGCGGCGGGGGCCAGGAGGGCGGCCCAGAGGACCCGCCGCCGCCGCCGTCGATGGCGGCCAAGTTTGTCGAGCAGGCCGTGCTCGGGCTGCAGGGCTGGTGCGTCGCGGCGCTGCTCAACCGCTGCCGCTCCCGCCGCAGGTACCGGCGCTGTCTCGAGGACTGGGCGCACGTGCACCAGCACGCGGTCAACGCCGAGAACGACGAGCAGTTCGCGGCGTGGCTCGAGGGGGCGGACGGGTGGGACTGGAGGCTGCCGGCCTCGGCCTCGGCCTCTCCCCCGGCCTCGGGAGAGGGGGACGGCGGCGGCGGCGGCGGCGGCGGCGGCCGCCCTCCCCCCCCTCCTCCCCAACCGCCGCTGTCCCCCGCGGACGCCGCGATCGTCGACCACGCCTCGCCGCTCTCCTGCTGGGTCGAGGAGCAGGCCTGCCGCGCCGAGCGGGACCACCTGCTGGCAGGGTTCGCGCTGGAGCTGTACGCGCCGCACGAGGCGGCGCCGGTGCTGCTCTGCGCGGAGCACCTCGAGCGGAGGGCCGAGGGCGCCGCGGGGGCGCTCGCCGAGAGGTACCCCCGGCCCAGGAGCTCTCGCGACAGGGGCGAGGAGGAGGAGGACGGGGAAGGGGGGCGAGCGCGCGCCAAGGGCGCCAAGCTCAAGCTGCGTCCTCGTCCTCGTCCTCCGCCGCCGCCGCCGCCGCCGCACCGGAACGCGCTCGCCGCCGAGGCCGACTCCCGGGCCGCGGCCGCCCGCAGGTACGTCGCGGGGGCCCTGCTGCGGGCGTCCGCGGCGCTGATGGCCGAGTCCGTCGCTGTCGGCCCGAGCCGCGGAGGGGAGGGCAGAGGCGACAGGGGCGGAGCCGGCGGCGGCGGGGCCCCCGCTCCCTCCTCCCTCCCCTCCGCGCGCGTGCCGCCGGCGCCCGAGCCGTTCAACTCGGCGCGGGACCGCTGGGCCGCGCGCTTCCACTCGGGCCCGCTGGCGCGCCTCACGACGCCGCCGCGGCTGACGCACTCGGACTACGAGCGCGCCGTCGGGGACCCGCTCCGGGCCGTCGCCGAGAGCAGCAGGAGGAGGTTTGGGCCCGGCGGCAGCGGAGGGGGGGGCGCGGAAGGCGGCGGGGGCGGCAGCGGCGGCCGGGGCCTGCTCTCGTGCCTCTCGCTGCTCCGCCTCGCGAAGGACGCCTGCCTGCTCGCTCGCGGGGCCCTCCCCCAGCTCAGCGCGGCGCCGCCGCCGTCGCCGCCGGGAGCGGCAGCGACGGCGGCGGCGGCGGCATTCGCAGGAACGGCTGCAGCGGCGCGCTCCCCTCCTCCGCCTCGAGCCCTCTCAGAGGAGGAGGAGGGGGCTCTTTCCCGCGTGCTGGGCATGACGGCGGTGTCGCTCGGCGTCCTGGAGAAGGAGGAGCTGGAGGCGGAGGAGCGGCGGGCGGGACGGAGGAGGAACGAAGGAGGCGACGCCGCTGCTGCTGCCGCTGCTGCTGCTGCTGCTGCTGCTCCCGAGCCCTCTCCTCTGGTCGTCTCGTGGGATTGCTCGATCCACCCTCTGTATCCGGCGCTCAGGGTCAGCAGGAGGAAGTGAGAGAAAGTGGAAAAAGAGGAACGTTTGTATTTTTATTCAAAAGGTGAAGGAGAAGAAGAAGAACGCAAAAAAACCAGTTGTTTCCCCCCCCCCCCACAAGCCACCGCCGCCGCTGCTCTCGCCTCTCGACCTCGAGACCAACAAAGAAGACGAAATGAACGACGCCGCCGCGAAAGCGGCCGTGCGCCCCCTCTCCCTCAAGGACCTCCGCCTCCAGCTCCGCGCCCGCGGGCTCACCCCCGCCGGGGGTCTCGACACGCTCCGCCTGCGCCTGGAGGAGCACATGGCCGAGACGGGAGACTGGTGAGGACGGAACGAAGGATGAGGGAGAGGAAGAGCATCGACGCGCTTGTTTTTTCTCTTTCACTCGTTGAATCCATTGCGCTTTCTTTGCGCTCCCCTTTGTCGCGCGCATTCGCTCTCGTCTCTACATCGAGCTCGAGGGGAGATTCAGTAAAAGAGGTTCGGCGGGAGAAATTGTGCTACGAGGCCAGGGAGAGAGCGCGCGCGCGTGAAACCATTCATGAATGCACGAGCAAGGAAAACGAGCGAGAGCAAGAAAAAAAAACCGTCGTTTTTCTTCCCCGACCGAAAAAGGAAGAGAGACGGACTCGACTTGCTCCTCTCTCCCTCTCTCAACCTCTCTCTCACCCTCTCTCTCTCTCCCTCCCTCTCTCTCAACCTCTCTCTCTCTCGTTCTCTCTCTCTCTCTGAACTCCCCTTTCAAAAAAAATGAAAACGAAAAATGAGACAGCTCCATCAAGGCCGAGCTCGCCCAGCCCCACCCGGCCGACGCCGCCGCCACCTACGGCTCCTCGCTCCTCGCCGGTGGGAACTACAAGGAGGGGGGCCAGCTCCGGGCCCCTCCGGCACCCTCGCCGCGCCGCCTGACCTCGTCGACCGCCGCCGCCCCCTTCTCGACCGACGCCAACGCGGCCGGGGGGCTCTGCCACGAGTCTAACGACCGCCGATCGAGGAACAACTACGCGAGGCCTGCGGGGCAGCAGAACGTCGGCAACTACCTGACGGGCAGGCCGTCGTCGCGGGTCCTGGCGCCGCCGGGGGGCGCGACGTCGATCGTCTTTGGCGACGACGGGGGGAGCGGCGCTGCCGCGATCTCGCGCGCCGTCGCTGCGGCTCCTTACGCGGTCGACGAGGCTGAGGAGACGACGGCGGCGGCGGCGGCGGCGACGGCGGCGACGGCGGCGGCGGCGGCACAAGAAGAAGAGTTCGCCGCCGCGGCACAGGAGGAAGAAGAAGAGCCAAACTTTGCTCCGGCGGTGCCCGGCGCCCCCTCGGCGCGCGTCAACTATGGCGTCTCCGGGATCGGCCAGGGCGAAGGGAGCGGCCACGCTGCTGCTTCCAAGGGCTCCTCCGCTGCTCACGCTCACACCAACAACAACTACGTGCGCTCCGAGGGGCAAAACGTCGGGAACTTTATCAGTGGGAGGCCGACGTCGAGGGTCCTGGCGCCTCCCGGGGGCAGGTCCTCGATCACTTTCGGATGATTTCGTTTTTCTCGCTTTTTGAAAAAAAAAAAAAAACGTTTTTTCCTCTTTGTCGACGTTCTTTCCTACGTCTTTGTGACTTTCCTTCTTTTTTCGTGCTGTTCGGTCCAACGATATGTTCTTTCTTCCTCTTTGATTTTTCTCTGCTCTGGCACGCGCGCGGAGGAGTTGTTCCTCCGAGTAACGAAAAAATACAAGTCAAAGAAGGATCGGTTTCGTCGTCTCTCTCTTTTCCCTTTTTCTCTCTCTTCTCTTTTTTCCCTTTTTCTCTCTCTTCTCTTTTTCCTCCCTTTCTATTCCGTCAGGGCCCTTCTCAGCGCTTCCCTCTCGTCCGCCAAGAACCGGGCCTCGCGCTCGAGGTAGCCCAGGACGCCGGCGCGCCAGCAACGACGAGGAGAACGGGAAGAAAAGTCGCTTCCGTTTTCACTTTCACCGCCGCCACCGCCAACTCCGCCTCTTCTCCGTCGTCTCCCCGCCTCACTCTCTCGACACCTCCCCGCCTCACTCTCTCGACCCCTCCCCGCCTCCCTCTCTCGATATCTCCCCGCCTCTCTCTCGTCGGCAAACCCCGCAAAGTGCTCCGAGAGCCAGTCTAGCGTGCGCTCCATCGCCGCCCCGGGGGCCCCGCCCAGCGACGGCGCCGTCGCCGGCGGGGGCCTCCCGGCGAGCTCGGCGGCGGACCGCGCGTAGTCGGCCACCACCTCGCGCCTCGAGGCGCCCGCCACCGCCAGGCAGAGCGCCGAGACGAGGCCCGTCCGGTCCTTGCCCAGCTTGCAAGCGACCATCACGGACGGCGGAGGGGAGGCGGAGGAGGAGGAGACCGTCCCGGAGACCAGCCTGAGCACGCGCGCGATCTCGAGAGGGAAGGCCGCGAGCACGGTCGTGTTCATCGCGACGAGGCCGCCGCGCTCGGTGTCGGCGCAGAGCCGGGAGTGCATTCCGGGGATGGGGGCCCTGCATCCCAAAGCCTTGAAGAGCAGGAAATGCGCCGCCGCGCCGAGGCTGCGGGTCGCAGGGAGCCTGGCGACGAAGGCGTAGGTGTAGCGCTTCCACTCCTGCAGGGCGACGCGCTCGACGCGAAGAGGAGCGAGGGGGAGAGAGGGAGGAGGCGGAGGAGGCGCATCGCTGCTGCTGCTGCTGCTTTTGGCGCTCTCGTTTCCGCTCTTGCTCTCCTTCTCATCACAGAGCGAGGCCAGGGCTTGGAGCACCTCGTCGCCCCTCCCTGCCTCCCACTCGTTGGCGGAGCGGAGGTCGATGACGAGCGCGAGGTTGAGGCCCCGGGGAGAAGCAGAGGAACGAGCAGTGGAGGCAGCGCCAGAAGCGGAGGCGCTCGCGCCGGAGAGCGCTCTCGCTGCCGCCGCCGCCGCCTCTGCTTCTCCTCCTCCTCCTCCTCCTCCTCCTCCTGCTGCTGCTGCTGCTGCTGCTACTGCGAACGGCGACGCCGAGCGGAAGAGCCTTCCGGGAGCTATCAGGAGGGGATCGCAGGCGCTCGCGAGGTCGCGGCAGTTGGCGAGGCGCAGGGCGGCGAGCCCGGCGTCGGTCGGGAGAGGTTTCCTTTTTTCCTTTTTTCGCCGCTGGCTCTGCTGCTTGTCGCCGTCGTCGTTTGTCTCTTTGTCGGGAGGGAGCGCCGCGCCAAAAGCTCGGCCTCTCAGTCTCGTCGACCTCCACTTTCGGTACCTGCGCCAGGTAGGCAGGAACGAGGCCGGGAGGAGCTTGGCGAAGACGAAGTGGGCGAGCCGAGCGAGGAGAGAGGAGAGAACAAGGTGAAGAGAAGAAAGAGGAAGCGGTCGGGGTCGACGACGTTGGAAAGGTCGATCGTCATCGACATCGCTGCTCCCGTTCAATTCGACAGCGTCCGCGCTTCTTCCTTGCTTGCTTGTGCCCTTTCGGATCGAAGTCTTCGAGGAGCTCATCGCTCCAGGCGCCAGAGAGAGAAATTGATGATCAAAGAGAGGGTCTTTGCCGGACACTTGAGAATAGAATCATCGCAAGAACTTTTTTTTCTTTTTTTTCAGAATGAATTCTTCAAGAAAAAAAGGGGGGGAAACTAAAAACTCTTTCCGGTTCGCTGCCTCGCCCTCCCCCCCCCGCGCGCGGTGGCTTTTTCTCTGTGCCAATTTTTACACGCCATGTTTTTTTGCTCATATGTATAGGAAACGAACAGAAACGCTCTCGGCTCATCAGTTGACGTAGCACATCTCCTCGGTGCACCCCTTCAGCACCGACCTCGAGGCCGGCGACAGCCGGTAGAGCGCCTTGGTGTGCACCCTCACCGAGCTCGGGTCGTCCAGGGCGCAATCCATAGAATCGAAGCACCCGTCCGGCGCGATGGGCGAGATCGTGCGCTCGAGCACCACGGGCGCGGCGTTGGGCGGGTTGTAGCACTCGAGAAAGTCCGCGACCGTCCAGTGGAACCAGCGCATCAGGAAGATGCGCAGCGCGAGGCCGTGCGTGACGAGCACGAGGCTCGTGCCGGCCGAGAACCTCCCCGCGTTGATGTCGCGCACGAGGTGGTCCTCGAAGAGCGTCATGCGGTCGTAAACGTCGGCCCCGGACTCGCCGTTGGGGAACCGGTAGAAGAACCGCCCGAAGCGCAGCCGCTCGGCCTTCTCGCGCTCCTTGCCCGCGGCGTCCTGGAAGTTACCGAAGTCCTGCTCGCGGAGCTGCACGTCCTCCTGGACGCGCGTGACGACGCCGCGCGGGAAGGCCGAGGCAATGGCCTCGCAGGTCTGTCTCGAGCGCTTGTAGGGGCTCATGTAGAAGTGGAGGCGGTAGTTCGCCTTGGACGACGGCCTCGTCGCGGAGGAGACGATCGGGTGCGAAGAGGACGATGAAGAAAAAGAGTTCGAAGGAGCGTTTGAAAAGTACCCGTCGTCGTAGTCCTCGTCAAACATCTCCATGATGGCCCTCCCCGCCTCTGTAGCCTGGTCCAGCCCCCTCTGCGTCAGCGGGACCTGCGGGTCCGGCATATACGTGTACGCGTGCGAGTCGACGTTCCCCTCGGACTCGGCGTGGCGCACGAGCACAATGCGGCGCGGGAGGACGCGCAGGTCGCGCGGGGTCGCCGAGGAGCTGGTGGAGTGGAAGCGGGCGTCGAACTCGCCGCGGACCCTGGCGTCGAGGGCCGGGGGGACGGCGGCGGCCGGGGGAGCGGGGGGAGGGAGGGGAGCGGGGGGAGGAGGGGCGGGCGCGGAGGTCGCCGCCCGCGCCCGCGCCCGCGCCTGCGAGGCTCCCCCTCCTCCCCCTCCTCCTCCCCTCGCGACTACTTCCCTCGTCGCCCGCGCAAAGGCCACGGCGTCCCCCGAGGCGGCGCCGCTCGCGGCGGCGTTCCTGGCCTCGGAGAGCGCCCTCGAGAGCTCCTTGGCGGTCTCCGCCTGCAGCCTGGCGACCTCCTCCTGCCGCCGGAGCAGCTGCGCCGAGCGGTCGAGCAGCTCGGCGACATCGGCCGGCGTCTTTGGAAGGGAAGACTGAGAAGAGGAAGAAGAGGAGCCGCTCCCGTTGGATGCGGCTGTCGTTTTCCTCTCCGATTGCGCCGGAGGGCTAGACACCAGCTCGCTGCTGCCATCAGAGGGAGAAGGAGAAGAGGAAGAAGCTGGAGAAGAGGCCGCTGCAGCGACAGAAGAGGCCGTGTGGCGACGATGGGTGGCATCAAGAGTTATTCGACGTCGCCGTCGTCGTCGTCGTTGCCCTCTTTCCATCGCGCTCGATGCACAGGGCTCCGTTCGGCCGCTGCACGAGGCGATGCCCGAAGAGCGCAGAGCTGATGCATGAGCTGCCATCGGCGGGAGAGGAGCAGTCGATCGAAGCGGCGCGGGCGCTGCGAGAGCACGACAAGAAGGAGGAGAAGGAGGAGGAGGAGGAGAAGGAGTCGCTTGCGTCGCCGCCGCGAGCGACGGGCGCCTCAGCCCGCAGTGCAGCGCCGACGAAGGCATCGGAGAGCGCTAGATGTGCTCTCCTTGGTTCGCGTTCCTTGTCTCTCTCTCACTCTCTCTCGAAGACAGAGAGAGGAAGGCGGCGAGAAAGAATTCGTTTGTGTTGCTGCAGTGGGGAGGGAAAAAAAAACAAAAAAGCTCTTGGCGGAGAGCGACCGAAGCTACAAAACGTTCTCGACCCCTTCTTTTTCCCATACCTTTCGCCATGCAGCTCGCCCTCCGCGCCTCGAGCGGGCTGGCCAGCGGGCCCAGCGGCAGGGGCACTAGAGAGGCTTCATCGACGCCCCACATGCTGCTGCTCGCTCCGAAGAGACGACTGCAGCGGCAGCAGCAGGAGCAGCTCCAGAGATGCTTCGCCAGCGTCGGCGACGCAATCCCTTCGACAAAGGCGAAGAAGGACGTCGCCGCCGCTCCGAAAACGACGAGGAGGAAGAGGAAGGCGACAGCGACGACGTCTTCTTCGTCTTCGTCTTCTGCAGCTGCTGGCGCGGCCGCGATCAACGGCTCTGTCGTGGCTGCTGGAGGCGTCTCCGCAGCAACTTCTTCGTTGTCGTCGTCGACCTTGACATCAGCTCCATTGCCGACAACGGCGACGCTCTCGTCGCCGCCGTCGGCCCTCTCGCCCCCGGGCTCCAAGCCCAGGCCCGAGAAGGCCGAGCTTTACCTGTACCGCACGGACGGGAGGAGCTGCACGCGAGAGACGGTGCAAGGTGAGTTGACAAAGAGGCCAGAGAAGGGTAGAGGGAATGTCGAGATCTCGATGGCGGACGAAAAGATTTTTTTTTCCTACTTGGTGGCGCTCTCGCGACTTCCTCTTCTTCTTCGTTATCCTTTGGCTCGCGCACCGGAACGGCGATCGACAGCGAACGAAGACGAAGACGGCGACGAAGACGCAGACGAAGAAGACGACGACGGCGACGACGACGACGACGCTCACGGATCCCCGCCTCGCGCCTCCCCCCCCCCCCC
>Ga0114918_10002741_pt1 | contig 15722 bp, 32 predicted proteins | sample LantaG_FD_87015 | JGI IMG/M metagenome (GOLD analysis project Ga0114918, IMG submission 87015) | Deep subsurface microbial communities from Baltic Sea to uncover new lineages of life (NeLLi) - Landsort_02402 metaG | ecosystem: Environmental > Aquatic > Marine > Oceanic > Sediment | place...
CAGGAGATAGGGTCGACATCATCGGCATCCCTGGTGGTGATCCGTTTGTTGGGTACGTGACGGCAGATGGCCTGACTGACGACACAGTCATTCACGTAAGTGAGACCGTCTTCGAGTACCTTCGTCATGGCCTGAGCTTCAAGCTCGCCAGTCACGACACAATCTACACCATTCTTGACGAGGATGAAGAAGCCCTGACATTCACTCTTGATAGTGGACTCACCCAAGACGTGAGTATCGGGGATCTGATCTACATTAGGCGTTACATGTGCCGCGACATCAGACCGATTAAGGGTGTTATTGACACTATTGGCGATCTGAGCGATGGAGCTGCAGGTCTTTGCGCCAATGCCAAGATAGTTGTCCGGTACAAGCCGGAGACTCCGCCGGTATCGGCTTTCACGCTGAGTATGCTCCTGATCTACTCCTATTGAGGTGACTCATGGCAATACCCGATCTTAAATATCCTGGCGGTAAACTTACCTGCGGAGTAGAGAGCTGCGGTAACGATGATCCGGCTAAGTTTAAGCCAGAGCGGGCCAAGTCTGGTTCGACTAATCCGTTGACCGGCATCAATCTGCGCTGCACTGTTTGCGACACTCTCTACGACATGAGTAAGACAGAGAATCAGCCAGACTAAAGATGTAGGAATGTGTTCAGAAAACAGGAACGACCAATGGACAACACTGACATTACTTCCGCGTTATCTTCAAATCCTGATAGGATAAGAGGATGAGCAGGAACGTAATGCTACATATCCATAACGTCGCTATCCTTGGAGGCGTACCGGCCTTCATCGTTGACCTAGCGTCGGCATTCCCTCAATTCTTCCATGTTGCCATCCATCTGAAGGACTGCGAAGAGCGTTCGGCCCTCCAGATGATGAACGACTCTGGTCTCCATGTAGGATTCGCCACAGAGCCTCTCAGTGCTTCCGTAGTGCGTGAATACGACCCGGCTATTGTCATCCTCCATAATGTCAGCGGAAAGAGCCTGGAGGGGCAAAGCCCGTGGCCCTGGCTCAAGGAATGGCCGACGATCCACTGGCATCACAGCATTGTGCGACCTTTCGTGCCAGCGGACATGCACATCTTCGTTTCAGAATGGCTGAGATCCAAGTATGACAACTTATTTAAGAGCGGCCATATCAAGAAATGGAGACTCATTCCGCCGTGCATAAAAAGTGCTAAGTTCGTCAACGTCAGGGGGAACGGTCGAAAGTCGATAGGAAAAATCGCTACTCCCAGTAACAAGGCTAAGTATCCCGAAGTGCTTCTTTGGGTAGCAGAAGAACTCGGGGTAGAACTCATCATGCCCGGGGCAGATCAGCACTTCAAAAGCCAATTAGTCGTAAGCCTGAACCCATCTTGGCACAACGTGCCCAACTATCTGTCCCAGATGAGCGTATTCCTCTATGTCAATCACCCTGAATTTGGCCCGGAGACGTGGGGAAGGTGCGTAACGGAGGCTATGGCTGCCGGACTTCCAGTAGTTGGAGAGAACCGTGGAGGCGTAGCAGAGCAGATACAAGATGGTGTGACAGGATTCCTCGTGGACCCCAGTGACAGGTATCTTATTAAGGCTCGCGTTGAGCATCTCTTGGAAGATCGTGCTCTTGCGGATAAGATGGGGGAAGCAGGCCGTCAGTGGGTAAGAGAAAATGCGGACATCTCTACCATCCAAAGCAGGCTGTCTGACGAGATCCTTTCGATGCTCATGGGGTCACCATAATGTTCTACAGGTACACGCCAAACAATGTGAGGCTCGCATGTGACCTCGATGACTTATTCCTTGGGGCAGAATGTGTCATTGCGGGCGGCGCACCGTCGCTGCAAGCGATTGCAGGACAGATGGACGGCGTTCGCGGGATACCGATTCTTGCTATCAACAATTCGGCGGTCACCGTCAGACCGACCATGTGGGTTGGTGGGGACAAGCCAATCTGTATTGACGACTCTATCCTGATGGACCCAACTATTATGAAATTCGCTGTAACGGCGAAGCGGTTCTTCGAGGTTGGCGGAAAACCATGGTATTCATGGGCCAATACTTTCTTTTTCGGAACCAAGGAAGGTTTCAATAAGAGTAACTTTTTGAACCGAGACAGGGACTTGGCTTGGTGGAAGAACACCTTTTTTATCGCAATTCAACTCGCGTACAGACTTGGGTTCAGAACTGTTTACCTCGCTGGCTGCGCCTTCAAGATCAATAAGGATGAGCAGTACGCCTGGAAGACGAACTTGGACGACGCTGAAGTCGAGAAGAACTCACGATTGTACCGAGGTTCAATACATACATTAGAATCTCTTTTGCCTCACTTCACCCAAAATGGATTCAAGGTAGTTAGCATCACACCAGATTCGCTTGCAAATGAGTTTCTGGACTATGAGGATGCCGGGGTCGTGATCGAGAGATTGTCTGGAAAACTGCCTCCGGTAGATACTGCCTGCCTACCACACAGTTCCAAAACAGGGACGGCGATGGCTGCCAAGTAGAGGTGGACGAATGACTATTGAAGATGCGATAAAAGACGAAAAAAGGTTTCAAATAGAGGTGAAAATACGGCTCAATAGGATCATTCGGCTGATTACTTCGGTAAATGGGAACGGGAAGGTCAAAAAAACATCTTCAGCCAGATTCAATAGAGTCGATACTTCCGAGCACTTATTGCAGAGATAGCGTGGTGCGACGAGTCCTTGCCTGCGGACATCATTGGTATCTCCGGGGGGCTGGAAACATGTGTAAGACGGAGGGACGGAGATGGATGACGCACGGAGAGAAGTCGGTGCCACTGGAGAGTGGAGGTTCGACGTACTCAAGTCGCTTGGAAGGGTCGAAAATGCCGTAACTACTCTGGTTGATAGAATTGCAAACGTAGAAGGCTCTCTCAGGGCTGAAGACGGAAAGATTTGGTCCGAACTAAGGGGGCTTCAGAGGGAATTTCAGGATGCTTGCGGGACTAAGAGGCGGCTTATCCTTGATCTTGGCGATAAGCGTCGTGGTGAGGTCGAGCAACGTGTTGGTGTTGAAATCGGCAAGATATGGGATAAAGTTTCGAAGATAGAAGAGGTGGTGGTAGGAGTCGAGCACGGGATCATTGTTACAGAAACTCAGACAAAGGACGTGGTGTCAATTTCTGACAAGATCGGTGCTCTTGCCGAGTGCATGACTCGCATCAAGATTGACATGGAGGGCATGAGGCAGAGGATGAAGGCCATCGAGGACGACATTAGGGAAATAAAGGATAGCAGAAAATCGTTAACTGGCAATGTACTCACGATTCTTGCTCTCCTTATAGCCGCAGCAGCCATTCTTGTCCCTGTAATCCAGAAACTTGCAACGAAGGGGGGATAGTATGAGCAGCATGAAGGTCCATATTGTGTTCACGAGGTTTGAGGAATCGTTTATTTCTCGGGCCATTCTATGGTTCAGCCAGCGGAAACGGGAAATGGACCGTAGATGTGCTCATGTTCTTATAAGGTTTACGCCATTTGGTGGTGTCTTCACGGGCGCATCAGAGTGGTGGAAATTCGAGGCAATGGAGCGGGGTGTATGGCCCTCGATATGGAAGGAAGATGAGCCTGGTAGTGTCATTGTCGCTGAGTTCAAAATAGAAGCATCTGAGGACCGTTGCTTTGAAGTAATGGGTGAGGCCCTTAAAAAATACAATGATTGGTGGTACGATTACGCTGGAATTGGCATATGGGCCTATGCAATTCTATTAAAACGGTGGTGTGGCACCCTGGTAAAGTGGTTCAACTGGACATTCAGGCCCAAGGCGGCGAAAGAGGCCCTGTTTTGTTCAGGGCTGGCCCTTGAGGTCGTCCGCATGTTCCAACGTGAAATGCCAGACAAAGACTTTGGAATGGCACACTTGACACCGAGGACATCGACACCGCAGAATGAAATCGACATCTGCTTCGACAATCCGAACTACACGTTTATTCGGGGCGCGGCAGACTGAGTTTGTTTTCAGGAGGAAAAGTATGAAGGCGAGGCTGTGCCTATTGGTTGTTCTTTTGGCCTTGGTGGCCCTGGTCAGCGGTTGTTACACGACACCGCCCGACAAGATCCAGAAGTCAATCACGATCATCAATGCTGGCGTCACCGATTACACTACATTCGCCCAACCTCTCATCTCAGCGAAGGTCCAGGCCATGAATGATGAGATGAATAAGGAAGAAGACCCGGAAAAGAAGGCGGCCCTGGCAAAGAAGGTCAAGGACGGCATTGAATACTTCAAACTTGGCAACGAGATCCCGCCTACACTTCAGGAACTGGAGGATTGGGCACTTGGGAAACCTTTGCCTGACAAAAAGGACGACAGTTAGGTATTTGGCAAATCCCCTATGATGAGGGAGAGAGTGGCCTGTTTCTACGTGGATGCGTTTCAAGGAGATAGAGAATGTCGGATGAAGTTGCGAAATTGGTAGATGCTGGCGCGACTCTCGCAGAAGGACTTGAGCCAGTAAAAGACTTCTACGAGAAGAACCCGATGGCAAAGGTCGCTATCAATGCCGTCGCCAAGCCCATTATCAACAAGTTGCTGGAGGGCGACATCGAGGGGGCTATCAAACTTTACGACGAAACAAATAAGGCCGGTTCGATGAAATCGGCCCGCGACATGATCCGGTCGCAGCGAGAAGACGGCGCGGAGTGGAATGACGTTACAAAGAGGGTTGCGTCATTCGTGACGATTATTATCGAGGGGGCCATCTTAGGATTGATATAAGCACCCTATTCTTGGGTGTCAATTTTGAGTACAATCTTTTCTTGAGGTAAAAATGAGCGATACATTACAGCAAATTTTAGCAATCGTGATCCCCATCATGTTGACCATTTTGGGTCTCCTTTCTCCCATTCTTCTCGCGTGGCTTAAAAAGCAGACGTGGGTCCAGAAGGCCCATCTTGAGGATTTCCTCGCTGCTCTCATTCCACAGGTGGTCGAGTGGGTGGAGTCTTGGGGTGAGGAACTCATTAAGAGTGGTAATGAAAAACCGACTGGCGAGCAAAAACTCGCTAAAGCCAAAGAGATTCTGGCAGCCAAGGCTCCCATGCTCAAGGACGAGACCGAAATCATAGGCCGCATCGAAGCCGCCCTGAAGGCAGGCGTAAACAAGAGCAAGTGACCATTTGAATTGAAAGGTGATTGATATGGTTCAACCAGCAGAAGGTATTTACGAATCCCATGCTTTCATGCTACATGGGAAAATCATCGTGGTGGGAATCGTCGCTCCAGATCCGGCAGCAGGAGCAACCACAGCCATCGTCACCGCAAGTGTGAAGAGTGCGCTGGACAACAAGCCGTTGATAGCCGAGACGCCAATAGTGCTCTCAGCCTTCTCGGATGCCGATCTCCTTACCCTTGACGCGGGCCTCACATGGCAGACCGCTACCAAGGGAACGCTGGTTTCGCAGGCCGGTGGAGTCGCGAATGTCATCACCGACAAGACGGGCCAGTTCAAGTGCGAACTCGACTTCGCAGGCGGCCCTGGAGCCAGGACTGCCTATGTCATCGCTGAAGGCCGGGCCGGAACGCCTGCCATCGGTGACGGCGGCGTACAGGACATCGAGTGGACCGTATAGGTTTTTCTCGGATTTCTTAGCCCGGTCTGAATCAAAGACCATATAACCCATAGGAGGGAATCATGGCGAATAAGTATTACACCAGGGGCTCTCGTTCTGTCGAGGAATCGTATATCGAAGAATTCGAGCGCATGAGGGATGAACTGGACACTGCTTTCGAGGGTGTCGAAACCGATACCGACGCGAACACGGCGTTGGCTGGCGACAAGAACGCCTTCGAGAACATCTCCTGCTTCTGCCCCGATGGAACAGGCGCGATCACTGCCCCTATCCTTGGTGAGACGACGGTCAGCGGTCTTCCCATCAAGGAAGCCTGTGTGCTCGACGATCTCGATGTCACGGCACTGGTAGTGGCTACGGCTGGCGCGACAGACATCGTGGTCGAAAACGTCACAACAGCGACACTGATCCCGCTCACAATCGCGGCTGCGACGGTTCACCAGCACTTTGCGAGCATCGGTCTCGCTTTTGCCCCTGGCGATCAACTGTGCATCCATATCATCGGCGCAAGTGATGCAACGCTCGCCAACATAAACATCGTGGCAACGCTCTCAAAGGTCGCTCCGTAATAGAAAACGTCTCTTGATGTTTTGACTCCCGTACGCTGCTTTAAGGCGGTTTGCGGGAGTTTTTTTGTCTTCACATTTTTCTATAATTAACCGTTGACAAAAAGATTTTAACGAGTATAATGTAAGCATGAGAACGAGAGAAAAAAGGACGGCCTTGAAAGAGGAAAAGATGAAAGCAAACATAACGTACATGTGGGGAGACTGGCCTTCTTACCGTGTCTCATCTCGCGAAGACTGCAAAGACGACACCGACAGAAGCGCATACGACGCATTGGAAACGACGGGTGACCAGTGCGTTCAGATGGGTAAAGTTTGTATTGAACGCATTCGCGACAAAGCCTGAGAAGGGAAAAGCCATGAGAATGACTGCAATCAATATCAAGGCAAGCGGGGACGACACGACAGAATTCGACGTTACCCCCTCAGACTTCAGCGATACTGAATATGTATGGGCTGCTGCTAAGGACGCCATGTTCGAGGCATTCGGTCACATGAACGTGACATGCTGGACGCAAACATACGGCGAAGGACACGCGGAATAGGGAAGCCAAAATGGAGGGTAAGATGGCGACTACTTGTACGCGGTGCGACGGCACAGGGTTCCTGAATATTGATCAACTACCAGACAAGATCGACGGAAACGACAAAGATGCCGTCATTGAATGGATGAAGTCGAACAAGGACCACGACATCTGCATCTGTGATTGCTGTGGAGACGGCTACGGATGGTATGGCACCCCCGGGGAACACTACAACAACGAAGATCCGCCTGGACCGTGTGGGCCGTACGATTACAATGGCGGCCTTTGCGAGTGTAACTGACAACTCAGAGGGCTAAAAGCGAGTTTTTCTCTTTGCAAGCGATTGCAAATCTTTTTTATATTAACCGTTGACAAAAAGGAATTGTAGCGTATAATGTAAATATGAGAGCAAGAGAAACACAAAACGAAAGGAAGAGCGAGATGTGCTGCTTTGTGATCGAAGAAACAAAGATCGACACTTCATCTATCTATACCGGAGATTCTTGTACGATTCGTACCAGTACCGTTTCGGTCCACGATAGTAGGGATGAAGCAGAACGGGAAGTCGCTTTCCTTTCTTCTCTTGGGCGTTATGCTCGTAGAACATTCACCGTCGAGAACGAAAGACGGAATTCAGTCGTTAGAAAGGAATGGATGTAGCAATGAAAGATCTGTTGAGCAGAGCGATGGAGCTCGCGATGAAGGCCCACAAGGGCCAAACACGCTGGGACAAAAAAACAGAGTACATCTCTCATCCCATCGCTGTTATGAACATGATCGCGACCAATGGCTTTATGGGGATCGTGCAAGTGGCCGCTATTCTTCACGATGTAGTGGAGGACACCAAGATCACGCTTGTAGACCTCAGACGGCTGTGCTACCCCGAGGAAGTGGTTGACGCAGTTGACGCCATATCACGTCGGAAGGACGAGGAAGGGGCCAAAGAGGACTACCTCGAATACATTCTCCGGGTAAAGGACAACGATATTGCCCGGATCGTGAAGTTTTTCGACATCACCCACAATTTGTCCGATGGGAAGGTCGTCGGGTCCATGAAAGACAAGTACAAGATGGCTCGCCATCTAATTGCAATGGGCGATTGTAACCTGGAAATGATGCTGAAAGTTACGGCATGAGCAAGGGCACGAAAAGTGATCGGCGCAAAAAGCGGAAGGTCAAGGAATTGGCCGAGAAGCGACGGAAGAACTGGCTGTGCTGTGACTTTTTCTTGTGCAGGCCGACGATACAATGCCCCGGGACCATCCAATGCGACGGTTGCTGGAAGATAGTCAAGGTGGACCGACCAGAACTGAACGGGTGCATCGGATGCGTACCAGATTTCGACTCATATGAGCAGAGAGCCCAGAGGGCCTGCCCAAAACTAAGGGGAGGACGCCATGAAGTTCAATCGAGAGACAAACAAGGAACTAGCAGCGAGGCTTGATGCTGACAGGCTCCGGCTGATAGACCTACTCAATGAATGGCCTCTTGAGAAGCGTCAATCTGACCAGGACGGCTACATAGCGGCGATAAGGGAGCATTACCGCGATGGAGAAGGGTAAATCACGATCAAAGACCCTACCCCTGAGACGACAATTCAGGCGTAATATGCCTCCTTACCAGATTTGTCCCTCTTCAATATCTTGAGCAGAATGTCGCTCTTTGCGATCAAGCATCTTACTTATTGCGCTTATCGCGCTTACGCAGATCCTTTCTTTTTCTCGCTCTTTCTTTCTTTCTTTTCTTCTTAGTTTTTTCGCCCGTCTTTTTTCGCGCAGTTTTTCTCTACGAATATCCGTGATTATCATCAATTACCCCCGTATCTGCCGTTTGCATCTCTTGCAAGCATAGGTAAGGTCTTTTATCGAATCCCACGCAGCCTTAGCAGACTCAAAATTCCAATCATCACTGAAAAGGTGGTGCCCAACAGGGGCTTCGGTTCCGCAGAAAGCCGTCATCGGATTACATCGTCTGTCAATCTTCTCTTGGCTGACGACATGGAGGACTCCACCGAATGTGATAGATCCGGTTCCCCAGTAAGTTGTTTTCTCTTTTGGTTTTTCGGTCATGCCTCAATCTCCAATCGACTCGAATTGCCCCGGAGTATTGAGCCTTTCTACCGCTTCTCGAACGCTCATGGCCTCACGGCCAAGTTTTAGGGCTATTAGTTCGGCCAAAGCGATAGCGTCTGGAATACCATTGAGGTTGAATACGCGCTTTACCTGCTGCCAGTGTAGGAATCCGGTGTTACCGAAGGCATAGGACCGAATGTCCTTCGGCCCCCAGCACAGCGATACAAGCGTGTATCCTTCTCCGGTGCCAGCACCAACCGCATGTAGGTAAAGATTGTCAAGTGGCATGAATATTAGGGGGTAACTGGTTCCATTACCAGGCTCGTACACGATAGAGCGGACCAGTTGGGTGTTCTCGCACTCGTTGATTACGCCTTCCTCGATAGGCCATTTTCTGATGTTCTCTTCTTTGAATTTATAGCTGTCCATCGTTAGATCCATTTCATTCTGAGGTTCTTCTCTCTCTCTTATACCGATCAACGTGATCTTGTCATTGTTATTGGAAAAAGTAAATTTGCCGTTAAAAATATGACAATAAGAAATTTTTCGGTATAAGGACATTAAGGAGGAAAATAATATGTGGCGCGATGTTCGTGGTTTTATCCGCAGGCTGCTCATAGCCATTATACTTCTGAAGCGGGTGACTCAATATGACGGCATCGTGCAAGTGATTGCAAACTCCATGTGGTGTTGGGAGATGTCTCACCCTCTGTATGAGACGGCCTTACGGTGGATGATGCTCCTGAGCAAGATGGGGCCTCGTTTAGTTTCCGTTGGCGGTTCTAACCCGAGCGGTATCGACATGGGTGAGAACATGGAAGGCATGTTCAGGCGCACGATGGGCAGAAATGAAAGCAACGAGAAAATCCTGAAGATCCTGAAAGGTGCGAAATGAGCCCATCCAATAAGACGAGAAAACTGAGATGTACAATGCCAGGATGCAGGACGCAGACAGGCAGTGTGAATTCCAATTACTGCCGTACTTGCAGGCAGGTCAACGATGACCTGTACGTCGATCTAAAAAACCCGAAGGGCAGGCAAATCCACGCCTTACGAGAGGCGTCAGGTGAATTCAAGAGCGCGGTTTCCAATAGCGGGAGCCCGAACGTCTCATGCGAGCACTGCGGTCGAGAGCACTTTGCGCCTGACTCCCACCATGACTGGGAGCCAGGGGAATTGAAGCGAATGCTCGCGCTTGCGGCGAAAGACCCTGACCGATACAGGGCTACCTACAACATCGACAGCATTTCATGGGGCATCCTGAATGACAAGCAGTGGGTCGTAGACTGTCCATGCAATTATGGCAGGATGGTCGAGGACTCAATCTGGAAAGACCGAAATATTATCACATCGTATCTAAAGGCGAGGGTGAGAAGGATGAAAGTCGCGGCTCTCTTTGAAGAGCAGAACCTGAAGGGGATCTGACGAGATCGCGTCTAAAGGCATGAACAAGCACATAACCCGTGCTGACAGAGAGAGAGAAAGAGAATGAGACGAATCGACAGGGTGACGGTGACTGGCGCGGACGATAGCGTTGAGGTTGGTGCGCTTGTCGAAATTCAGGAGAAGTACCCATTCGTGGAATGGGGAATCCTGCTGTCAATCGGGAACGAAGGGATTAACAGGTTCCCGTCTGTCCAGTGGATCGACGGCCTCATCAAGGCCAAGGAGAATCTGACGCTCTCCGGCCATCTCTGCGGCAAGTGGGTTCGTGACATCTGTGCAGGAAGGCAGACCCTGTACGAAGACAGGCCGCAGTTCAAGTCCATCTTCGGGCGATACCAGCTAAACTTCCATTCCTACTTACACCAGATCAAAGACAGGACGGCCTTCATCAATGCCGTTGACGCCCTAGCCGTCGAGCAGGTGATCCTTCAGTTCGACGACGTGAACAACGACATGCTGGCATCGGTTCGTGACGCCAATATCGACGCGGTTCCGCTGTTCGATACGTCTGGTGGGGCTGGGGTTCTCCCGGGGGAATGGCCCAAGGCCCTGAACGTCTACTCCGGCTACGCCGGGGGGCTCTCCCCTGAGAACCTTGGTGAGCAAATGGCTCTCATCGGAGAGGTGTGCGGCAACGGGCCTATCTGGATTGACGCGGAAACCATGTTGAGATCGAACCACGACAGCGTATTCGACCTTGAAAAGGTGTGTGCGTTTTTGGACGCGGCCAAGCCGTTCATGGCCTTCAGCACGATGACCAAGGAAGAGGGCCTGGACTACTGTTACAAGAATCGCGAGGAATACATACGCGACTCAAATGACATCGGTGACGCCATTCGGCAATTCGATTGTCTCGTCGAACTTCTCGAAAGCAGCGCGATTGCCCCGAAGGATCTTCCCGACTACGGCATGGACTATTAAAGGTTGGTGGATGAGCGAGAAATTCAAAGAATTCGGAAAGCGTTGCCAGCTCTGGATGAATATCTTCAAAAAGCATTCCCTGATCGAGAAAATCGAGAAACTAAGAAATCGCGGGTGGCTCGTAGTACTCAAGTGCCAGCCGAAAGAGTTAGAGTGGATAATCCAGGGCGCGGCCAGCGAGTATGACGCACCGTCAGACGACACGAAGATTGGCAAGGGGATGTGGTGCGCTGAAGCCCACTGGTTTGGCGGCAATTCGATTTCCCTTTCCCCGTTCGCTCTGGCCCCTACAGCAGATGAGGCGGTCGAGAAGATCATTGGCGAGTGCGAGGAAATCGAGGAAAGAGTGAAAAAGAATGCTATCAAGTGACCAACTCCGATCCCGCTTCAATCAGGATAAGTGGAAGTCTGGTGGGGCTGAGACTCCCTGCGGTGTTGGATCGACAATCGACGAAAGCAGGATAGTCTCAAAGCTGATTAAGGACATCATCACTGAATGGCGTGACGTGAAGACGGTGAACGACGCCGGGTGCGGGGACATGAATTGGGTCAGTATGCTCCGGCCATTCTTCATCGCGAACGGAATTGACTATCTTGGTTACGACATCCGGCCATGGAGCGAAGCCTACCCGATGCCATTCGAGGAACTCGACATCATCAACGGGGTAATGCGTGAATGTGACGTAATCATCTGCCGGGATGTTTTGTTCCACTTCCCGAACGAGTACGTCCTGCAAGCGATTGCAAACTTCAAGAAAGCCGGGCGCGGATTGCTCGCCACAACTACGCCGTCAGAGATGGGGCCGGTTGACAATTCCAAGCGGATCGTAGAAGTCGGTGGATTTGCTCCTATTGACCTTGAAGGAGAGCCATTCTGTCTCGGGGAGCCAATGATGATGCTAATGGAGCACAAGTGGCGTAGATGCGTCGGATTTTGGAGTCTTGTATGAAGAAGTACGTCGTAATACCCGGGTACGTCCGATCACCGAATGATGGTGATGAACACTACATCACCCCCACGATGCTTGCTCGACTATTTCGCGTACCGCTGGCAGAGTGCATTATCATTGACTCTGCACACACAACGGAGGGTTTTATTATCCCGCCTGACCTTCCTGTTTTAAGGCCACGCAATAGTGGAAATTACGATCTTGAAAGATGTTTCCTCTCTTAGTAAGATTTTGGCATGGAACCATTAACGATTACGGATCTTGAGTGTCCATGCTGCGGAGAAACAAACTATTATATCTCTTTCGAGATGGATTGCGATCCGCTTGATGGTGTAAGAAAACCGTGCGCCATCTTAAACTGTTGGGGATGCGACAAGATGACGACAGTATTAGCCACCTCTGAGGCCAGCGAACTACGAAGCCTTACTGCATGGGAATGAATCACTTTTTTTTACAATTATCTTGACAAAAAGAAATTAACGAGTATAACCTATATAGATAAAACGAAAGGAAAAGACATGAGCACATTGAAGGTCATCAGGACGGAAGAGGGCATCAGGGTGGAAGCACCCAAGTGGGACGGTAGGAAGCCTGAAAATGATGCGGGCGACTACTACATTAACAAGCGCAACGAAGCGGCTTTCCTGCGTCCCATGTTCCTCGAAGCCAAGCAACTTGTGGACAAGATGATGGCCGAAAACGTGCCTCTGGAGAAGCGCGGAAACGTCTACGAAACAATGATAAGCCTGAAGCGTCAGCTCGAAATGGCGAAAGACACGGGAGACTAAAGGAGCGATTCTATGCAAATGGTAAAAGAAGGAAAGCGTGGCCTGGATGTGTCTCGCGTGAGAAGTCTCGCCCGGTCAGAGGCCCGCAAGCAGTTCGGCGGCCCGAATTCGATGCAGCAGTGCCATAAGGATGCTGGATCCGTCGCGTGGTGGGTAGACGGATACGGCCATGGCGGCATCTTCGTTGGCGTCTGGGACCACGAGAAGACCTCTCTGGTCCTCCACAAGGAGACTGTCTGGAATAGTTGGCGGTCGGTAAGCAGGTTCCTTTTCGATGGCAGAGACCACGACAACGGGCTTGTCCTTACCCTGTACGTCTACGAAGAGGATTGCGAGTGGTCTAAATTCGTCCTCGACAACCCATCGACCTGCAAGGCCCTTGCTTCGATCTGGAGACCTACCTCGAAGAAGGAAGACCCGGAGAAGTTCGACAAATTCGTCAAAGACCTGCCGAGTCTCGCGCAGAAGACCTTTGATAGTTGGTATGGCGACAAGCAAACAGCCTAAAGGAGAATCAAATGAAAAGCCTACACGAAGAGTATGGAAGCGATGCGCCAAAGATTCTCGGTGTCGGAATTGTCAAAGCCGCTGAGAAGTCGCCTCTTCCGGCCCGGTTCACGGCCAAGAGAACCCTTAACGATCCAAGCGTCACCATCGTTGACGCCGAAACTGGCAAGGAGAGCGTGGTCTCACTGTGTCACTACAATGGAGTCAGAAAGGCCCTGAACGACCTGTTCGGATAGGCCGACCAATTAAGGCTCTGTGCAAGCGATTGCATGGGGCTTTTTCATTGGCAAAAAGTTTTTTATATTTCTACAAAAAAGAACTGGACAAAAAGGATTTAACACGTATAATATAAGTAGAGTAAATGAGACAACCAAGAAGAAAGGAAAAAAACCATGAGAAGCGTAAGCCAAGAAGCCAAAAGAGTCCTCGACATCCTGACCAACGGCATCAACAGCGAGAATGCCTACCGCAAGGTGGACACCTCCAAGTCCTTCAAGGCGGTCTCGGTAGACTTCCTTGGCGAGAGCAAACTTGGCTCTTTCTTCTCCGTTGCCCACAACTCCATCCAGAACGGCGATGTCATGGCCGACCCGGACATGGAGTTCCTCAAGGCCCTCGACGGCAACTACTACCCCATTCGCTACCAGAATGACTTCCTCCCCGGCTTCCTTGGCCACTCCAAGGCTCTCAACATCGAAGGCGGGAAGATCGCCTCTTACTACCCCAAGGTTCTATCGAGTCTTTGCTCATTCACCACAAAATGGATGAGAAACATCACAATGCAGCAGGATCTTAATACCATCAAAGCCGCGAAAGTGGCATAGAAAGAAAACTTATCATCCCATTGACAATAAGAAAATAATGGGTATAAGTAAGTGATGACACCAATCTATTTCGAATAGAAAATGTAGGAGGCCATGACCATGACCATGACCGAGCAAGAAATCGCCAAGCACAAGGAAGACATTGACAAGATGAGCCGCGAGGATATGTGTCGCTTGTGGCGATACGCACCCTGCAGTCACCCGTATTTCATCTCTGGCACCGAGGTATGGGAGTACTTTGACAAGCGGTTCAAGGAACTTGGCGGGTTCAACACTTCCATTTCAAAAAAGATCGGATGGGGGTCGTAAAGTCCCTAATCTGAGAAGTAGGGGATCTATGAACGAGGAAGAACGGGCTCAATACGAGAAGATCGAGGTTCTTTCTGATAACCTTCGATTCGTACTCGATCTGGTCTGCTCCGCTATGGACGAGAGGAATAGCGAAGAGACAAGGACGGAATCGGTAATGGAGATCGCAAGCCAGAGCCATCTTCATTCCCGAATGGTCAAGGCCCGTGATCTTTTTCTATCCATGGCGAACAGAAGGACCGACAGAGACGCGAAGGCTAGGGAGATTATTTTCTTAGGTAGAAAGAAGGCATGGTGATGAATAAAGAAAGGGGATCGAATGGGCGATGAACATGGACAATATCGCGTAGTCTGCCCTAATTGCGACAGGATCTATTACAAGGACGGAAAGCCTACCAAGAAGGGGCATTTCTATTGCGGTCCATGCGCTTACTACCTGACTCCAGAAAAATACAATGAGCCGAGTGACCACGAAGACAAGTCCGTATATAATGCTCAAGAGGATTAAGCAGTGAAGATCATGGTTGTTGATGATGAGGTTGCCCAACTGTGGGTGGATGTTCTGAAAAGCGAAGGATTCGAGGTTGACGGGTTCAATTGCCCGGTCGAAGCCGAAAAAGCCTTTGGCTTGAAGGAATATGACCTTTTAGTGAGCGATTTCAGCATGCCAAAGATCATGGGCGACGAGCTGCTAATGCGCCTCAAGAAAAAGAAGCCGCCTCTGCGGGCACTCATGGTTAGTGGGCACATGGACGCTCCAATGGCGGCGCAAACTGCCGGGTACGACGTATTCGTATCGAAGCCAGCGAGTATCGGTGAATTCCTTAGAGGAGTTAGGAGTGCCATTGATTCCCATCGCACTGATGAACGTGACGCAACTGAACGCATTCTGCCGTAGGTTCGACATGATTTTCGTGGAAATGGGGAGCATAGACGGTGAAGACGTGTACTGGTTTGTAGATTTCAATAACGAGAGGCGTTACTATTCAGGCACAGAGATCGAATCAAAAATGAGTTCCTGAAGGGGGTGTGGGGTATCTAAAGGTATTCCAAGCGGGTTTACCCGGGGCCTTGATCAGTGACAGCCCTTTCTCGTGAATTCGTTTCGTCAGCGGCCCCTTCAGGAACATTAGCCGGAGAGGAAACTCCCCGGCTTTTTTTTGACTTCAAAATGACAAAAAGGAATAGCAGAGTATAAGAGGGTATGGAAAGTGAAGCCAAAAAAAGCA
>Ga0114918_10002742_pt1 | contig 15706 bp, 8 predicted proteins | sample LantaG_FD_87015 | JGI IMG/M metagenome (GOLD analysis project Ga0114918, IMG submission 87015) | Deep subsurface microbial communities from Baltic Sea to uncover new lineages of life (NeLLi) - Landsort_02402 metaG | ecosystem: Environmental > Aquatic > Marine > Oceanic > Sediment | place: Baltic...
ACACCTCTTCCAAAATCCGTTCTTGAAAAAGTACCATCGGTTAAATATATCGGAGTTTTAGCAACCGGATACAATGTTGTTGATACAGTTGCAGCAAAAGAGCTAGGCATTAAGGTAACCAATATTCCTACTTATGGGACTGCTGCCGTAGCTCAGTTCACCTTTGCGCTACTGCTCGAAATGTGTCACCATGTTGGCGCTCATAGCGATGCAGTAAAAAATGGCGATTGGACAAAAAGTCCTGATTTCTGTTTTTGGAACTATCCGCTCATTGAATTAGTTGGAAAAACCATGGGTTTAATTGGTTTTGGCCGCATTGGAAAGGCAACGGCGAAAATAGCGCAAGCCTTTGGTTTAAATATTCTTGCTTTCGACAGCTATCAGAACCCGGATTTAGTAAGCGATATTTGTAAATACGTATCTCTTGATGAATTGCTTTCCAAATCTGATATTATTAGTCTTCATTGTCCGCTCTCTGAAAGTACAAAGGGCATAATCAATAAAGATAGTATTGTTAAGATGAAAGATGGAGTGATGATTATCAACACTTCACGGGGGCCTCTCGTTGTTGAGCAGGATCTTTGCGATGCATTGAATAGTGGAAAAGTGGCAGGAGCAGCTGTTGATGTAGTTTCAGCAGAACCTATTGCAGCAAACAATCCATTGCTAAAAGCTAAAAATTGCATCATAACCCCTCACATTGCCTGGGCGCCAAAAGAATCGCGTTCAAGATTAATGAAAACTACAGTTGAAAATTTAGCTGCATATTTAAATGGAACCCCAATTAATGTTGTAAATAAATAATGATAAATAATATTATGAAGACTTTAAATGGATCTATCTTAATTGCCCTGTTATTCTTTCCTGTGTTTATTTATGCACAGGACAAAAAAGTAGCCTTATCTCCTAAAACGAATGTAATCATGGATAAAAAAGTTATAAATACCGTAAAAGCGCCTGAGGCAATCGGGCCTTACAGCCAGGGAATTGTTGCCGGAAATCTCCTGTTTACCTCAGGACAATTACCCATTAATCCTGCGACCGGAGTAGTAGCTCACACTATCGAAGAACAAACGGTACAGGTACTTGACAATTTGAAAGCAATTGTTGAGGCAGCCGGGTCCACACTGGAAAAGGTTGTAAAATGTACTGTTTATCTTCAGAACATGAGCGATTTTGCTGTGGTAAATAAAATATATGCCACTTATTTCCCGAATAATCCGCCGGCAAGAGTTTGTGTGGAAGTTTCAAAAATGGCCAAAAATGCTCTGGTTGAAATTGATGCCATCGCTGTATTAAATTAGTTCACTTTGTTCAAAATAAGGCAGTATGTTCATAATGTGTACGGAATCCAATCCCTACCATGAGGAAGCCGGTTATATCTTCTTCCACAAGTACAACATTTCAGGATGTGGCCGGGTCGCCTTGTGGTTCCCCTGCGAAAATTATTATGATAAGTATAATTATACTGAAGACCCGAGATATGCACCACAAAAAGTTATCCTTAACAGATGTGTAATAGTTAATAATACATGGGGTGCCATGTGGCGAGCAGTCAATGACTCATATGTCATCAACTGCACGTTTGCAAATAAGGAGATTGACATGGGATTGTTGAAGTGCGATGTTACCATGGAAAACAGCACCTTTAAAAAAGGTAATGAAATTTATACGGATGTGAAACAATGGCCTGCTGATGTTAAAATCTTATGGTAAAATTATATGGATAATTAATGATTATTCAAAATGAAATATAAAATTCTAATAGCTTTTTTATTGATTGCAAATTCTCTTTTAGCAAAGCAAATATTTGTTTCCCCTTCAGGAGACGACAACAGTGCAGGAACTAAAGAAAATCCCTTTGCAACCTTTGATCGGGCAGTTGTCGAAGCGAAGAAATTTGCAGGTAAGGAACCCTCAAAGATTTGGTTTCATGAGGGAACCTACTACCTCGATAAAACCTTAAAATTTGGGAATGAGTTATCGGGCTCTCCGGAAAATCCGATAGTTTTTTCAGCTTTGCCCGGTGCAAAAGTTTTTGTGAAAGGTTCGCAACTTTTGAATCGGCTATCATGGATCAAATACAAAGATGGAATTTATGTTACAAAAATACCCTCAGGACTTCATTTCGACCAGTTGTTTGTAAATGGTGAAAGGCAAATTCGGGCACGCTTCCCAAATTACGATTATCAAAATCCATTACGAGGGGGAAAAGGCTATCAGCAGGTAACAGATGGTACGAATCACCGCTACGATGAATGGTTTTCGTATGACCCGGAAAAGTTCACAAACAAAGCATGGAAGAATCCTGAAACAGGGATTGTTCATGCTTTTCAAAGTCACAACTGGGGGAACATGCAATACCGTATCAAATCAATTGATCGGTCCGCAAATAAAATTTTACTGGATGAAGGCGGATGGCAATTGCAAAGATCGCCTGGTATAGGTGGTAAGGGGCAAAGTGCCTCCTGGGTTTTTATAGAAAACATTTTTGAAGAACTTGATGTTGAGGGAGAATGGTTTCTGGATACCAAATCAAATCAATTGTATTATTACCCAAAAGCCTATGTCAATCTTGCTGAGGCAACTATTGAAGTTCCAGTTTTAAAAGATCTGATTCAACTCAAAGGAAATAATGAGTCTCCTGTAAAAAACATTCAGTTTAAGGGATTTTGTTTTACACAGTCCGTCTACACTTTCATGGATAAATATGAACCGGTTGCACGGGGCGATTGGGCGATACATCGTGGTGGGGCGATCTTTATGGAAGGCGCCGAAAATTGTATTATCGAAGATTGCAGTTTTGAAAATCTTGGTGGAAATGGTGTTTTTATGAGTGCATATAACCGGAATAATCAGGTGAAAAATTGCTTGTTTGTTCACACCGGCGAAAGTGCGGTTTGTTTTGTGGGTTCTCCTTCAGCAGTGCGTTTTTATCAAACCTGGGACGACAGGGAGATTTTAGGAAAAGACTGGGATGAAATGCGCAAGGGAATGGATTTGGAAGCTGGGCCTAAATCACCCGATTTTCCTGAAAACTGTGTGGTCGAAAACTGTATTATGCACGATTTTGGCGATGTTGGCAAACAAGTTGCCGGCATATATATTTCAATGAGCCATAAGATAAGGGCGTCGCATAACACCATTTACAATTGTCCGCGTGCAGGTATTTGTATTAATGATGGTACCTGGGGCGGGCACATCATCGAATATTGCGATATATGGGAAACCGTGAGGGAAACTGGCGAACATGGCCCTTTTAATTCCTGGGGGCGCGAACGGCAATGGCTTGGGGGAAGTGGTTCATCCAAAGATTTCATATATGAATACGCAAAACTTGATGCCATCGATGCTACGATTATCAGGAATAACCGGATTGCTAATTTCCGTAAATCGATCAGCGCAGGTAACTGGACCATCGATCTGGATGACGGTTCCAGTAATTATGAAATTTACAACAACCTGAACCTGGGCTCAACCATCAAATTGCGCGACGGGATGTACCGAAAGGTTTACAATAACATAACAGTGAGCGCTGTTCCTTTGGGATGGCATGTATGGCCCGAAGAATCGGAAAATGAAATTTACCGGAATATTTTTATTGTTGCGGGCGCCGTGCCTGGGACCGGACATGCTACCAATCAGTTTGTCCGTCCGATTGGAATGTCAAAAGATAAAAAGTGGAGCAGTAATTACGATGATAACCTGTATTGGAATGTCAACTTTCCCGTATCTCCAATTATTCTACAAAATAAATCATTTAAGGATTGGCAGGCTGAAGGATATGACCCTTATTCAGAAATTGCAAATCCCGAGTTTGTGGATCCGAAAAACGGGGACTACCGTGTAAAAGAAAGTTCACCAGCCTTAAAATTAGGGTTTAAGAATTTCGCGATGAACGAGTTTGGGCACCAAATGACCAGAATTATCCCTTTTGGGGGTGAATTTTTGGTTGAAATAACCTTCACTCTGGTGGCAGATGCCAGAATGAAAAAAGATGGCAGCCTCCATTATACCATAGATGGCTCAGAACCAACCATTCTCTCACCCGTATATGTGAATCCAATTAAACTTCAACACTTAACAGTTGTGAAATCTTGTTCATTCGATGCCCTGGGAAATCCAGTTGGTTTTGCCAATGAAGCAACCTTTAAAAAAGTGGAACATTTGGAATACCCCAGTTGGTTTAGCTCTTTGCTTGCAGGAAAATACATGGAGCCCAATATCCAAACAGACAACAAAGCATTAGAGCAGGATATATATGGAGCTTTGATGGTAAATATTGCCGATGACCCTGATTTAATAGATGCTTCCGGTGGTTATAATTTTGGATGTTTTATAAAATCAATCGATGCCACCAAAAGTAAAATGTGGTTGGATGCAAATCTTGAAAAGGAATGGGTTATTCAGCAAGTAAATGACCTTAAAGTGCAGAATATTGCTGACTTGGAAAGTTATCTTAAAAAGTATCAAGGACAAATAGTAACGATTACTGCAGTAAGAAATTACAGCTCAAAAAAATTTAAAGTTCAATTTCCTGTAATCCATTAGGGCCAATTATAACTACAAAAGAATTAAAAATATAGATACTTTAAAAATCAATTTTATGAAGACTTTAAACATCCTTTTTTATGTTATTGTTCTGGTCCTGGTCATGCCTTCATGGAGACCATTAATGGCAGGAAAAACAATGGAAATTGCTTTCTATGTTTCTCTGGAGGGCAGTGATTCACAGAGTGGGACCAGTGCCAATAAACCATTTGCCACTTTACAAAAAGCAAGAGATGCTATTAGGGCGCTTAAACTTGAAGGTGATTTGAAATCACCCGTTACTGTTTATCTTCTTGGTGGTACCTATGATCTCACTGAACCATTCATTCTAAGAACTGAAGATTCCGGCACTGAAGTATGTCCGATTACCTACCGTGCCTATGAAAATGCGCAACCAATAATCAGTGGAGGAAAAGCGATCAAAGGCAATTGGGAGAGATATAAAGGGAATATTATGGTTTGTACTATTCCTGAAGCTAAAGATGGAAAATGGAAATTCAGGCAACTTTTCATGAATGGTGTCAGGATGGACCGTGCACGCATTCCCGATAAAGATCAATATTACAGAATCGGAAAAACAGATAGGGGTCTCGGCCAGTCCAAAATGAAATATATAGAAGGTGACATCAAAAAATGGAATAATCTTGATGAAGCTGAAGTTGTGATATTTCATTCATGGAATGATTCAAGACTCTTTATCTCCGATGTTGATGAACAGGAGAGGATTGTTACTTTTACCGGGCCAATAGGCAGAGGGCTTAGAGCTGGTGCCACTAGTACGGGCTATGGGGATACCAGAACTTATGCCAACCGATATTTTGTTGAAAACGTGCTGGAAGGTTTGGATCAACCGGGAGAATGGTATCTCGACACTAAGTTGGGGAAACTATACCTTAATCCCACCGAAGACCTTGCCAATGCAGAACTTAGGGCCCCTGTTATCAATCAGTTGGTAATATTAAAAGGAGACCTAAAAGCCAAGGAATATGTGCAATATGTTAATTTCACGGGTCTTACTTTTTCGGATGCCGGTTATGTTTTGCCAAAAGAAGGAATTCCAACAATACGTGACGTTGGTGATATTTACAAACCATCGGCCATTACTTTTGATGGTGCAAAATTCTGTACATTTAAAAACAATTGTATCCGAAACGTAGGAACCTATGCACTTGAAGTAACGGGAGATGCGAATAAAATTATCCGAAACAAAATTTATGATACCGGCGGCGGTGGTATTATAACCCGTAGCTATGGTAAGGAGCCCAACATTATTTCCTATAATGATATTCACGATTGCGGTAATATATTCTTTAGCGCCTGTGGAATAAATGTCGATGACGGAGGTGGGGAAATTGCTCACAATTTAATTTATGATATCTCTCATTCAGGAATTTATGGCCGTCACTGGGCTACAAATGACCAGGAGCAGGAACGAAGGAACCAGGAACAGACCCTGCTTATTGAATTTAATGAGATTCACGACGTGGGAAGGATATTAAACGACTGTGGCGGCATATTCATTCGCGATTCAAACATCGTTATCAGGAACAACCTCATTTACAACGTTTATTCCTATATGTATTACGAAATGATGGGGCAATACAACGACAAGGGAGTTCCGGGATGGGGAATATATCTGGGATGCGAAACCAGGTACTCGCAGGTTGTTAATAATGTGGTTTACAATATAAATGAAGGCATGCATCTTCTCTTTGGAGCAAGGCACAATACTATAGAAAACAACATTTTCGCTGATTGTCTTAAAAGGCAGATTCGTTATGAAACTCCGGAAAGAATGAAGATGCCCGATAACCGGTTTGTCAGAAATATAATTTACAACAGCAACCCCTATTCTGAAATTTTTAATGTGGGTAACAAAAATGATTATCCTGCGGAATCGGATTACAATGTTTTCTACTACACCGGTGGGAAAACTCCTATAATAGGTGATTCAGCCAGGATTGAAGTTAATTCTTATGCAGCCTGGCTGGATCATGGGTATGAGAAAAACTCAATAATTTCTGATCCTTTATTTAAAGATCCTGCCAATCACGATTATACCCTATTACCTGATTCACCGGCGTTGAAACTAGGTTTTAAACAGATTGATATGAAACATGTAGGCCTCGATGGTTTGGTGGTTGGCCCAGTTTATAAACCTTGACTAAAATTTAAAATATGAAACGCAGAAAATTTCTTTTTTCCGGAGGATTGGCCACTTTATGGTTGAGCACCAGTGCCTGTTTAAATACAAAAATGGAACATGGAGCAAATGGGAAACGGATCAAACCCCTACTGGTAGAAACAAAAGTATTAGTTGTAGGAGGTGGCCCTGCCGGTATTGGTGCAGCAATCGGTGCAGCAAAAACCGGTGTAGAAACATTGCTGATCGAAAACTATGGTTATTTTGGAGGGGTAGCCTCATGGGGAGTGGGAATGTGTATGAATCAGATGCGCCCTAACGGAGAGCCCCGTGGATATGTCCACGAACTTCTTTTAGAAAAACTTCAACAATTTGGCCCTCAGGCTGTAAGATTGAGCACACATCAGTTCTATGTGAATGTTGATTATTTAAAAGTTGCCGTTCTTGACGCCTTAGATGAAGTCGGTTGCAAATATTTGGTACATACTAAAGCTGTAGATGTATTGATGTCCGGGAATAAAATAGAAGGTGTTGTTGTTACAACAAAATCTGGTCTGGCTGAAATTAAAGCAGACGTTATTATTGATTGTACGGGAGATGCTGATATTGCATATTTCGCAGGAGCTCCCACAATGAAGGAGACCGGTAATCTTTCACCACAAACTTGTTTGTTTAATGTTACCAATACCGGGAAATTCACAAATAATAACATGAAGGAAGTTAAACAAAAAGCACAGTCTAAATATCCTTTAATGCCTGAAGGTTGGAGCCTACGCCCTGTTTCCAACGCAAAACATTTTTATGTCAACCATGGCGGAACTCGTGATCTCGGGAATTTTGATATTACCGATCCTTTCCAATTTTCAAAAGCGGAATGCATCAGCAGGAGACAGGTGGTACAAATGGTTGAGGCAATGAGGGAGTTTGGAGGCATAGAGAATGAGATTGAATTAGTGGGTACTTCACCCCAGATTGGAGTCAGAGAAAGCAGAAGGGTAAAAGGAGCTTATGTATTAAGTCAGGAAGATGCCACACAAGGTAAAAAATTTGACGATGCAATTGCCTGGAGAAGTGGCTTTATGGATATTGGTTTTGTTAGTGTTACACCAATGAAAATCCACCAGGTTCCTTACCGTTCCATCGTTCCAGAAAAGGTTGACGGACTTCTGATTGCTGGCCGGTGTATTTCGGCTACACATGAAGGTGCCTCTGCAGGAAAGAGTATGGGAAATTGTTTCGCAACAGGACATGCTGCCGGAGTGGCTGCTTCAATTTGTTCAAAGGAAAACAAAGTTCCCAGAGAAATTGATGTTAAAAAAGTCCAGACAATATTGATGAAAGATGGTGTAGACCTTACAAAAGGTGGTGAAGATCAAGATCATAAAATGGCTATGTAGGTTGAGGCATAGAAGAGTACAAGCAGTATGATATACTTCTGACGCGATAAATAATGACTAAAATAAATAAACTGATAATTGGTATTCTATATTTTATTACCAGCTATGCCATTTTTCTATTCCAAAGCGGATGTTCTGTTTCAACCGTATCAAAATATCAACCTGTCTGGAAACCCGATTCCACTTCAGAATTTGAAGTAGGTACACAATTAAGGGCCTGGGAAATTCATGATGAAGGTATGTCGACCATTCTTGACAATATGCAGTCGATGGCGGGCATTAATAATGTGTATATGGTTGTTGTAATGCATAAAGAACACAGGCCTTACCAGTCGCCAAAGTTTCCCCATGACCCTGTTAGGGATTATTGGGATTCAGAAGATTCCCGTGTAACCTTTTTCCCGGACACCAGTCGCTATGGGGCGGTCAAACCATTGCTGTCAGATTTCGATTGGATTCGGGAAACAGACTGGTTACAATTGATGGTTGATTCATGTCGTGCCAGAGGTTTGGCAGTTGGAGCCGAGGTATCGCATTTTCCCATACCAACATCCATTATTAAGGAACATCCAGACTGGCAACAAAAAAAAATAGATGGAACAAGTTGGGACAATAGCCGGTTCTGCCCGAATAGTCCGGAACCCAGGGCATATATCATTGCGTTGTTTGGCGATTTGGCTGAGCACTATGACTTGGACTATATTCAAACCTGCCAACATTTATTCTGGAACAACGATATTGATAAAGGTAGCACCTGTTTCTGCAAATATTGCATCGCCGAAGCAAAAAAAACCGGGTTTGATCTCGAAGCTGCCAGAAAGGTTTTAGCAGTCAATAAGAATGCCCAACCTGAAAGGGATCAATGGATGAAATTCAGGGCATATTCAACCACCAAATTTTACCGCGATATTTCGGAGGAGATAAAAAGAGTAAGGGAGAACCCCAAATGCCAACTTCGTTATAACGATACCTATCCCTACAGGGGTTGGGATCCACGTGATTTAAGTATATACCTTAATGATGTATCCAAATATCTTGGTTCTGTGGTAACTCAGGATCATCAGGAACAGGAGGGCAATTCCATCGAAAACTTTGAAAGGCGAAAAAAATGGCTTACCACCGACCGACAATTAATTGGTCCCGATATGCCATTGATATGTGGAATTGCACCACGCATGAAAGCCACTCCTGAACTGGTAAAAGCAGGTATAAAAGTAGCATTAGAACATCCTGCAAAAGTTAACGGACTGGCGCTAAAACATTACGACGGCGCGTCTTTTGGACTATTAAGAGCTTTTAAACAAGGGATGATTGAGGCTGGCGTTCAGGGTCTTACTCCCACTATTGGTAAAGAGCTTGAAGATATGGAACTCACTAATTTTACAAGAATTAATGATTTTGTCGAAGAATGGGGCGTGGAGACATCGGGTTTAGGAAAAGCCTCCTATACTTTTGATAACGTTTCAGGTACGTATGACATTCGGATAACATATTACGATGAAAAAATTGGGCATAGTAAAATCTCATTGATCATTGCTGACGAAGAAAAAGTAAGCTTTTATTTGGACGAGGATGTGGATTGCTGGCGTTGGCGGGTATTCAAGAACATTCATGTGAATGAAGGTGACAAAATTACTTTGGTAGCAGAATCAGATCAGGGAGAAAATGTAAGGTTGGATTATATCGAGTTCATTCCAAAAAACTAAAAAACACCAATTATCCTCAAGAAGAATATGAAACGATTTAACCTACTTGGCCTATTTGTCCTTTTCTGCTATTGGTAGACAGTTTTCCAGAAAAACCTAATGATTACCCCAATTTGTATTACTTGCACAAACAACTTCCAGCTTATGGTATGTATTTGCGTCACATAAAAAACATAACTCTTGAAAAAGTAAATGTTAGTTGTAACAAGTTAGATCCAAGGCCAATGCTAATAAATGTTGATGTAAAAAAGATTCAATTCTTTTGAAATAGCTTCGTTTAATATGCAACTTAAAGTTCACTATCTAGTTTAATTGATTTGCCAATAGGTATATCATAACTAACGGTTTTATCTCCATAACGTACTACACACGAGTTTCCGAGTAAAGATGTTATTTCACATTGCTGCAGTATTCCATCTTTCCATTCCATATTCACTTCGAAACCACCACGGGCACGTAATCCTTTGACCGATCCTGTAGACCAGCTGTTTGGTAATGCCGGCAGTAAGCTGATCTCTGCGGCATGACTTTGTAATAAACACTCTGCAACAGCCGCAGTAAAACCAAAATTGGCATCCGATTGATTATTTCCCATGCTGTGAAGATTCGTTCCCCGTCTGCCAGCTACAACACTTATCAGCAATGCGTCTGTTTTTGCACTGTTTTTCAGGCGTGCCCACATGCAAATATCCCAGGCTCCACTCCATCCTCCGCCTCTGTTACGTGGTTCCAGAAATACCCTATATGCTTCAGCAAATTCAGGATTTCCACGTAAAGTAAGCGAATAACCCGGGAAGAAAGGCCAATGAGAAGAGAGGTTATGTCCTTCGGGACCTTTAATCCAGTCCTCGATCCATTCCTGAGGTCTTCCAGCCGAATCAATGTGATAAGGAGGTATTTTTTGTAATGCTGTCTCAAGTTCTGAACCAAAATCTGCGTCTACATTCAGAATCTTACCAGCTTCAATACAGTTTGGGAAAAGATCGCGAATAACTCCTATATCCATTATAGTTGATGGACACAACCAGGTTTCTACTGCACCCTTACCGGTAAAGAATCCATGTTCCGGTGACATCGAAAAAGGTATTACTAACCAATTGTACTTTGGATGAATCTCCATTATATCCATTAAAAACTGTGCAGATCCTTTCATAATCGGATAATATTCTTTGAGAAATTCTACATCGCCTGTATACAGATAATGCTCCCATATATGATGGCAAAGCCAACTTCCGCCTATTGGCCACATCCCGAATCGTGCCGCATCCACTGGTGCAGTACCTCGCCATAAATCAAAATTATGATGTACAACCCATCCATCGGCGCCATATTGAACCTTCGCTGTTTTTGCCCCGGTTATTGCCAATTCCTTCATGGCATCAAACAGGGGTTGATGACATTCGCTCAGATTGGTGATCTCTGTTGGCCAGTAGTTCATCTCTGTATTTATATTCATGGTGTATTTGCTTCCCCAGGGTGGCGATACATCCTCATTCCATATACCCTGAAGGTTTGACGGTTGGCCTCCCGGGCGGCTACTGGAAACAGTAAGATAGCGTCCAAACTGAAAAAGTAAACCAGCCATATTAATATCCTGCTCTCCTGCCTGTGTCTTTTTAAGCCTTTCATCTGTTGGAATGCCGCTCATTGATTTATCTCCAATATCCAGATGGACACGGCCCATTAAATTGCGAAAATCATATTCATGCCGTTGACGCAAAGTCTTAAAATCCTTACCTTCCACACCAGATAATATAGCTTCACACTTGGCAGCCGGGTCCCCACTGATATCGGCATAGTTCTTATAGCTGGTTGCCGCTGTTAATACAAAGGTGACTGAATTAGCGTTTTTGATTATCATACTGGTGTCGCTGACACCATATTCACCCTTTTCCGGATATGCCAACAGTGCAGTCTGAAACCGAATTCCTTTACCTTCAACGGTGGCTATCAGGTTATTATTTCTATTAGGAGGAAGTGGCCCTTGCCATGTTCCATTTATCACCAGTTTCCCGGATTTTGAAACAGTTTCTTCCAGATAGGGACTCTTTAATTTTGCTTCCACAGAAACCTTCCCAGGCTTATCACAGGTAAGACGAACAACCATGACACGATCGGGATAGGACATGAAAACCTCACGTGTGAATTTTGCATCACCATCTCTATAAGTGACTTTGGCGATACCAGTCTCCATATCCAGTTCTCGATAGTAGTCCGTTGCATTTTCGATACCATCAAATGATAGTAACAGGTCACCAAGTGGTTGAAATGCCTGTTGGTTGATTGGAATACCAAAGAAATGTTCGTCAGCCATTTTACCGGCTTCCTGGAATTTTTCTGCAAAGACAAGATCACGGATCTGAGGGAAATATTTAAATCCTTCCGGATTTGTATAATCGTGAGGCCGCCCCGACCAAAAGGTACCCTCATTCAGGGCAATTCGCTCATTTTGAACTCCTCCAAAGACCCTGGCACCCATTATACCATTTCCTATTAGCATAGCGTCATACCAGGTTTCCCCTGGTTGAGTATACCAGAGTACCATGTCCCTTTCAGTGGTGGCGGAAGTCCCTCCACCACAGGAGACAAATACTGAAACAGATGTGCAAAGTGCAATAGCACATGCAATCAGACTTAAATGTGTTTTTTTCATTTTTTAAAATATATTATTGAACCAATAAATTTTTTACAAGTCATCAAAAATCACATTCTCCCCTGTAATAGTTACAGTTCCTTTAACGGCTTTTTTCTGTGAAAGAACAAGTTCTCCCGGCTGGAAGCCCCCGACTGATATCTCAACCTCACCGGGATTAACTACCCTGATGCCTTCTTCATCCACAAGTGCCAGTTCTTCCTGTCCGATTTTAAACTCAATTACCCTGCTTTCTCCTGCTTTCAGGTTAATGCGGCTGAAAGCCTTAAGGGCAAGTTTAGGTGCCCTAACGCCCGGGTTTTTATGAGACAGGTAAACCTGTACCACCTCATCGCCATCCATTTTTCCTGTATTCCTTACCCTGGCTTTTATCACTACCTCACCATCTGTTGTTAATGAGGTCGGAATTTCAAGCTTATCATATGTAAAAGTTGTATAGCTAAGGCCATACCCAAACGGGAATAATGGTTCTCCCTTGAAATACCTGTAGGTTCTGTTTTCCATACTGTAGTCCTCAAAATCCGGAAGATCGTCCACGCTTTTATAAAAAGTGACCGGAAGGCGTCCGGCTGGGTTATAGTCGCCAAAGAGTACATCGGCGATTGCAGTCCCTGCAGCCTGTCCACCATACCATGCATTCACAATTGCAGGAATGTTGGCTGCTTCCCATTCAATTCCCATAGCACTTCCTGTCATTAAAACAAAAACAACGGGTTTTCCAGTGGCTTTCAACTCTTTCAACATCTCCAGCTGAATTTTGGGCAGAGAAAGCAGGGTCCGGTCGCCACCGCTGAATCCCTCTATATGAACCCCCATCTGTTCTCCCTCGAGGGCTGCTGAAATACCTCCGGCATAAATTATTACATCAGCATCTTTAACCCTGTTTGCAATGGTTTTCGCATCAGCTTCTTCAACTATACCGGTTGTGAAGTTTATATAGGCATTATCTGCTCTCTGAGTGTATTCGATGGCAAGGTCATACTTTTTCCCTTTCTCAGCAGCAAGTGTATATGTAGACGGAGCCCGGCCTGCAACATGCACTCTCTCGCCATTAACAAAAAACCTGCATCCGTCGTCAGCACTAAGCTGAAAAGCAATATCACCGGATTGATCCGGCGTAAAGGTCGTCTTCCATCTTACACCAAGGTCTCTGGCAACAACATCTCCGAAGATAACCTGGCCATCTCCCCACTCGTAATCTATTTTTTCTTCATGCCGTGTAAGTACCGGGCTTCCCTCGAAATTACTGTTTTGATAATACTCAGCACTGAATCCCTTCTTTCCCTCATAAGTAAACAACGATTCATTATATGATTCCTTAAAGACTTTATTATCAGTAAGGTTTATACCTTTTTCATACAGTACCCCGGTACCGGCCGGAACTTTAGCCTTTATTCCCTCAAGAAGGGTGGTTATTTCAGAAGGCATGCCAAAATAGTTTGACAATAATACCCTCTCATCATCAGCATTGGGACCAACGACTGCTAAGGTTTTCAGGTTTTTACTCAGAGGTAATGTTTGTTTTTCATTTTTAAGTAAAACAATTGACTGCCGGGCCATTTTCAAAGCATGGTCTCCATGTTCCTTAGATTCAAGCACAGATAAATCAATATCTGAGAAAGGTACCATCTCAGGCGGATCGAACATCCCCAGACGGAATCTTATGGTAAAAAGCCGTTTAAGTGAAATATCTATCTGATCCTCAGTAATCAGTCCTTCTTTATAAGCGTCCAATAATGACCCGTATACGTCTCCGCATTCAACATCTGTTCCGTGCAGGACTGCCTCGGCGGCGGCTGACTGAGGATCAGGGGAAGTCTTATGTGTTCTGTAAAAATTACGTATACCACCGCAATCGGATGTTACATATCCACTGAAGCCCCATTTATTACGGAGAATAGCATTCATGATCAGATCACTTCCACAACATGGCTGCCCGTAGAGTCTGTTGTAGGCACACATGACACCGGATACTTTTTCATCAACAACGAGTGACCGGAAGGCAGGAAGATAAGTGTCCCACAAATCATACTTGCTCACAACTGCATCATAGGTATGACGGGAGGATTCCGGACCACTGTGAACAGCATAATGCTTGGCACAGGCAGAAGCTTTAAGATAAACAGGATCGTTGCCCTGAATACCCCTGACAAATGCTCCGCTCATTACAGCGGTCAGGTAAGGATCCTCTCCATAGGTCTCCATACCCCTTCCCCATCGCGGATCACGGAATATATTGATGTTGGGCGTCCAGTAAGTAAGGCCGCGAAAAATCTCAACACTGCCTTTTTTAGTGGCATCGTTAAAAATTGCCCTTCCTTCCGTTGAAGTATAATCACCCATCTTTTCAAGAGATTCAACATCCCAGGTGGCCGCCATGCCTATTGCCTGTGGATATGATGTGACTGGGTACGGGCTCCGGGCCACACCATGCAATCCTTCGTTCCACCAGTTGTAGGCAGGAACCCCGAGCCTTTCAATTGCCGGAGAACTGTTCATCATCTGGGAGACCTTCTCTTCAAGGGTCATCCGCGAAACAAGATCATTAACCCTTTCTTCTATGCTAAAACCCGGATCTTGAAATTTGTATTTGTATTTGCTTGTAGAAGAGATAAATATGAGGCAGATAAGCGAAACTGCTAAAAGGACTTTCTTTCTATTCATGGTAATTATATATTTATTTATTCATGGTAATTATTTAATTGATCCGATCTCGGTTAATAAATCAAAGAATATCACATTCAAAAAAAATGGCACACTATGATATTCCTTTAACTACCGGTTTTGAGCCTTTTGGCACCAATGTTATAGTATCTCCGATTTTTGTTTGTAAATTCAATATTTCACCCGACATATTTTTCGTTTTTTTCCCATTAACATACAAGGTAACATCAGTACCGGGCCATGGATTTTTAACATTGCATTTACCTCCTTTTTGTGATTGGATTTCCACAAACTCGATCTCTCCTTTTTCCATCGAAGCGCTTATCAGGAATGCATTACGGGCAGCCAGGGTAAATTGTGCATCCCACTCTTTGGGCCATGCCGGGAAAATATAATTTACAGGTTCACCCCCGGGTGACGGAGGCACACTTTGCAATAAAGCAGTACAAAGCGCCTGTGATGCTAAACCTGGAAAAATCGGTCATATAGACCACCCTTCACCGTTTTTGTGAGACCATGCTTCACCGGCTGTAAAAGACCACCCCTAAGTTAACATCCTTTTTTTGCTTCAATTTTACCATAATTCCCAAGG
>Ga0114918_10002744_pt1 | contig 15704 bp, 16 predicted proteins | sample LantaG_FD_87015 | JGI IMG/M metagenome (GOLD analysis project Ga0114918, IMG submission 87015) | Deep subsurface microbial communities from Baltic Sea to uncover new lineages of life (NeLLi) - Landsort_02402 metaG | ecosystem: Environmental > Aquatic > Marine > Oceanic > Sediment | place...
GTTTTATAAACTCTTTTTGTGATTCGTTTTTACATTTTATTTTGACTCTTCTACCAAAACCTTTATTTTGAGTTGGTGTACTTTTTAAGTCGTTTGGTAATAATTCTATTGTTCCGTTTGTTGAACTGCCATTACCGTTTCCATTTCTCCTACCGTTACTTTTAGCCATATATTACTCCTTGAAGATTATTTTTTAAAATGCAAAAACCCATATTAAAATTAATTAATACGGGTTCTTGAATTCTATTTTACTTATCATACCATTATATATTCTATAACATATAATGGTATTTTTCTATTTTATATATACTTAATATGAAAAAGTATGATCAATTTGTTAATGAAAGTTTAAGGGATAAAATGACTGGTCCAGATTTGGATGAAACTATAAAAAAACTAGAAAAAAAATATAAATCAAAAATATATGTATTAGGGCATTTATTTAATTTGGGTGCTGTGGATTCATATGAAGGTATATACACATTAGAAGAATTAGAAGATGATCTACTCAAAAGGGTGCCGATGGTTAGATATAATTATTCTATCCGACAACTCAATTTACCTCTTGAGCCACTCTATCCAAATAAAACACAATTAACACGGTTTTTTGATGGGTATATAGAAGAAATGGAAAAAAGAACTAGTTCATATGAAAAAGATAAATTGTTTAAGGAAATGGAACAATACTTTATTAAAGAATTTGATATAGATTTGAAAAAATGTGAATATATAGATATAGATAAATTAGAAATGGATTTACAAGATAAAAAGGAACAAAGTTAATTGTTCCTTTTTTATTATTTAACTAAATAATCAGCAGCACATGAAGCTGCATAAGCTATTGGTTTAGCTTTAACACTAAATCCACTACCACACAACATACCCATTACGGCATTGTATGCTACGTTAGACTTATTCCTTTTATTAGTTCCTTCATCTGGGTTAACATCAACGTGAATTTCAACCTTCCTAACAGGAATAGAATTATCATATTCATTTGGTGTAAATTTAGGAACAATATAGAAATCTTCTAATTTTTCATCTAACCATAGTGATAAATTAAGAGCATAAACAGCCTCATTCATTATACGGCTAAAAATATCCCTTTCTTTGGGAGTTCTCATACGCATATAAATTATATGGGCACCTTTATGGCGTATTTCATCATATAGTACAATTACAAGTGAATAAAGGGTTATTTTTCTCTTTTGTTTTGAGTCACAACCTACATATACTCTCACATCTTCTCCATCATCTACGTGTTCTTTGATGTAAGAAATAACATCATGTATTTCTTCTCCACCAATTTTCCTAAATTTCCGTTTATCGAAATCAATTTGATTCTTAATCATGTCATTTAATTTTTAATTTTTATTTAATAAAAAAACCCCAAATAATTCTGGCTATTATTTGGGGTTAGTTTATATTAGTATATATTAATCTTTTGTATTGAACTTTTGCTTCAATTTGTCGATCTCAGATGACTTCTCTTTTAATTTACCCACCATCTCAGTATCATCACCAAAAGTTAGATAAATTTTTCGATCATCTCTTATTATACTAATAACAATCACATCCACTTTCTCACCAGATTTCAGACTCTTATTATTCTTATTTATATAAGTTGTCTGGATCAACCCGTTTGTTTCATAATCTAAAGCGATTAATGCTCCAAATGGTTTGACGGTTATCACCTTTCCATTCAATTTGTCACCTACTCGTACCGTGTCCCAAAGACTTTCTTCTAATGTTTGGGTCAATATTATCTGATTTCCACCTTTGATAACATCTTTAACATAAAAATCAATTTCTGTTCCTGGTGCGATGTCGGCTAGTTTATCTCTGAAAATTTCATTGATATTCGCTTTATGAATCATACCTGTTAGACACTCTTCAAATTGAACGAACACACCGAAATCTCTTGTACCAGTAACGTGACCAGTATAAACTTTGTCCTTTGCGTGTGATTTAAGGCTTTTCACCTTTTCGGGAATTAATGTTTTAAGATAACGTTTTCTACTTACTACATAAATCCCTTTGTCTTGTTGCAATGTTTCCAACATTACTCTTATGTTTTGTCCTAAAAGAACTTCAGGATTATACAGTTTGTTTACATCGGCTAAGGTATTCGGCATAAACGCATCAATGTTGATACTGTCTATGTCTATATTTAGCATATATCCAGCTGGTATAATTTCCCTAACATAAGCATCAATAGGAACTTTATTTTCGAAGAATTCCTTCATCTTAGTATCCACTTTTCTTCTAACAAGGTCTGAAATAGACCCTTTTATCATAAAAGGTTGTTCGGATACATTATTAATAAGTACGTCCATTACTTGACCTACCATTAATTGTTTACAAATTCGTTCTTCTGATCCTTTCCTATCAATAATAACATTGTCCTTATTATTAATGTCCAATGTTACGTCTTTCTCGGTTATTTTAATAACCTTACCTTCGATTGTAGCTCCGACTTCTACTTGGGTTAGATTTTCTAATCCTTCATAAAGATGGAACTTCTTTAGAGTATCAAAGTCAAACTGACCTGTGGGGTTTTCTAATTCTTCAACAATCTCCCTAAATTTGGGTACTTGATTGTCGTTTCTAATACTATCCCAATTAAAATCGGGAATACCACAAACTTCATCTGTTGGTTTTAAACCAATCTTCACTTTTTTACTCTCCTTTGTTTTTACAGTCATAATTTTTAGTTTTTAAAATTAATATTAAAATAAGTACAAAATAATTTGTTTTTGTCAGTTTTATTCTGTACGTTTGCCAGTTAAATTTATATTATGGTTTGGGGGGAAAGTTTAAAATTAAATCGAATTATTTAATCATTTATTCTATCTTCACTCTCGGCTTTTCTCTTAATCATTTCAGCTTCAAGTCCTGAGACATCCCAGGGATCAGCTCCTGGTGGTAAATCAAATATTGATTCTTCCTGCAATTCATCTCTATTTATCGACCAAAGTATGTCTATGAAGTTGTATGCAAACTGTAATGTGAACGTTTGTTCTGCAAAATCTGTTGAATAATAAGCCAACCTCAATTCTGATAAAGATGATATAATAACATCTTTCAATAATATTATATAGATAACATCACCATCTTTGTCTAATATTTTAATATTTAAAGTTGGTAGATAATTTGGATTATCTTGTAAATAATATCTATTGCATATTTCTAATAATAAAAAGTAATTCAAATGAGAATCTACTGAACGATACGTGATATCAATTTCTCCTTGGAATTTATCAGCTACGTTTCCTGCTTCTCTATAATATTTCTTTTTCCCGTGAAATAATCTTTGTTCAGTTCTTTCATAAGATACACTAGGGAACACCATATCTTTTATGGTACTATTAAGATAATCCATTACATCATTGTATTGCACAAAATTCTTGTCCATAAGAATTTGAAACTTCTCTTCAATGTCTTTGGTTACATAAGCTTGTGGTAAGCTGAATACAAACTGATTATTTTGTGAATTAATTCTCATTATTATTTATTGTATTTTATCTAACATTTCTTCTTCTATCATCATACTGTTGAGCTTCTGTTCGTGCAGAAGTTCTAGAAAAAGTATTATCTAAATCTTGTTTAATAACCTTATTACTAACAACTCTTTCTAAAACAACATTAGGTTTAGGTGGAGTGTATGCTTTTCTTGTGCTTGCTAAACTTTGTTTAACTCTTGGTTGTCTTTTCTTTTCAGGCGTAGTTGGTTTTGCTACAGGTGTTCTATATATTCTTTTAGACCTGAGTTCTGCTTGTGATGCCTTTCTTGATGTTTTAACTTCTTGTGGTGCTTGACCGACTGTTACTTTAAGATCATAAACAGCTTCTACATAATCTAATTTTTTAAGTTCTTGTACTTGTGTTACATAAACCCTTTCTAAGAAATACATATTAGCATATTTTATCTTAGGTGTAATATCCTGTGCTTCTAAATAAGCATCCAATTTATCCATATTAGTTTGGAATCTAACGTATATTATAACGTTAAAGTAATTCTTATCAGTAGCAGGGTCTTGTGTATAAGCCGCCATATTACTCTGGTTAAACGGGTTATTTTCTAAATTAACTTTTTCTGAACTATAATCAGGTTCATCAATCGTTTCAGTATTAACAGTTTCTTGATCTGTTATTACTACTGAGGATTTTAAAGTAGCCCCAGTTGTCCCTGATGTTACATCTGTTGTTGTTTTATCGGCTGTAACTTCTTTAACGAATGATAAATCTTCATAGAATACATATTTACCTGAATATAATTGTGTATTTGAACTATCAGCGCTAACAATTAAATAAAAGTTATCATATCCTTTATCATACATTCTTCTAATAGTAATATAATCGTGTTCTTCGATCTTAAAATAAATATTTCCTATTTCAAATGCGTTATCAGCTTCGTAATAAATTTCCTTTTCTACTTTTTCTGTATCTGATTTAAATGTTAATAATATTTTAGAATTATTATTTAATTCTGTTAAGTTATATGGCATCGGTTCTCCCTTTGATGTAATATCTTGTGCAATATTAAAATTAATAATTGTATCAAAAGAAGTAATAATTACTTCTAATAAACCATTTGGTACATAATCATTTGTGGTAGGTGATGCATTTGTACTCTTAGTAAGAATTCTATATTTATCTATCATTACGGGATAAGGAATCTTTACTAAATCAAGTGTATTATCAATTCCAGCTCCGCCATTATTCATTATATTTTTAAACTTAACATTAAATATTTCAGAATTAACAACACCTGTTTCCATATTTAATCTTGTCAATGTCCTTCCATATTTATTAATACTATTTGTAATTCCTACTGACCCAAATTTAGATACATAACTACCATCTACTCTATTTGTAATTCTCATTTCAACATCAATAGCAGCGGTTGTATTAGAAAATTGTATAATAGGTCTATAAAGAATCTTTTGTGCGAAGTTTTCTGTTACTTCATATGTTTGATTAGTTGTTAATATATTTTCTTCATATAAATGAATTACATAATCTAATTCTATTTTATTACCTTTTATTTCTTCATTGTAAGCAAATTCATCCATATTTTCATTAGAACCCATGTATGTGCCATATATTTCAAAATAATCTCCTTGATCTGATTCTTGTACTACTACACCAACCTCATTAAATTCAGGGGATTGTGGTAAGCTAAATGAAGCCAAATCACCCATATAATAGTAATCAACACCCAATATACTTTCGGTTGATGTTATAAATCCAAAATCAACAAATATAGGACTATTTGTACCTAATCCTTCACCATAAGTTAAATTACTATTAATAGTATTAGATGTTGGTTCATTTATGATATTTGTTACTATTCTCTGATTGGATACATCAAATAATGATGGTATATCAAACTCAATTGATCTAACCCAATACTTACTATTAAATAAAAATGGTCTTGGTAAATCAAATATCTTTATTGCGTCTGTATTATCTTTAGTATAAAAGAAATTGGAAAATGAATATTTTGTATTATTATCATAACCGTGTGCATACACATTAATATAGAACCCTAAATAATCAGTATAAAAATCAAAACCACTTGGGAAATATAGTTTAACAGTATCAAAAAGAACTGCTGCAGTTGCGTAATTTTGTAAACGTAAAAAGTTAAAATTATCAACGTCTACTTTGGCGTACTTATCCATTACGTCATCAACCATAAATAAACTATTTTCTTCTGTGTTTAATCCTGTTGTTGATAAGTAACTTTTAGATGTTTCTTTTAGGTTTGTTACTACTTTATAATCATCGGTTTGATAATTGGTGTCGTCATATACATACTCTAATAATACATCAGGATTGACTTTAATTCTTTTCGAAAAAGTTGACATTAAATAAAGATTTGATTTTTTCTTATATATAAAATTCCCTGTGGGATATAAATGTTTAATCTATATATTAATTTTTAAGAACTTAATATTGTATTTTTTACCGTGAAACCTAAACAATTAGATATATAAAGACTATAAATTAAAAAGTAATTATATTATATGTCTAAAATAAAAGTATTAGTATTATCACTCGATAATGACGGAGTTGGATATTACAGAATGAACGCACCCTACCTATCACTAAATGACCCTGATATAGAAGTAAAGTTTTTGTCTAATAGTGATTTTACATTTAGATTCACAGAAGAAGTTTTAAAGGATTTTAATGTTATTGTTTATCATAAAGGAATTCCTTTTAGAGAACAACAAAATGCTGCTAATTTCCCTGCGATTATAAAGAAATATGGTATTAAGATTGTATTTGATATTGATGATCATTGGAATCTACACCATTCACACATAAACTATAAGAATTGGAAGAAAAACAATTCTAAAGAAGTAACATTAAATCATATCAAATCAGCAAATTATGTTACTACTACAACTCCTATTTTTGCTGATGAAATAAGAAAAGTAAATCCAAATGTAGTTGTTTTAGAAAATGCAGTAAATCATAAAGAAGTTCAATGGGCACCAAATAAAGTAGAATCAGATAAAACAAGATTTATTTGGGGTGGAGGTATTTCACATAAACCTGACTTACAATTATTAGAAGATTCATTCCGTACCTTTGATAAAGATTTTTTAAGTAAATCACAGATGTATATGTGTGGTTTTGATTTAAGAATGAAAAACGCTGATGGTGGAATAACAATGGATAACCCACAAAGAAGTATGTGGAGTGTATTTGAAAGTATATTTACAAACCGTAACAGGTGGATTGATAGTTCAGAATATATGACATGGTTGAGGAAATATACTGATATTGAAAGAGATATTTATGGATACAATGAAGATTACAAAGACAACTTCTATCAAAGAAGATGGACTAAACCAATCTTCTTATATGGTACAATGTATAATGAAGCTGACGTAGCTCTTGCTCCTTTAAAAGATTTTGGATTCAATGCAGTAAAAAGTCAACTAAAGGTAATTGAAGCAGGGATACACCAAATGCCAGTTATCGCTAGTAAAATGGGACCATATACAATTGATGTTGAAGATGGGAAACATGGTTTCTTAATTGATGAATCAGATAAGATGGGATGGAAAAATAAAATGAAATTCTTTGTTGATAACCCAAATGCTATTAAAGATATGGGGATGGCTCTCAATGAACTTGTATTAGAAAATTATACTTTAGAAAAGACCAATAAGAAAAGAGCTGAATTCCTAAAATCAATTGTTAACTAATGAAAGTAATACACACAAAATGTAATAATGAGTTTGAAAGTTTTCCAATCTTTAGTGGACTTGAAACAGTATTATATTGTAAAAAATGTGGTGAAGAGTATAATAGTAGAAACAGTAGAATGATTAATAAGGATATAACAGTTTTAAGAAACGATGGTTCACGTAAATATTTTCATTATATAGAAAAGAAATAATAATGCAACTATTACCAAAAATAATAAAACAACATAGTGATCGTTTACTTGGTGATGATATAATTGGTGTTAGACCAGGGGAAACACAACAACAATCATATAATAGATTTCTATTAGAACAAAGAAATAAGAAAATAAATAATATTCTAAAAAGAAATGGATATAAAATCAATCATAAAAAGAAGGGATATAATAAATGATCCTATTGAAAGACTTTTAAGGGATTTGAGTATATTCCATAGACCAAACAAATTAAAAATTATAATAAATAGAATAAAAAAAGGGAAGTGTTAATCTTCCCTTTTTTGTTTTGTTATCTTCTTGATCCTCCACTACTTCTTGTAGCTGATCCTGAACTCCTTGAACTTGATCCTCCACTACTTCTACTTCCACTTGAATAGCTTGAACTACTCCTACTCGGTGAAGAACTCCTTGAATAACTCGAAGAACTCCTTGAAGGTGATGAACTTCTTTGATAACTTGAACTACTCCTACTCGGTGAAGAACTCCTTTGGTATGAAGATGAACTACTCCTACTTGAACTTGAAGGTCTTGTATAAGAACTTGAACTTCTACTTGGTGAAGATGAACTTCTATTATAAGTTGAAGAACTCCTATTCTGTGAACTCCTGTTATAAGTAGTTGTACTTTTCCTTGCGGGTTGTGTAGTTCTATTATAAGATGATTTAGAAGTTGTTCTTGGCTTACTATAAGTAGGTGTATAGTTTCTATTCTGTTTACCATCTTGTAGTACTCTTGTATAAGGTGACTTATCACTACTTCGTGTAGTTGTTACTGTACTTTTAGTAGCTGGTCTTTGAGATATCGTTGTCCTATTAACATTAGACCTTGTAACATTTTTATTAGTAACTGTCCTATTAACATTGGACCTTGTAGCACTTTTATTGTTGGTTGATGTCCTATTTACATAATTTTTAGGATTAACATATGTACTACGATTAGTACGTGTACCATAATTAGCTGTATTTGTATAACCATAACTATAAGTTTTATAATATGGATTATAATAATGGTTATGATGATTATGTCCATAATATCCACCGTAGTAATATGAATTATAACCGTAGTATCCACCGTAATAATATGGGTTGTAATTATAACCGTAGTATCCACCGTAGTAAGGATAGTACATACCATAATATGCTTCATAATTATAATATCCACCGTACCATGATCCATAAGAAGGATAACCGTAGTATCCACCGTAATAATATGGGTTGTAATATGAATTTCCGAAATATAGACGGAATCTTACTCTATTTTCAAAACCATAATCGTAATTATCATAATTATCATAATTATAATTATTTACAACTATTGGTTGTTCATCAGATTCAACCCAAACGGTATCTGTTTCTACTATAAAAACAGTATCAGGTACAACTTCATCATAAAGGGTTGGGTGTTCTATTCTTTCTTGTTCCATCCTATACTTCTCATAATCAGTTAGTTCTGATTCTTGTGAGAACGAAAGAGATGTAAAAAGAAACACACTTACGAGTATTGCTATAAACTTTTTCATAATATTGAGTTTTAAATTGTTTACTTGTATATAAACAAATACTATGCCACAAACAAAAAACTCAGTATTAAACTGGATTTTCTAAGTCATATATTCTTTGTTCTAGTTCTTCTATCTTAGTTTGTTGTTGTAATATAGCTTCATGGAGGACTGGTACCATTTCTTCTTTAGGAACTTCCCATAAATCCATTTCCTCATTATATTTAGTAGCGAGTGGATAAACTTCGTTTAATCTTTGTGCAATATACCCTCTGTTTATATCATCAAAAGATTCTGGTCCCCATTCTTCTGTGATTGGATTCATTTTTTTCCAATTAAAATCATAGACATCAGCATTTCTTAAAATATCTAATGCATCAATATCAGATTTTACTATATTTGCTTTTCTTCTTTCATCAGAAACAGCAGTTCCACCAATATATAATTGACCAGTATTAGTATAATATATTTGACCTACATCAGTATAATTTGTATATGTAAACCTCTGTATTACAGCATTACCTGTCATGGAAGCAAGATTTGCTTGATTGACACCGCAAGCTATATGAATTCCTCTATTGGGTATATTTAATTCTACACCTGATCCTGTCCTATCATTTTCAAATAGCGCAACAGTATCAGTAACAGCTCCTGGGTCAGATGTACTTATGTAAACACAAAGTTTATAACTATCATTTGTTCTACCCCCAATCCCAACACGGTATGTATCCGGATCAAATTCAAATATACTATCATTATAAACAGTACCTAAAGAAGTTCCATGATAAATTTTAAACCTATCATCAGTTCCATTATCTATACCCATAGTATATGTTTCTCCACCTGCTGTAAATGACATAGAAGCATCCCCTGTTGAATATGTGTTTTCTATTGTTAACATTGGACTTATGGTATATGTGGTTCTTGATATATCAATCTGTTGTGAATCAATATTAGTAGCTGTTAATGTACCTGTTGTTGAAATTGCACCACTACCTGTTGATAATGATGATGCTGTTATATTACCACTTGATATTGTGGCACCATTTATAGTACCTGTGCTTGAAATTGTTCCAGTAACACTAAAAGCTGACCCTGTATAAAGTAACCCCGAATTTCCAATCAAAGCTCCTGTTGAATTAGTTGTAACTACTCTATTATTACCAGGTGATGTTACTGATAAATCTAATTTTACTGCTGCACCGTTATATCCTATGAAATTTGAACCATTATAATAAATAGCTCCTCCTTGTGTTAATGTTGATGTATTTGTTAATACTATTTTAGGCATATAAACCGTATTATTACTAGTAGCTGTTTGATTAGACCCACCTATAACAACAGAATTGAGAATTGATGCATTTACACTATTCCCAGTTCCACCTATAATAGCTGAACGTAAAGCGTTTGTTCCTATATTATGAGTAGTACCACCTAATATAGCTGAATAATTTGCACCCGTTGCAATACCATATGATGATGATGAACCTTCAATTGACATATGAACGAATGAATTATTAGCTCTTGAAAAAACAACACCAGCCGGATTATCACCTTCACCCGCCGCATATGATAGTGCTCCTGATGATTCGACAAACTGACCTCTTGCGTATGAATAAACTCCTGATGCTACTGTGGAGTTTCCTTGAGCAAATGATGTATTACCAGCTGCTGCTACATTCAATCCTTGAGCAATAGAATTTTCTCCTTCGGGTTGAACAGTCGTAGATACTCTATTACCAACTGTTAAAATCTTTACTTCTAATCTTTCAAAATTACCTGTTGATATATCACTTATGATTGGTTCATACTCACCTTGATCATTCTTTGTTACCATATTACCACTTTCATCAAATCCTAATATAACCCATCCTTCATCTGGAGTTTCTATATCATATTGAATATTGGTTTTCTTTAATTTTATTGGCATCTTTACACTGCATTATTTTTTAGTATATATAAAAAACACTAAATAGAATAAATAAAATTCGGTATTTTAAAACCTTTTGTCTATTTTTATATAGAATAGATATAGATTATTTAAAACGGGGTGGTTCTGCGTCATTCTTAAACTAATTAAACATTTTCGTGGAACGATTTTTTAAATAAATAGATAAATATAGATAAATATCCTTATAGATGAATTACGTCTAAACGTAGACAAGGAATCACCCTTCATTTAAAACAACCAATTATGAGCATTTTTTCTAGAAGAACATTAGAGGTAACTAAAACAGAAGTCAAAAAAGAATATAATAAGTTTTCTGATGACGAACTTAATAAATATGTCCGTGTGAGATTCGGCCATAGTTCTAAACTACACAGTAATGTTCGTTTCAAATATATGGTGTTATTTAATGAATGTCCTCTTACCAGAAAACAGGCGCTAATGTTTTTGGAAAAATTTTCTACAAGTAATCAAATGATTGCTTATTTTTTTAGACATCTTGTAAGATGTGCTCATTTCTATGGTGTACCAAAAGTAATTATAAACAATTATCTTTCTGAAAAAGAAATGTACAATGCATATCATGATGGTACATACACAAAATCAAAAGCAAAAGCTGAACATAAAATCAAACTTAGAAATAACGCTGACACACTTCTATCAGCTACAATGGAAATGATACATAGAAGTAAATCCCGTAAAGCTAAACTTGAAAAACTAACAGATAAAATTGTCGATAAAGATATTTAATATATACTTAAAAATATATTAAATCAAATGTTAATTTTAGAGTTTAGTCAATACGATAAATATTTAAGTGACGAAGAATTCATGAAATTCTTTAATTCAGTAAAGAATAAAGTCGCAGGAATGTACCCACAAATAAATCCAAATTTAGAATTAGTAATTGATAAGATCGCTGCTTTATACGCAGATGATTATGAAATTGATGATGTGATTAATTCTTTATATTTTGATGGGCATATTTTACAGTTCACAAACATTAGTCAACCGTAATTTTATTTATAAAGTAATTTAATAAGATCGTTAGCAAGAATAGTAATTAATTTCTTTCCCCCAATTTCTACATCAGGCACATCTTTTATAACAGAGAATTTATCTTCACCTTCAATTTTTAATTGTTCTATATATGGTGAAATTTCTTCATCTTGTGCATAATATTTCTTTAATTCATTGATGAAGTCATATAAATTGAATCCTAACTTATTATTATATTTAATAACTTGTAATCCATTATCATCTTTTTCGATAAGTATATACCACAGTTGTTTCTTAGAAACTTTGATGTTTTCTAAAAAATTATATGCATTTTGTGCTTTGGTATTCTTTGGGAATTTGGCTATCTTTCCAATAAAATTCACATCATTCTTCTCTGCCATATTGGTATTACTATCTTTTTACTTATATATTAACTGTAATTAGTCTTAAAACTCCATTTTAACCAATAATAATTTGGTAGTTTAATATATATTTTATATCTTTGTTATAACAAACTAATACACTGCAATATGACTGACAAAAAACATGAAATGAAATTAGAAGTTACTGAACAGAAAAAAGTAATTGAAGTTCCCAAATTCAAAGTATCCGTATTCGATTCCCTCTTAAAAAATATCAAGAGATATTGTAAATATCTAAAACTCCCCCAACCTATTGTAAAAGAGATGGGAGATAAGAGTTATTATGCACTCAGTAGAAGGAATCCGATGCATGGTACTACTGATACATTGAAAAGTACTATTACAGATAACTATGATGAAATAAAGAAAAAATTAGAAGAACATACTGATTCTAATGGTTTAACTAATTGTAGTATTATTTCACAAGAGGTTGAAGTGTATGAAATTGATATAATCGAAGAAGTAAAACCTGATAATGATTGGGAAATTCAAGGTGTTATTGATCATAACGATGGAATTATTACTTCTGCTCCTAATAAACAAGTTCCTTTTAAACTCGTACCTAACGACCTTACTGATTCAAGTCATTGTGATCATTGTAATTCTAAAAGGTTTAGAAATAAAACTATCTTTGTTAAAAACACAGATACGAATGAAATTAAACGTGTAGGTGGAAGTTGTATTCGTTATTATCTTGGATATGACTATGAAAGAATTTTGAAGATTATTACTCAACTAAATCTTTTTAATGATAATTTTGGTCGTCCAGGTGGCGGTTGGGATGATGACGAATGGTTTGGTGGATTTGGTGGGAGATATGATCCCGAAAATGAAATTGTAGATGTAAAAGAAGTTGTGAGTTATTTCTTTTGGTTTGTTACTAACAAAGGATATACATCTAAAGCAGCCGCTGATAGATGGAATGCAAAAGTAGGATACGATGGATCACAAAAAGAATCTACATCACAAAGTATCGCTGATTATCTTCGTTATATTTATGTACCACCTATCGGGGGATTCGGTAGTGAGTCTAAAGATGCTATGGATAGATGGCAAAGAGAAGCAGATGAATATAAAGAAGCTCTCAAAAACGCACCAAAAGGATATTTCCAAAAAGTTAAGAAGTTTATCAACGCTAATTACAAAGAGAATAACTTTCTTATTAATAGTCGTAATTTCTTTAACTCAGGTGGTATTAAAATTAGAAGTCTAAGATTTGTAGTTTCTGCTTGTTCTATGTTTTGGGGAATGAAATTAGCTGAAGATCGTAAAAACGAAAAGACAAAAGAATTTAAGAAGTCTAATTTTGTTGGTGAGGTTGGTGAAAAAACACCACTCGAAAATCTTACTATTCAAAACATCTCAGGTTTTGAAGGTTCTTTCGGTTGGACGAATATTTATCGTATGACTGATGAAAAAGGAAATATCTACACTAAATTTGGTACAATCAATCCAAGATTCATCACTAAAGATTCTCCTGTTACTGATATTTCAAAAGGAGCTGTTGTATCCTTCACGGCTGAAATTAAAAAGCACGATACATACAAGGAAACTAAACAAACAACATTGGGAAGATTATCGAAGATTTAATTATTGTGTCTATCGTAGTATTTAGACACAGTATGATTGAACCAATTACGTAGAATAACATTTGATGTTATCATTTGTACAACCATTGGTTGAAGTCTATCTAAAAATCCAGCAGTTATATCATTTTGATAAATGTTCTTAGATAAAGACCTTTCTAATATATTTTCTTTATAATTTTCAGCATTATGTAATTCTATATCATGTCTATGATTAAGATCATATAATTCTGGTATGTGTACACTTTTTTCTAAACTATCAGCCATTAGTTATTTGTTTCCTTTTTAGTTACTCCTACAAATACTATATTAAGTGGACCTAATCCACCAGCGTCTGGGGTATCATTATAGTACGTATAGTTCCTATCTGACCATCCACCTCTAATAAGAGCTAACTCGTCCTTCTCAACGACTATATCACCTAATATGGGGTCTAAACCATATATAGTATCACTATCTGGTTTTAATTTATGATAATCCTCATTCTTCTTTGAAAAGAATGTAATTTGAGTACTATCTACACCGGGTATTTCTTCAATAACTTTAATTATATCAGAACGAACTATCCTATCATCTCTTTGTAATGTTGTTAAATAATCTGATGTCTGTGATAAAACATTTTGTTTAATAGTATCATCAGCAAAACCTTCGTGTTTTCTTATATAAATATTCATTACATATCTACTTATTCTTGGTTGAATAATTTCTATTACTGTATTAGTTGTAATACTTCCTAATTTCTTCAAATATGTTAAAGTCTTATCAATTTCATAATTGTCTAAGAAAAACGCATCCATTGGAACATTAAAGTAATTGACTCCACCTGTATAATAATTAGAAATTTTAGGAACTAAGAAAAGGAATATCTTATTATCATTCTCAAAATTATTATCATCTAATGTATTATAAACATTCACTTTAGAAAATAACTCTAATCTACTAAGATTATAAATATATTGACTTGGTGTTGCTAATACAAAATTCCTTGATACGTTAGGTAATACAGATTTAATAAAGTCATCTGTTTCTCCATTTGATGCAAATGTAATATCCTTATCAATTATAACATCAAAATTATTTGTTACATCTACTGTATCATCATTATTATCTCTAATTTCAGTTAAAAATTGGAAATCGTTTCTTGTTGGTGTAAGTATTTGTCCATTAGTACCTTCTGTTAAAAGATACCTTACTGTAATAATACTTCCTACTTCTGGAGTAAATCCAAAATCACCATTACCAAAATATAAATCCAAACCACCATTCATTCCTGTTCTTGTATAACATGCTAATTCATTTCTTAACATGTCGTATTGTCCTTCTTTTAATGATAATGGGTTATTGTTGTATAATACTTCTACATCAAAATTATCTATTTCTGCTGTTGATGAAATATTAACACTAAATGATTGATTCACTTCACCGTTTCCTGTATATTGTTGTTCTTCATAAACACCTTGAACAACATTAAAGAAAATTTGAGATGATTGAGATAAACGATAAACATCTTCATCTTTTCCTAATCTAATTGTATAATTATAACCATTTGTTTTATTCTTCATTAAAGTTTTATCTGTAACTTTAATAAGACCGCCTGCAATATCAGAATTGATATCTACACCTGGTTTTAATTTTAATTTTAATGTACCTGTTGCGGTAATAGCTCTTGTTGGATTATGACCACCAATTCTTGCTAAATTCCTAATTGCCTTAGTATTATCAGCTTCCTCTACTTGAAAATTTCTTACAACGTTTTTTTGATAAATCGTTGACCATTGAAAGAATTCTTTTAACACATTGATTACCA
>Ga0114918_10002745_pt1 | contig 15701 bp, 13 predicted proteins | sample LantaG_FD_87015 | JGI IMG/M metagenome (GOLD analysis project Ga0114918, IMG submission 87015) | Deep subsurface microbial communities from Baltic Sea to uncover new lineages of life (NeLLi) - Landsort_02402 metaG | ecosystem: Environmental > Aquatic > Marine > Oceanic > Sediment | place...
AACTGAAATCACAAGATAGCGCAATGAAGATTTTCTCTGTTTGAAAGTTAAAGTCTGCATTTTTGACCTCCCGATTCCTCAGACAATCATATTGGCAGATAAAGCCAACAATTCACACCGTAAAAAAGTTTAGTTAAATTTTATACGATTTTATTATCAGCAGGTTCACGGTGTCAAAGGTTTTTTAGATAAAGCTAATAGAAAACGCCGTGGCTTTTTATCAATTCGAGTAACAGCCAATAACCTCACTTTCACCCGATTTCTTCGTCTATCCAGCCGAGAAGCTCCTTGAGGTCGTCGAGAGTTATGTCACCCATATGGGCAATTCGAAAAGTCTCCTCCTTTAGTTTTCCGTAGCCGTTTCCGAAGACGGTGTTGTGCTTTTCCTGCAGGGCGTTGATGGTCTCGGCGACATTGATGCCCCGGGTGTTTTTGACCGCTGTGAGGGTATTTGAGGCGTACTTTTCCTCAGTGAAAAGGGCGAATTTTTCTTTGGCCCAGTCCCTTACGAAATCTCCCATTTGCTTGTGCCGCTGCCAGACGTTTTCCATCTCCTCTGCGAGCAGTTTTTTGCACTGATAGTTTAGCGCCATAATATGCGGAATGGTCGGCGTGGAGAGCGTCTGATTCTTGGCTGCTGCCTTAGCGATGAGCTGAAAGTCAAAGTAATAGCCGCGGGCGGGGACATCCTTGCTTTTTTCCAGCGCTCGATTGCTGACCACAGCGACGGCCAGTCCGGGCGGAATTGCAAAGGCCTTCTGGACCGAGGTGAACGCTATATCCCATCCGAGCTGGTCAAAGTGCAGCGGTAAGCCGACCATACCGCTGACGGAATCTACGAAGACCAGAACCTCAGGATATTTTTCCTTCATCATTTCGCTTATTTCGTAGACCGGATTTGTCAGGCCGGTACTTGTTTCATTGTGAACGAGCGTGACGGCGGCATATTTGCCGGTCGCGAGTTTTTCGTCAATCATTTCGGGCAGAATTGGTTTGCCCCAATCGACTTTCAATTCCTCGACGTTTCTGCCGCAGCCTTGTACTATGGTTGCCCACTTGTCACTGAAAGCGCCGCAGCAAGTAGCCAGGACAGTCTCGTCAGGGGCGACGCAGTTTCGGATAGCTGCTTCCCAGATACCGGAAGCCGACGATGTGGACAAAAAGATGTTCTGGCTGGTAAAAAGGATTTTTTTGAGCATATCAACCGTTTCGGCGTGAAGCTGGGCGTACTCTTTGCCGCGATGTCCCAGTGTCGGGCGCGCGAGCTGCTGCAGTACGTCTTCATTGACCTTGACCGGTCCCGGGATGAATAATCTCGGCGGGTTTTTCCAATCTACCATATACTTGCTCCCAATAAAAAAGTTACAATTTGTTAATCGTCAAGCCCGTGTACATCTTCGGATAGAAGAAAGTTGACTTTTGGGGCATTTTTTCGCCGGCGGCAGTGACCATTTGTATCTGCTGCATTTTTGTCGGGTTAATAAAAAACACCGCTTGTTTTTCGCCGGTGTCGACTTTTTTAATCGATTCATCGACTGCATTGCCGACGTCCTTTATGTATTCGATGTTGCCGCCGCCTGCGAGCTCTTCTTCGCCGATGCCCAGCAGTTTTTCCAGAATCAACTTGTGCAGCACGGCAACGTCGAGTGACCTCCAGGGCCGGCTCATATTCGGGGCTGCAGAATCCATTGCTTGTTTGTTTTTCAGCACCGCTACATAGAAGGCACTGTCACCGCCGTAAATTCCGAACGCGTTCTTGTCGCTGTTATGCTCGGTTCTCATTTGTGCGAAGACTTTTTCCTTTGCGTCGTCCCTGGCCTGGGGGGAATCGAAAGCGTATTCGGTAACTTCGAAGTTTTCTTTAAGAGCGGTAATTAGTTTTTCGATGTGGAAGTTTTCGAGATTACCGACAAGCCGATGCGTGGCGAGGATAGTTAGTCCCTGCTGGCGGACATTGACAAAAGCGCTCATCTGATATGCCGCGGCCGGATTACCTGTTTCCTTGTAATAGTTTAAAGCCGTCTCGTAGCGATGATGGCCATCAGCTATGATACAGCTCTTATCGAGCATCATTTTCGCGATTGTATCAATATCCTCCTGGGTGGTTATTGCGAGCAGCCGGTGCCGAACCTGTTGTTCGTCGGCAAAGTCAATGAGCGGTTTTTGCCTGGAGGCTTCTTCAATGATTTTTTCCACGATGTTTCGCTGGTCTTCATAGAGCATAAAAATGAGGCCGAACTTTGCAGCGGTTGCCCTGTTGAGGTTGAGCCGGTCGATTTTTGGCTTTTCGAGGGTTTTTTCGTGAGGCCTGACAGTTTCGCCGGATTCTTCGAGCTTAGCCAGGGCAATAAAGCCGTTGCGTTGGAAGCTGCGGCCGGCCAGTTGGAAGTTCTGGACGTAAGCATAGATAGCTTCGTCCGTGTCCTGTTTCAAGATACCTTTTTCAATCCACGTATTAAGGTAACCGGCGGCCCTGGTGTACTGGTTGTTGTCGGCGTTGTCAGAAGCAGTAGTTTTGCCTTTTATTATCCGGACGATATTATATTCGCTCTTTTGGTAGAGCTGCTGCTGCTGGGCTGGGCTGATAACGTCGTAAGGTGGCGCGATGCAGCTGCCCACATCACCAACTACGCCGGCATCAAACCTAAAGGCTTTGAAGGGCTTAATTTCCATTGTCACTTACCGGAAGTCCTTTCTTACTCCTGTGCTCATATAAAGCCTTAAGTCTGCGTATAGTTTTCTCAAAGACGGCAGAAGCAAAAATGATACTAAAAGCAAGGGGAATTGTCAAATGTGAGCCGTGTAGTTTCGGCTGGTTCGGGCGCAGCGTGGTAAAAATGCTTGCAGGAATGCAAGATGGTGGTTATCTTGGATGTTCCGTTTCGACGGCAAAAGCGTATCGAAAACCCTTAAAGATTATATTGAGAACTCTTAATTCAGGAAGTTTGTGATGAGTTTAGAGGAAAAGAAGTCGAGTTTTTCCGAGCTTGATGAGGTTTGTGTTCAAACGATTCGGTTTTTGTCTGTGGAAGGCGTGCAGAAGGCCAAGTCAGGGCATCCGGGTATGCCTATGGGAATGGCGCCTGCGGCATACATTCTCTGGACCAGGCATCTCAAACATAATCCTGCTAATCCGAGATGGCATAATCGTGACCGGTTCGTTCTTTCTGCCGGCCACGGCAGTATGCTCCTGTATTCGCTGCTTCATTTGACCGGCTATGATTTGAGTTTGGAAGACCTGCAGAGCTTTCGGCAGTGGGGCAGCAGGACGCCGGGGCATCCGGAATATGACCCGAAGTTAGGGGTTGAAGTTACGACCGGGCCGTTAGGGCAGGGGATTTCCAATGCGGTCGGTATGGCAATAGCCCAGAAGTATCTGGCCAGCTACTTTAACCGCGATGGTTTTCCAATCATAGACTACAATGTCTATACAATCGCCGGCGACGGCGATTTGGAGGAAGGCGTCTCATCGGAGGCCAGTTCGCTGGCGGGGCATCTGGGCCTGGATAATCTGATTGTTATTTACGATGACAATCACATCACGATTGACGGTGACACGGACCTTTGCTTTACGGAGGACAGGGCCAAAAGATATAAAGCTTATGGGTGGAACGTCATTGTTGTGGACGGTGACGGCAACGACTTAGAGGCGATTGATAAGGCCCTGAAAAAGGCCAAACGGCAGAAGAATCGGCCCACTATTATAAAGCTTCGTACACATATCGCGTACGGCAGTCCGAACAAACAGGATACAGCCGAGGCGCACGGTTCTCCTTTGGGTGATGACGAGATTAAGTTGATTAAGGAAAAGTTCGGCTGGGACCCGGAAAAAGGTTTTTATGTTCCGCAGGAGGCGCTCTCTCATATGCGAAAAGCTGTTGAGACCGGCAAAGGAGCAGAGGCGGCGTGGAACAGAAAATTTGAGAAATATACCCGGGCCTATCCGGAGCTTGCGCAGCAATTCGGCGACGCGGCATCTGGGAAGATGTCTGTCAATCTTGATGAGCTGTTGCCGAAGTTTGAGGCGGACAGCTCTATCGCAACGCGCAAGGCCTCGCAGAAGGTGCTTGATGCGCTGATGCCTGAGTGTCCATTGATTTTGGGCGGGTCGGCGGACTTGACGCCTTCGAACAATACGCGCTTTGCCGGCGCGAAGGCTTTTCAAAAGGACGCTTGCGACGGCAGGTACATACACTACGGCGTCAGAGAGCACGCGATGGGTGCGATAATGAATGGGATATCCGTCAGCGGTCTGGCCAGGGCATACGGCGGAACGTTTTTGGTGTTCAGTGATTATATGCGGGGGGCGATTCGCGTTGCGGCACTTTCGAAGTATCCGACCATATTTGTTTTCACGCACGATAGTGTAGGGATAGGTGAGGATGGGCCTACCCATCAGCCGGTAGAGCAATTAGCGGCCCTTCGGGCGATGCCGAATCTGATTGTTATTCGTCCAGCCGATGCTAACGAAACCGCACAGGCGTGGAAGTTTGCCCTGGAGTATCGCGACGGCCCGGTAGTTTTGGTTTTTACCCGCCAGGGACTTGTTGTTTTGGACCAGAATAAATATGGTTCGGCGGCGAATCTGAATAAGGGAGCTTATGTTCTTGTCGGGGCGGACAATCCCGATGTGCTGCTTTTGGCCAGCGGCTCAGAAGTTTCCATTGCTTTGTGTGCTGCCGAGGGATTGGCAGCCGAAGGAATTAGGACGCAGGTGGTTAGTATGCCGTGCTGGGAGCTGTTTGAAAAGCAGGACAAAGAATACAAGGACTCGGTTATTCCGCCCGATGTGAAAGCAAGGGTCGGTATAGAGGCCGGTGTCGAGCAGGGCTGGAGCAAGTGGCTGGGCGATAAGGGTGTCTTTATTGGGATGTCAACGTTCGGCGCGTCCGCGCCGGCAAAGGTCTGCTTTGAAAAATTCGGCATTACGGTTGAAAAAACGATAAGAGCAGCTAAGAAGTCGATAGAAAGCTGTTAATTTATAAAGCCTGATGCGTCACAAGGATTTTATTTTTTTGGCAATCTTGTGGAGCTTGGCCGGGAAAAGACGGTTTCAGAGATAATCTCCCGGCTTGAGGCCACCCGTGATGGTAAGGGGGTGGTAAAGGTCGCGGGGACGTGGGGGTCGTTTGCGCGCCTGCTGGCCGCACACATATCAAAACAGCTCGACAGGCCAATTCTTTATGTCTGTCCGCATATTGAGGATGGCGACAAGGCTGCCGATGATTTGTACACCTTCGGGGGGCAAAGAATCGATGCCTTACCTGCCTGGGAAGGTGCCGAAGATCTGGCAGACGCCACCGATGAGATTAGAGCGGAAAGATTAAGAATTGCTCTAAAAGTATCTTCCAATGGAGAGAGGTTTATTATTCCGGCCTCGGTACAGGCGCTTTGTCAGCCGATACCAAAGCCAAAAGCTCTGCAAGCGAGCAGCCTTTCGCTGCAGGTTGAAGGTGAAAAGTCGCCGGAGGAGGTTGTCGGCTGGCTGGTAGATAGCGGCTTCGAGCATGTGGAAAGAGTTGATTTGCCGGGCCAATTTGCTCGCCGCGGCGGAATCGTCGATATTTACGCACCTCTGGTCAGCGAAAAAACTCTGCGCAGCAAACCAAATGCGGCGTCATCGGCTGAAGGTGGCGAAGCACTCAGGGTCGAGTTCTTCGGTGACACTATAGAAAGCATTCGTGAAATCAATCTGGACACGCAGCGGTCGTGCCAGGAGCTTGAAAACGTCACAATCGTTTCAGCGGTATGCGGGGCAGCACAAGAGGAGAGAGAGCTTTTCATAAATATCCTGCAGAAGGATTGCATAATAATCCTTGAAGAGCCGAGTGACATCGAAGAAGTCGCAACGGTGTTCATAGAGCGTGTAGAGGACCCGGAACGGCTTTACAACTGGGCAGATATTTACGAGGCGCTTGGTAGATTTACGCAACTGCACGTCTGCAGGTTTGCGACGTCGGCTGAAGATGATTTTCTTAAGGTCGATGTCAGAAGCGTGCAGCAATTTCAGCATAAAGCGACTTCGGTGTGGGCGGGGCACAAAGCGGCCTTGGAGGAATTAGTGGAGCAGGCAAGGCGGGGGAAGCAGGTTTATCTCTACTGCGAAGCTTCAGCGGAAATCAACCGTGTCACTGAGATCGTAGAAGAAAGCGATAAAAAAGTGCCGGCGAATTTCAAGCTGGTGCAAGGATTTATTCATCAGGGCTTTGTCATAAATTCGCTTGATACGATTGTCATAAGTCATCACGAGCTGTTCGGCCAATATACCCTCAGAAGAAAATGGAGGCCGATGCGGGCGGCGTCACCGGTGGATACGCTCAGTGACCTGCAGGCCGGTGACTACGTTGTCCACGCTTCATACGGTATCGGCAAGTTTTTGGGTATAGAAACGATAGAGGAAAAAGGCGGCAAGAGTGAGTATCTGACGATTGAGTACGCCGACGGCGTGAAAATCCAGGTTTCCGTGCGGAATATTGCACTGGTGCAAAAGTATATCGGGACGAGTCCGAAACGGCCGAAGCTCAGCAAGGTCGGCTCGAAAAGATGGCTGAGGCAAAAAGAAAAAGTTGCACGCTCGGTTCGAGACCTTGCCAGCGAGCTGCTCGAAGTTCAGGCCAAGCGTCACAGCATGGGCGGGATTGTGTTCGGGGAGGACTCGGACTGGCAGGTAGAATTCGAAGAGTCTTTCCCATACCAGGAAACGCCGGACCAGACCACAGCCGTTGAGCAAATCAAGGCGGATATGCGAAAGGCCATTGCGATGGACAGACTGCTTTGCGGTGACGTCGGCTACGGTAAGACCGAGCTTGCAATGCGAGTGGCGTTCAAGGTGGTCGAAAATGGAAAGCAGGTCGCTATACTGGCGCCGACAACGGTATTGTGTGTTCAGCACGGCAGGACCTTTACCGAGCGGTTTGCTGATTTCCCGGTTTGCATTGAAGTCTTAAACCGCTTCAAGACCCCGAAGCAGGCCAGAGACATAATCGCCCGTACCAAGCAGGGCAAAGTTGACATACTCATCGGCACGCACCGGCTTCTGAGCGGTGATGTGGGCTTTAAGGATTTGGGGCTTTTGATCATTGACGAGGAGCAGCGGTTCGGAGTCGAGCACAAAGAGAGGCTCAAAAAATTGCGTGTCAATGTCGATGTTCTCACGATGACGGCTACGCCCATTCCGCGAACGTTGAATATGTCACTGCTGGGCCTTCGTGACATAAGCTCGCTGGCTACGCCGCCGCTGGACAGGCGAAGTATAGTGACAAGCGTGACCGCCTATAACAGTGAGCTAATAAGGAAAGGTATAATCCACGAATTAAACCGTCAGGGACAGGTGTTCTTTGTGCACAACAGGGTAAGGACGATTGATAAAAAGGCCTGGGAGATTCAAAAGCTGGTCAGTGACGCAAAGGTTGCCATCGCGCACGGGCAGATGGCCAAGCACGAGCTTGAGAATACGATGATAGATTTTGTGACGGGCGAAATCGACGTCCTTGTGTGCACAACGATTATCGAATCCGGCCTGGATATCCCTAATGCGAATACGATTTTCATAAACGATGCGGACAGATTTGGTTTGGCGGAGATGCATCAGCTTCGCGGCAGAGTCGGCAGATACAAACATCGGGCCTATGCGTATATGCTGCTGCCGAGTTCAAGGGTGATTACGCCAATCGCGGCGAGACGGCTAAAAGCCATTGAAGAATATTCGCATTTAGGAGCCGGCTTTAGAATCGCTCTGCGGGACCTCGAGATTCGCGGGGCAGGTAATATATTAGGGCATGAGCAGTCCGGCCATATTCAAATAGTGGGCTACCAGATGTATTGCGAGCTGCTGGCCGATGCCGTCAAGAGATTAAAGAACGAGCCGGTGGAAGCGATACCCACGGCCGTTCTGGATTTGGGATTTACCACGTATATACCGAAGAATTATATCCCCCTCGACAGGCACCGAATGGATGCTTACCGCAAAATCGCCGTTGCAAGAACCGCCGATGAATTGAAACAGGTCGAGAGCGAGCTGGCTGACATATACGGGCCGGTTCCTGATGAGGTCAGACTGCTGCTGGAATTGAGCGAGCTGAGGATTGCAGCAAGTAAGCTCGGCCTAAAAAGCGTTGTCACTTCCGGCCGGGATTTGATATTCTCATTTACAAAAGACGCTGAGGGCAAAGCCGATTCTTTATTTGCAAAAGTCTCAGGCGAGGTCAGGATTGCGAATCCGAAGACGGTATATTTGCGCTTGTCGAAGAATTATTTTGAGCCGAGAACGCTCATAAACATTTTGCGAAAAACCTTTAGCACAGCTTCTCAGGACGGCATATAATAAGGGAAGAAAAGAGTCGAAGGTTCTAAGGGCCCATTTGGGATGTCTGAAGAAAAGAATTATATATTGCCAAAAGCAGTATTGGTTTTATCTCTTTGCGTTTTGTTTCTTGCCGGCGGCTGTGCAGTAGAGACTGAGAGGAGTTCCGGCGGATTTACCGACCAGGAGATTTTAGCGGAATTTACGATTGCGAAAGGTGGGGACCCGATACTTCTTCCTGTCAGGTTCAAGGGTAAGGAATATTCATTCATTCCTGACACAGGACTCACTTTAACAGGGTTTGACACTTCATTTAGACAAAGTCTCGGAAAAGCAAAGGGAACTAAAATCGTGTTAACACCGGGAGGCCCGACGCGGGTTGAATTGTTTGATGCTCCAGTAGCGTTTCTCGGCCCTTTCAATATGCAAGAATGTGGCCACGTAATTTGCGCCGACTCTGGGATGCTTACTTTTGTGTCTTCAATTGAGGGTAGAAAAATCAGCGGTTGTGTAGGGATGAATTTCCTGATGAACCATGTCATTCAGATAGATTTTGATAAGGGTAAGCTTTTGTTTCTGGAGCCAACAACTGGCAAACGTCCTGATTTGGGAGAAGAGCTGGCAATTAAGTATAATCCCCAAGGCATTCCCCAAATTTCAGGAAATATACTCGGTGATATCAAAGTGGATTTTATGATTGATACTGGCGCTAATACTACAGGAGCTTTAGACAGTAAGATATTTAAGAACATTCTGGCAAAAAAACAAATGAAAACCTCGGAAACGTTGTTTGCGACACTCGCCGGCACTATGAGGCGCAGGAGAGCCCGTATGAGTAAGATTTCTGGGGGTCCGTTTGAGTACCAGAACCTTATTTTCGCCGAGGGCAATGGTTCTCAGTTGGGACTGTTATTCTTGGCTCGCCATATAGTCACCTTCGACTTTCCAAACAGTAAGGTTTACCTCAAGAAGGGCAAAGAGTTCGACAAGGTCGACGAAACGGATATGAGCGGCTTACATCTTCTGCGAATTTCAGGAAAGACCGTTGTGTATTCAGTTGATGAGGACAGCCCTGCACATAAAGCAGGAATCAGGCACAACGATATTATCCTTAAGGTCGGAAATAAAGATGCGAGCGAATATGATATGTGGGAGCTTAGGCGGTTGCTGATGTCTGGAGACAAAAAAAAGATTGTGATGACAACAAAACGTGGTGATAATGTAAAAGAGGTATCTTTTTTGCTTGAGAAGAAGATATGATGTATGTTCGTGTGGGCCCGTATGCTGTTGTGTTTTGAGTTGGATTTTGTCGGCGTTGCCGAAGGTGGTAAATTTGGTTTTCGAGTTCGTAAGTTGGGGATTCGGCTGTGCGTAAGTGTGCTTTTTTATTTGTGTCAGTGCTTTTGCTGACAGACGGCTGTGGGGGGACGGATAAGCCGAGGTTTAGCAAAGAAGAATTAGCGCGTATGCCCTTTCCGCAAAGAAGCGGTCTTCCGGAATGCTCAGGCGGATTTGTGCTGTCAGTGGGCGGTAAAACTATAACCAGCGACGAGATAGTTGGGTCGGTGATAGAACGTAACGGCGTGTATGTGTCACTAATAGAAAGTCTCAGGCCAATCGCACAGAAGAATGGTTCTGACCAGTTCAAAGAGCAGGCGCAGGCCAGAGTTCAAGTTGAGCATGTCCTAAATAGCAAGTTATCGCGTATTTTGCTTTATCAACGGGCTAAAAGGCAAGCGGGTGAGGGTGTTGACGAAGCTTTGGAAAGGTTGGCAGAGGCCGAAGTGAAGAAATTCTTTGCTATCTTCGAGGGTGATGACGCCAAGGCTGACGAGGCGCTTAAACAAATGGGAATGAACCGGCAAAGCTATAAAGAATTTCTGAAAATGACAATTCTCAATCAATCTTATATGGCGTCGAAAATACCTGATAACAGGCCTATTACTTATAGCGAATTGCTGGAGTGCTACAACGAGATGAAAGACGAATTTGCTCAACCGGCGGTGATAAAGTTCCGGCTGATTGATATTAAAGTTGCTGAATTGGAGGTGTCTGACCCAAATCAGGACCTTGGGCCCGAGGACCGGCGGCAGCTCGCGAGAGACTTGGCCAATGAATTGGTGGGACGAACACGGGCAGGTGAAGATATCGGCGAACTGTATGAGAAATATCCCCGGGTATCATTTGTCGACCATAGCGGCGGAGTACAGCCGAAGAATCTGGGAGAGCCTTATGATATTCTTGTGGCTGTAGCTGAAAAGATTGAACCAGGTCAGGTTCCGGAGCCGATCGAGACCAGGACGGGAGAGCACATTTTCATAATGAAGTTCGACGGGGAACAGCCGAAGAGTTTTAAGCCTCTTAGAGACGTGCAAAGAGAGGTAAAGAAGAAAATTATTTCCGACCGCCAGCAAAAAGCTATGGATGAGCTTGAGGCTGAACTTTTGCGGCAAGCGCCGCTTGGCGAAAAAGACGCGTTTGTAGATTTCTGCCTGGAAAAAATTTACCGAATGGTCAAGCAAGAAAAGACAAAAGACTAAAGACCACAGACTAAGAAACTATCTCAAAACCGTCACCCTGAGCGAAGCGAAGGGTCTGGGTGACTGAAATAATAGATTCTTCGCTGCGCTCAGAATGACATCCTGTGTTTTGAGATAATTTCTAAAGTCTTGTGTGTCGAGTTTTAGGATTGAGAGATGGAAATTGTGGCCCATGGTATAGACCTTGTAGATTGTCCGCGAATAGAGAAGATGGTAGAAGACCATGGTGAGCGGTTCATTAACAGGGTCTTTACCAGCGCCGAACAGGCCTATGCCGAGGCGAATAAGGACAGAATAGAGAAGCTGGCCGGGCGCTTTGCGGCAAAGGAGGCTATTCTCAAACTGATGGGGACAGGCTGGCGCGGCAAGATTGCCTGGACCGATATAGAAGTAGTAAATAATAAAGCGGGCCGGCCTGAGGTCAATCTCTGCGGGGAGGTCAAGAAGATTGCTGACGGACTTGGGATTAGACATATAAGCGTGAGTATCACACATACAGCGAATTTTGCAATTGCGTCGGCGGTTGCAATAGCGGAGAAAGGTCAGACGCAAACAAGCGGATTGGGTTGTTAGAAAATATTTTATTTTTCTAAATTTTCAAGGTCAGCTAAATCCTGATGTCTGCCACTGGCTTTTTTGTTTTTCTTTAAATCTTCGAGGGAGATAAAACTTATGTCTATATCATCTATAGTTACAGTTTTTTTGTTCCCGTAACATTCAGTGAACTCAACACCATCTATAGATGTTAGAATTTCTATGCATAGCGGAGGATTTCCCATCCTTATATTTCTTTCTTTTTCTAAGAACAATTCTTCTTTTAACTGGGGGGTATTAAAACCGAATTCCTTTAAGGCTTCAACAGTTTTATGGGCATTATCTTTAGAGATGGCGATCCAGATGTCCATATCTCCAGTGGCCCGAGGATATCCATAGAGAGCAACGGCATAGCCACCGACTACTAAATACTCAATCTTTTTTGAGTTGAGTAATTGTAAAAGTTCTTTGAAGTCTTTCGGTAGACGGATCATAACCAAATACAATTCTCCTTAATTCCTCTAAGGCCTCGATTCTTTCAAGATAAGACTTTTTTGTCCAGTAATTATGGCTATCTTTATCGTGTATGGAAGTTATTTCTAAGATCCTTTTGTCCATTTTTGCTCACCTCTGCAATTAAAGATACCATATAAGTCTCTATAAATCAAGTAATTTGTTATATCATCTAATATCGAGCATCCGGCTTTTAATCTCTCAAAGCACATAACGCCGCGGCTCACCCTCGCGAAACCCGCCGCGGGTTTCGCGTAAGGATCAGACGGTGATTCATCGCTTTTTCAGTTTAGCGTTTGGCCGGAGCAGATGCATGAAAGCTTCTCTGTCTGCCCTGTCAATCGCAGCTTGCTTCCGCCACCGAACCATCAGTGAGCACCACGCATCAGTCTGTGTAAGGGCATTGAAACAGTCAACGGGGAGATGTCCTTTAAGGTCGTTTAGCGCGTAACATACAATCTGATGACCACCATTGGGATTCCCAGGGTCTATGTGATCGACGGCAGGGTAGAGAGGGTGACAACCCTTCCCACCGGTGACCGGAGTGCCTTCGCTTGTGTCAAATATCATCTCCACGCCAGAGAGGGCGCATTTGCATTTTTGCTGAATCAGAAGGGAACGTAGGGTGGGCTTCGCCACACCCTGGCGCCCTTTTGATGCCCATTTCTCCTGCTGTTGATTCAGTTCCATTTCACTTCGCCTAACAATTGCTTGTATGGTTTCTGTATAAGGCGCCAAACTCAGCGAATTCTGCAACATAAACCACCTATAGTATTAGGGAAATAACATCAATTGTCAAGACTTGATTAGGAAGTTCAAAAAGCTATTCCGCACCAATTGTCCTGTAGTGATTCAACCACCCAGCAGTTGCTTAGTAATGCCACTATGGATACAATTGGTGCGGGACTAAATATGTCTAACGGAACGAAAACAAACGATTTTGATTGCGTTGTCATAGGAGGAGGTCACGCCGGCGTCGAAGCTGCCTACGCTGCTGCGAAAATCGGCGTAAAGACCTGCCTCGTAACCATACGCAAAGACACGATAGCAAAGATGAGCTGTAATCCGGCTGTTGGTGGGCTTGCGAAGGGACAGATTGTGCGTGAGATTGACGCACTTGGGGGGCTGATGGGATTGGCGATAGATGCAACGGGGATTCAGTTTCGGCTGCTGAATCGCTCAAAAGGACCTGCAGTGCGGTCGCCGCGGGCACAGGCCGACAGGCAGAAATACGCCGAGTATATGCAGCAGGCGCTTGAGCAAACCGCTGACCTGACCATCGTTGAGGCGTTGGCAACCGAAATAAAAATCGAAGACGATAAAGTGCGGGCGGTTGTGTGCAAGGACGGCTCGATGTACCGCACACAAACGGTTGTTGTAACACCGGGGACATTTCTTGGCGGGATAATATGGATTGGGGATGAAAAGTGGGCGGGCGGCAGGCTTGATGAGCCGTCCAGTGCGGAGCTTTCGCAGAGCTTAAAACAAATCGGGCTGGAACTTGGGCGGATGGTGACCGACACAACGCCGAGGTTAGATGCGAAAACGTGCGATTTGGGTAAATTACAAGTGCAGCCTGGCGACGACCCGCCGGTGCCGTTTTCATTTATGACCGAAAAGATAGACAGGCCGCAGGTGCCGTGCTGGATTACATACACCAACGAAAAGATACATAAGCTGCTCCGGGATAATCTGCATCGTGCTCCGCTTTCATCGGGCCAAATAACGGCTGCGGACCCGCGTTACTGTCCGAGTATCGAAAGCAAGGTCGTCAGGTTCGCGGACAAGAAGCAGCATCGAGTCTTTTTAGAGCCGGAAGAGGAAAGTATAAAAACGATTTACTGCAACGGGTTTTTTACTTCTATGCCGAGAGATGTCCAGGAGCAGGTGCTCAAGCTGATGCCTGGGACTGAGAACGCCCGCATTATCCATTATGCCTATGCGATTGAGTATGATTATTGTCCGCCGATTCAGCTAAAAAGCAGCCTGGAGACCAAAAAGATATGGGGGCTTTTCCTGGCAGGGCAGATTAACGGGACAAGCGGTTACGAAGAGGCGGCCGGGCAGGGAATTATGGCTGGCATAAACGCAGCCAGAAAGGTTCAGCAAAAAGAGCCGATTGTTCTCGGCAGAGACCAGGCCTATATCGGCGTGCTCATAGATGACTTGCTAACCAAGGGAATTGACGAACCTTACCGGATGTTTACGTCACGGGCTGAATATCGCCTGTCGCTGCGGGCTGATAATGCAGATAGGAGATTGACGCCGATTGGCAAATCGGTCGGGCTTGCAGACAAGACGCGATGGTCGGGATTCCAGAAGAAGCTCGACGGTATCGACAGACTCAAGAGCTATTTGCAAAATACGCGCAGAGGAGGCCTGAGTTTGTGGGAGCACTCGCGCCGGCCGGAAAGTAACGTTGCAGAAACGCTGGCTGAGAATCGCGATATAAAAAATATGGGCATCGATAAAAACGTATTGCAGGCGGTGACTATTGACGCCAAATATGAGGGTTATTTGGCCAAGCAGGAGCGGTTAGTGGCGAGTTTCCGAACGCTGGAGAACAAGAAACTGCCGGAGAATTTGGATTATAGCAAAATAGTGCATCTTTGTGCGGAGGCGAAGGAGAAGCTGTCGGCGTTTCGGCCGGGGACGCTGGGGCAGGCGAGCAGAATCGGGGGTATTACGCCTGCCGATATTACGGTGATTCGGGTTTATCTGAAGAAATACCACTGATTGGGGGCAAATTGCGCGCACAAACGCGCAAGTTTTCGAACCAAATGCGCAAGTTGCCGTGAAAAGTCGGACAAAAATGAACAAAAGTTGAACAAAATGAAGCAAAAGTGCACACATTTTGAACAAAAGTGCGCAGAAATAGGTGCGTTTTGAGCTTTTCGGAAATAGGTTCGACAAGCTCACTACAGGTTGGGTTTGATTGGGTTTGTTTTCCCGGAGTCCGAAGGCGTCCTTGGCTTTCATAATCCTTTGTTGAATAGAAGTTTAATTTCATTTTGGCTTTTCGGAAATTGGGTTTGATTGGGTTTGTTTTGGCTTTGTTTTGCCCGCGTCTGCGAAGTCGTTCATTTTCATAATCCTTTGTTATAACAGAACTTACGTTCATTTGAGCATCCAGCAAATTGGGTTTGTTTTGCATAAAAGTACAGCGTACAGCGTGGAGCGTAGAGCGTATTTCGTATAGCGTATTGCGTACAGCGTACAGCGGGTAGCGTATAGCGTATAGCGTATAGCGTATAGTGTACAGCGGGGAGAATAGAAAAAATAGCGTATAGCGTCTCGTATAGCGTATAGCGTACAGCGTAGAGCGAGAGCGTATAGCGTACAGCGTATAGCGTACAGCGTAGACGTATTTCATGGTATGTTGTGAGCGTTAAAATGGGTAATTTGTTCATTGGTTAAATGGTTAACCCCTCAGGGGTTAATTGGTTAAATGGCATTTCACATCCCGTATCCAGTTTTCTGATGAGGTTTAGTCTTTGAAACTCGAGGAGCGTTTTGTAGAGGCTGTGCTCTAATCGGCGTTCATACATCAGGAGTCGGTCGAGGACCCTTGCATTTGCGAAATCCTTTATTGCCATACGACCCAGAGCCAGATTGGCAGCCGAGGCGGTCTGCGATTGGTCGCGGTTTTTGAACAACAGGGATTGGGTGAGTTTTGCTAATGGGGAGGAGGTATCAGGTGCGTTCAGGGCGTCGATGGTCTGGTTCTGGATTCTACAGACTCGTTTTAGCCGCCAGGAGAGACGGACAATGCGCTCGGCGAGCATAGATTCCATAGGGCTGACGGGTGCCAG
>Ga0114918_10002746_pt1 | contig 15700 bp, 9 predicted proteins | sample LantaG_FD_87015 | JGI IMG/M metagenome (GOLD analysis project Ga0114918, IMG submission 87015) | Deep subsurface microbial communities from Baltic Sea to uncover new lineages of life (NeLLi) - Landsort_02402 metaG | ecosystem: Environmental > Aquatic > Marine > Oceanic > Sediment | place: Baltic...
ATGCCCCGCCAGGGCACCGAGGACGAGGAAGTTTATGGCCAGGCCGACGATCTGCATTTTGTAGGCCGTGATGCGTTGCGGGATCGCCACACCGATCAGGCACAGCGATGAACTGAAGATCGTAATGATCGCGAGGGTGGCCTCGAGGCGCAGGTCGAGCGTCGAGTGGATACCCGGCCGCCACAGCACATAAAGTCCGGTGAGCAGTAGACCCACCCAGATCGGGATGGTGTACATCCCTTCCCGGTCAAGCCTCTTCGTCATCGGTTTTCTTCTTGCTGCTCGGCGCAAAAAGGACACCTAGCGCCGCGATGAATGTTTGGTCGATGACGTGCGGCGGGTCGATGCGGCGGGCAGCGCAGTAGATGTTGACGACGCCCCCGACGGCCAGCGCGGCCAGCGCGCTCATCCGCCGACGATTCATGCGGGCGGCCCTAAATCCTCCACCGTGAGGAACGAGCGTTTGATAACAACGCCGGCGGAAAAGTTGTCCACAAACATACTGAATTCGACGGTGCCGTCAATATTCGGTGTGCTCAAAGTCTGGATGTATAAGCTGGATTTGTACTTCCCACCCATGGTTACGGACGTGCCGATAGCCAATACGGAGTCCCCGCTGCCGATCTGCTCGTGGATAGAACCCGAAACTTGGTCCGATTCGTTGTCGTAGCCTGCCGCTATAGAGCAGGAAATACGGTAGGTGTGCCCAGCCTGGGCGTTGATTCGATAGGAGAGCGCTTTGCCAGCAGATAAATCACTTTCAGACGTGACATAACCCAGCATTTTCGGGTACGACACGAGATTGACCGGTGCCCACTTAGAATCAGAATTGTAGGCCAGCACCTGACCGGCAGATGGGGTGATGGGTTGCCGAACATCCGTCAGGTCGGCCAGAGCGTATCTCGACACGGCGGTGGCGACCTTCACCCACGTTGTCCCGTTCCAGTGGAACAAAGCGTCCTGATCCTCCACCAGATGCGTTTCTTTAGCTTCCGGCGGCGTAAACACCCACTTGCCGCCATACCACAACGCCAGCGAGTTCACATGCCCAGAAAACGCCCCAGTGGCACCAGTAGCGACGATCACCAAATCGCCCTCAACAGGCGCACTTGGTGGGGTGGCGGTAATGCTGTTCACCGACTCGCCGTGAGCCAAACCCGTAACCAGGCTTCCCAGCTTGGCGTCAACCTCAGTCTTGGTATAGCCGGGTAGCGCCTTATTCACCCACTGCGAGGTGGCGTTGTCGAACGCCAACATCTGCCCATCAACCGGGGTTGACGTAGTCACATCCGTCAACGCATCCAACGTGGTCGGCGCAGCAGCCGGGGCTTTATTGATCCACTCGCCAGCATCAAACGTCAACACCTCGCCGTCAGTGCCGCCGGTCAACGCCAAATCAGACAGGTCACCCAATGGAACCTGACGGTTCTCCCACTCCGCGCCGTTGAAAACCAGGAAATCCCCGTTCTGAGGATCATCCACCATCACGTCATTGAGGGAATCATCCAACCGTTGACTATCGTTAATCCACTGTTTAGCGGTGTCATCCCACACCAGAACGTCACCACTATCGGGTGTAGTCGCGCTAACATCAATCAAACCGTCAACCGTGGTGGTGGTCACCGGGGTGCTACTCACCCAACCGGTGGTGGTGCCGTCGTCCTTAAACGCTAAAACGTCGCCGTCTTGAGGGGCGGCAGTCTCAACGTCAATCAAGTCGTCCAACACCACCGGGATGGTTGCCCGCGCCGCAGCCAACTCTGTAGCCGCATCAACTTTGGCCCCGTCAACCTTGGAGTCGATGATGGCCTGACCGTAGGTGAAGGACTTCACCGAATCGAATATGTCGGACCACTTCACCTTCTTCAGGTTGTTAGCGTCCTCACTGTCAACCACACCGAACTCGTCGGTGTCGGCCAGCGCAGGCTTCAGCCCCGCATTGTGGACAGCGGCATTAACCGTTTCGGTAAACGATGTGGTGCCAACCTTGACCCACTCTGTTCCCGTCCACGTCCACAGCGCATTGTCGTGTTCGTTAAGGTGCGTGCCGTGCTCAAGAGGGGCCAGGAAAACCCAAGCGCCGTCCTTCCACGCCGCCAAATCGTTAGCGTGGTCCTTCCACGCATCAGTGGGGGTTTGACCGACGATGAAGTTGTCACCGGGTGCAGGAGTCCCAGGCGGGGTGTTGAGAATGTTGTTGACCGACGCGCCATGCACCAGGCCGGTGACCGCGCCGCTGATCTTCGATTGAAGCGAAGCATCAGTCGCTGTGAGCGCCACCCGAATCTTGTCCAACTTGGCGGCGATGACACCGTCCATAGATGAATACACCGTCTGCCACGCGAGCCGCTTGCTGACGTACTTGTCCTCGCTGTCAGCCAAAATCAATTCGTCGTCGTTAACCAGCTTGGCTTTAGACGCCAGCTTGTGAATGTTGCCTAGCGCGTCGTCGCCAGGATCGCCCTTGTCGCCCTTGTCGCCCTTGTCGCCCTTCTCCCCTTTGAACTGATCCCAGCCAGTGGTCTGCCGCAGCAACGCGGAAAGCGCCGGGTCATCCAGTGTGGTCGGCTGCCCCGCCTCCGGCGGCTGGTTAACAGTTCCGTGCTGCCCACCCTCACCCACCGTCCCGGTGACAGTATCGGCAGGCCACGCCGCATCAACACGCTTCACCGTCACACACAAAAAATGCCCAGCCTTACCGCCGTTGCCGGGAACGCGCTGGTCGCCCACCGCCCCACCATCTCCACCAGACAGCACGACCACGTCAATCTTGTCGGCCCAACGCGGCACGTCATAGGAGAAGGGACCGGCGTCGCTGATCTGTTCTAGTTCTGCCCGTAACTCCTGGGTGTAGGTGTACACCGGGGCGGGCTTAACACTGATGGGCGGCACAACAGCAGGTGACGGCGTAAACATGGCCATACTCGGAGTTTAAGTGCCACACCGCCAGTTAAGGAACTCCCGCGCCTAGTCCTGCCATGTAATTCCCATAAACGACGCCGACGAGGGGCCACCAAGGAGGGTGCCTGCATACATTGACCCAAACCCAAAGTGCCTACCGGGGAAGTTGCCGACCGTGATGTTTTCGCTGGCCTGGATGATTTTTGAGGTGCCGTTAACGGTCATCACAGACACAGTGTTGTTCCGAATCTGCAGCGCGTAAGTCTCACGCGCAGCTACTCTCGGAATCGTGTGCTTAGACCCCACGTTGGTTACCGCGCCTGTTGCTGACACCGTCTGGAACTGGGCATACGTCGGACCTATCTCAACTTGCACCCTGGACTGGTCTGTAGAAGTACCGGCCCACAACGCCTCAATATAAAACTTGCTGACATCCGTACTGCCATATCCCGGCGGTTCAAGCAAAGCCACAGTGATAACGCAGTTAGAGTTAGGCATCGTCACATCAGTTTTGCGGTAGTGAACCGCACGCCATGTGTTGAAAAAACCGCTGTACTTCCATTTCGCATAGCCCTTGCCGTCTGGACCCAACGTGCTGGTTGCGTTCCCCGCGTAAGTCGCCACCCACGGCGACGGCAGGTTAGCCGACAACTTATAGTCGAACTCGTCGTCCCCGCCACCATTCTGCCCCGCAAGGATGCCAAGTATCCCCATGTTGGCTTTTTCGGCAGATGCTTGAGCGGACTGACCAATCCCCAAGATGGTTCCAATTACGTCGATAACACCCTGGATCGGGTTGGTGATACTCCCCGAAAAGCCGGGAATCAGGCTCGCCAGGCTGTTGATGCCGTCAACCAGTTTCTTAAAGATGCCGCTAAACCAGCCGGTCATAGCGGCCAGCACCTCTGCAACGGTTTTACCGGTGCCTGCAACCCCGCCGAACATGCCAAACAAGCCGTCCAGCAGTGACTGGAAGCCTTTGAACCAGCCGGTCATGGCGGCTAGCGCCTCAGAAACTGTGGTGCCTGCACCACCAAACAGGCCAGTGACACCTTTGATGAAGTCGTTAAACGCCTTCACGATAGCGGCTAACCCGTCAGACACCGGCCCGAAAATCATGGTCAGCCACTTAGAGATGGCGTCTAGAGCTTCCGTAACACCAACCCCAGTCCCCAGCGTTTTCGGGGCACTGCCAGTGAAAAGAATGACGATGCCTTCAAAAAACGTCTTCAACCAGTTAACGATTTGCCCGACGCCGTCAGACACCGGCCCGAAAATGTTCGTCATCCAACCCGAGATGGCGGCAATGGCTTCAGCAACAGTTTTATTTACCCCAGCGGTGCCGCCGAACAAACCGAAAATGGCATCAAGCAGACTCTGGACAGTAGCTGTAATGGCGGTGACCCCATCTTGTACCGCCTTAAACGCACCGCCCAACCATGACGTGATCTGGGCGATCATCTGCGTCACGGTCTGATTGATGCCCGTACCGCCGAACACCTTGAAGATGCCGTCGATCAAATCCTGCACGGTCTTCAACGCACCAGCGATGCCGTCCTGCACCAGCTTGAACGGACCAGACAGCCAGCCCTGAATTGTGGCGATAACCTCCGCGACGGTTTTACCGACACCAGCCACCCCGCCGAACAGACCAAAAATGCCGTCCAGCAATTCCTGCAACTTAGCGACCAGCCCAGCGATGCCGTCCTGCACCAGCTTGAACGGACCAGACAGCCAACCCTGAATAGCGGCGATAACCTCCGCGACGGTTTTACCCACACCAGCCGTACCACCGAACAGACCAAAAATGCCGTCCAGCAGAGCTTGGACGGTCTTCAAAATTGGCGTGAACACGTTGTTGATCCAGTTAGCGATTGCGGCAATAACTTCCGTGACAGTCGCGCCCAAGCCGCCCGCCGCGCCACCAAAGATTCCCAACAACCCGTCAAGAAGCGACTGGATTACAGCAACCGCATCTTTGATCCTGTCGAAGTCAACCTTGAAAACCTCACGGATTTTCTCCAGCAACATGTTGATGAAGTCCACCAACCCGTTTAAGGCATCGTTAGGAAAGCCGGGGATTCCTTGCAGGTTTTTACCCCAACCGACCATCTCGGCCAGACCCATGTCCATGGTTTTCGTAGGGTCATAGTCAACTTTGAACAAGTTGATGCCCGACACGGAACGGTTCCCGCCGAACATGTCCACATTGCCAGCGATGAGGCTGCCCTCCTTAAATCAGTAGTGCGCCTACCGCAACGGACCCGTGGTGTTGGGCACCGGAACTACCAGAATGAAAAGCTGCGCGTCAGTCGGGTTGAACTTAAACGCGCCGATGTTTCCGTCGTTGTACAGATTGACATACAACGTGCCCTGAGCAGGATCAACATGATTTGCAGGGACCACCGCCAAACTGTTAGTCGGAGATACTGCCCTAGTCGGGTCGTCCGGCGTTGAGTAATGCGGCCACATCGAAACCTCACCCGTCGAGTTGCCAAAACCGCGAGCGATAAGCTGCCCAGTTTCCGGCGCACCCAACAGAACCTGACAGCCAATAGTCAGCGGAGTGTTCGACAACTCAAAACCGCGCACCCCCAAATGCCCCCACACCACAGGAGTCCAGGGGAACGGCTGCGGCGGCAACACAAACGATCCGATAGCCGCCCGCGCCGACACCCCGCTAAACGCCACAAACGCAGCCTCAGGCATGGAGTAAGGCGACGGAATCAACTGCGAAATCGACACCGGCTGCCACACCGGCAACTTGTTCTTCTGCTGGCCGATGTAGCCCAACACATCCCCCGGCACAGGCTTAGACGTCAACAAATCCACGTCAGGTGCCTGCCACAACGCCGCCGCTGGCCCCTGCGGGCCTTCAGGGCACGCCAACTTCATATGCCACGTCGGGTAACGGGGCGTGCCGCCAACATCAACAGAGGAACTGTGCGTAGCAGCGTCAACAACCTCCACCGTCGGCGTAATAATCGGCACCGGGCCGGGAGGCCCCGGCGTGCCCAGCATGAGTCTGCGCCACGACGTTCCGTACCACACATACAAACTGGTGCCGACAACGTCGCCGTGCTCATTGACATCATCAATAACCCAATACTTACCAATATCCGCAGGTGTATCGGTCATAGTGCGAGGCAGATGGTCAGGACTGTCCACATCGTCGGTCTGCAACTTCAACGCGAAAGCGTCGCGCCCCGGCTGCCCATCCGGCCCAATAACCGCCGCCATGAACAACGTGCCCTGGTCGCCACGAATTTCCATCGTTGCCCAAAACTCAGGCGGGTCGCCCGGCGGAACAACAACCCCGTACACACGGGTGTTCACCAAATAGTTAGACAGGTAAGTCGCATCCCCAACTTCAGCCATCTACCGGACCCTTCGCGTGGTGGGATGAGTGTAGGAGTTAAACGCATCTAGCGGGCACACCATAATCATCAACTGGGAGTGTTTGCCCGTAAAGTTGAAGATACTGAAGATGCCGTCATTGGTTAAGTTCATGTGCAACGTCGCTGCACTACCAGCATCAACCTTGGCGTAGCCGTTAGTCGGAGATACGTGGACGTTGCGGTCGCTGTTATGGGTGTAATGCGGCACAACGAAAACCTCGCCGCGCACGTTGCCGAAACCCCGCGCAATCAGAGTCCCCTCTTTAACGTCGCCAAGGCGAACCTCCAACCCGATCTTCCACGGGTTGCTGAACCTTTCGGTGGTGGTGTGACCCCACACAACAGGGGTCCAGTCAAAGTTTTGCGCCGGGACAGAGAAGCTACCGACGTTGACCGTGGCGTCCTTCCACGCATTAGTCCACGTCCCGTTATGGTCCCTAAACGCAGACTCAGGCACCGAATAAAACCGTGGGGACAGCGCAGCAATGTTGGCGGGGCGAAACACCGCCGCGCTGCGATTACCGGGGATGGTGGCGCGCTTACCGTCGTGCAAGATCACAGCCGGGTTAGACGGGCTGGGATTCTCCGCAAAATCGGGGTAGTCGTTGAGCTTGGCTGCCGGTCCAGACGGCCCAACCGGGACCGCGACGTTGAACCGCCATGTAGGTGCCACCACGGAGCCGGAAGTTTCCACAAACGATGTGGCGTCAGGATCGTCACTTAGATTAACGAGGTCGGTAGACGGCCTGATCTTGGGCACCGGCCCCGGCGGGCCTAAAGAACCCATGTAGGTTTTACGGTAGTCCGACCCAAGCCATACCCACGCCCACTGCTCTACAACAACGCCGTCGGCATCGTAGGTGGGGACAATCCAATACTTGCCAATGTCGTCGGCGTTGTTACCTAAATCGGTGGGCAGTTCAGCACTGCTTTTATAAGGCGTGCCGTCAGGGTCTTCCATGCGGCGGCACGCAAACTGCGTTTGCCCATCCGGCCCCTGACGCCCAGCCAGCGCGTCAGCGTTCAGGGCTGGATCGTTCATCAAGTCCAAATCAGCCCCATACAAGCTGGGGGTATCAGGCATCGTTTCCTCAGACTTGATGCGGGCCTTAATGACCGCCGTCGTGAGGTAAACAATGGACCCTAAAGGCAAAGGAGCCACCTACTGCCTCCTTTGCTCATCAACGTATTGGATGTTGACCTTAGTGTGCCATCCGGCTGGCATTTCAGGTGGGGCCACGCCGTCACGCAGAGCGGCAAGCCGACGAGTATCCGGCGGCAGGTTTGCGTCAAACGCACTGTGCTCGGGCTGTAACTCTTCCTCGGCGCGATCCGGTGCCCGACTGTCCACCCACGTATGGGCGTCTGCATACACGCCGGGCGCATGAACCGCCCGCTTCTTGATGTAACTGGACCCGCTTTTACGGAACCCCACCAACGCTAACGTCCAGGCAATAGCCACCTTGGAACCCGCCAGGGCAGACAAGTCATGCACATGCCCCTCTGGGTCAACCGGGTAGGACAACGAATCCAAAATGTCCAGGTACGCGGCCTGCACCTCCGCTATCTCGTAGGCGCGTGCCTTCTCGGCTTCTGTAAGGTCGGCCTGCTCCACAGTCTCAGCAGTAATCTCGCCCCACTCGCCGAACGTCAACTTTTTAGTCATCAGACCGCCTACTCAAAGAGTGTTCCCTCGCCAGCTATTGAACCAGCGAACTTGTACAGGTTGGCAATTGTTTTAAACGCCGCGCCAAACGGGTCCGACTTGTTGCGGTCTTCCCCAATTTTTAGCTCCACAGTTATTGGAGTAGCCCAGTCCCACTTCCATTTGACGCCATGCAGGTTATCGACGTAGATGACGCCGTCGTGCTCAAAGCCCAGCCGGTCGCCCAGGTTGTAGTCAATGTAGGTCAGGTGCGGGAACCCATTGAGGGTTGTTGCCTTAAACGACGCCCACGGGCGGGTTTTCCAGTTCCCGTCACGCAACGTCAAGGTGGCCGACAGCGTGTATGCAGAACCGGACCCTGCCTCAAAATGCTCTAGGTACTTCATGTCGCCGCCGTGCAGCGCCCGCATCGGGTCGGTGAACCGCTGCCAAGCCAACAGCGTGTTGTCCAACTCCCCGTTGTACAGCGCGTCGAGGCCGTTAGACATAGGAACCTGGATGGGGTAGCCGCCAGGGCCAGGCTGGATAACGGGCAGGCTGTCAGAGATTTTCGCCAACCCATACTTAATGGCGAAAGTCTGGAGGGCATTAACAATCTGCGGGGACCGCGACCCCGTCATCACAGTGGCTACCGAACCTTTATGCCACACCAACTCAGAGGAATCGACACCCGAATACTCGCCCTCCCACCACACGATACGAGGCGGGTACGGCGCGGTCAGCAGCAGCTTTTCAAAGAATAAGGTGCGGTCGATACCCGCCGCCTCCTGCACCGGAAGCCCACCCAACACCAAACCAGAGTCAAAAGTTTCACCGGTACGCATGTCCACAAAAAACGGGGTAATGAGGTTGTCTAGCGTCACCCCAACGAGGTTGACCAGCCCATCAGCGACCGTGCCCGTCGGCCCGGTATGCCCTGCCACATCCTCAAAAGAGAACACCACACAGTTACGGCGGGGGGCCGCGAACTTTTTGATGTCCTCGCCTACCTCTTTCCAATAGGGGTCTTTCCTCGCCAACGCCAACATGTCCGGTGCCGCCGACAAAAGCTGCTCTAGCTCGGTGTTGGGGCTGTCCTCATCCTCAGTCAGGTAGGTGTAGGCCCGCATAATGCAGCCCGCGTCAGTCAACACATCAGAAAATGAGGTGTGGGCGTCCTTCCACGACGTCCCTATGCTGGTCCAGCGCGACTGATCCAAAACGGGGTTTACAAACGCCACCTGAATAGGCCAGTTCAGAGGCAGCACGTTAGCGATGCCGCCCACGTTTAGCGGCTGAATCCACGCAAACGGATTAGCAAGGTTGGTGATCGTGGACCAGCCCGGCATGAACTGACGGCCAAGATTTATCGCCAGGCTAGCCGCGCACACAGTGCGGCACGCACCACCAAGAATCCACATGCGGGGCAACTGAATTTCAGGCGGGAAAATCGGGTTAGCGGCGATGAGGATTCGCTTAGCGTGCTCCCTATGCGACATGGCCTCCAACACAATGGAATGAACACCCAGGTCGTCACGCTTGACAGTGATGTTGACGATTTTGCCGCCCCACCGCGTACGCCAATTCGGCTTCGTGGGCACCATGTCAATGAGAAGGTGCAAGTCCTCAATGGGCATGGTCTGGTTCGTCAAATAGTCCATCAGCCAGTGGTCGTAGGAAATTTCCGCCGAGGCCATTGCCGTATCGTCGGCCAATTCCTCAGCCGACGCCTGAATCTCACCCCTAAGCTCCGCAACAATGTTTAGGTGCTTGTCGGCCAAACGGATCAGTGGCCGCATACGGCCTTCCTCAAGGGTGACCTCACGGATGCCATTCAAAAACGCGGCAGTCCGACACGGAGCCGCCACCAAGTCGGGGCAATCCGGCCCAACCACCTCTGTACTACGCCAGCCCTCCATCTCCGTCACCGTGCCACCGCCCTGGCGTATAATTGGGTGTGAAGCAATGCACCAAATGCGGGTTGACAAAACCCACAACAGATTTTTACCGCAGCACCAGGCTGGGCCTGCGACGTGAATGCAAAGCCTGCACCCGCGAAAACAACCACGCCTACCGTGCCGATCCACAAGTCCGAGAAAGACTGCGCCAAGAACAGCGTGCCTACCAACAGGCCAGCCAAGAAGCGTACGAAGCAAGCCAGCGCAGATACAGGGCCAACAACCGCATGAAACGAATGCTGCGCGACAGCATCACGCGGGCTAAACACAGGGGAGTAGCCATCGTGGACTTCCCTGTCGCGCTGTGGATTGCCAAGTGGCATTTTTGGGGTGGACGGTGCTGGATTTGCAAACAGCCCGCGACTGGGATCGACCACGTTAAACCGCTGATAGCGGGCGGGACGCATGTGCTGTCGAACTGCCGCCCGATATGCGGGAGATGCAACCGCAGTAAAGGGCGGCGCTGGCCGTACCCGTAGTGCCGCCATTACCGGCTCCTTTTGTACCTTTGAGCCACCACCGCAGTGATGACACCTGTGGGGCTGCTATGGCCGACGGTGAAGTTGACTACCGTTTTCGGCGGTATTGAGTACATAAACCGTTCAGTCCACGTCAGGTGCAGCGGCACACCGCGATTAGCCTGGCCGGACAAGAAAAAGTTGAGGATTTGCGACTGCCTGATGAAGTTGAAAACCAGATTGTCAGTCGGATCATTAGACGCCGTCAGGGTGCGCTTTCCCGGCTCCGTATCGACCATGTAGACGCCCACCTCTTCATGGGTGTCAGGCATGGGCAGTAGGCGCGTGGAGTCGTTATCCTGCAAAACCGCCTGGCCTGGCGACGACACAAAGAACGTGCCATACGACGGCAGGTCACCGGAGTTAGCTATGGGCAGCGTCCCCCAGTAGTAGTCCTTCTCCAACAACTTAAACAGGTTGTTCTTGCCCACCATGTTGTCAGGGGCGGGGTACGGGGCACCTGACTTAGACGCCTCCCACGTCCTGTACAGGGCGGGTTTGGTGAAGTAGGGGCGAGTCGCCATCCACGTTATGTCCCACGAACTGGAATTGTTGCCAAACGCTGTCGGGTCCAGAGGCTGCGCTGTCCCCACCACGTCAGAAGGCCGCACCGGGTTCCACCGCCACCCCGAAAACCGGGTGTACATACCCAGCCAGCCGTCCTGCGACTCATCCTGCCCGGCCCACCACCGCGCCTCGGCCTGCCGATACTGGTACTCCGTCATATGCGGAGAATGCGAACCAATGACGATTCCCAAACTGTATTTACGCTCAGGAATGTTCTGCCGGGTGATCTGCGAACCCATGACGTAGGGGCTGTGGATCATAATTTGTTCAAACGGCCACTGCTGATCCCCCAGCAACTGCCGTGACAGCCGCACCCCCTGACGGCCCTTCCTTGGACCGGCCAAATCAAACATGTCGCCGTTAGGTGCCAGATACACCATGTGGGTTTGCATCCCCTGCAACCCCGGCGGCAGCCGGTTGAAATCGGTGACACCATCACCCACTGTGGTTGTTGCCAACCCCTGCGGAAACTCCGGTCGAGTAATCAATGCATTCCCCTATTCATGGGCGGCACTAGTAGGGCGTCACAGCCGGGACGTTAGCGCCTCCGGCTTGGGAATTAGTGATGTCGATGGCTGTCTGCATCCCCCCCAGAGTGGGCGTATTGAAAGTGTTGTGTTGCACCGTTTGCGGGCCAGGAGCAGGTCCGGTTCCGACCCCGGATGCCAGGTTCCCGATGTTGGCGGGCTGCCCAGACGCCGCCATATGCGACGTAACATCTGCCGCTGCCGGGCCGGGCGCAGGCCCACCAGGAACCAACCCCAACAAACCGTTCACGCCACCCGCCCCACCAACAGCAGGCAAATTACTTGCAGCACCAGGCAGAGTAGCTTCAGCCGCACCGCCCAGAATGTTTAAACCCGTCCCCGCGCCCAACGGATTACCCTGCGCAGGCTGCCCCAACAAACCGGCCTCCTGCAGGTTGCCCAGCCCCCAGCCCAACGTCTGCGTGAACTTCTTCCAAATGCCCCACTCAAAAATGGATTCCCCGAACACGTCGTCGGAGAAGCCGAACCCCTCCAACAGACCCTCGACCAAACCCCTACCTAAGTCCTTGGCGTCCTTATCGCCCCGGCCCTCACCCTTTTTCCCCTTGTTAGGTTCAGGAGCGCCCTCAAGCAAAGCCCTGTCACGTTCTAACGCATAACCAGGCAACCCAAACCTATTGAGTTTATCTAACGCCTCTGCGGATGCATTGGCTGTTTTGCGTGCCTGCTCAGCGGCTGTTTTAGTACTCTGGTAGGCCATCCACTCTTTGGACGCCGTATTGTCATACCCCAGAATTCTTTGGTTTTCCGGTAGTTCATTCCATGTTTGTTCCGCAGCTGCCGCGTCGGCCATAAGGGTTTGCCAATTTGCCATGTCCTGGGCTGCTTGCCGCTCTAATTCGACCTTTTGCCCCGCAAGGTCCACACCCTTCTCCTGAAGGTTAATCATGTCCTGCTGCCACTGCGTGTAACCAGAGAAGAACGCCAGCATGTCTTTATACGGCAGGTTAGCCAGTTCCTGAGGCGGGTTGACGTAAGGATTCACAGCCCCCTGGATAGTGGACCTGTAACCCAAATTCTGAGTAGCGCCCAACTCGTAAATCTCTACCGGAATCTTTACGCCGTTATCCCAAACCCGATACGGGACACCGTCAATGACCTGAACCGCACCGCCATCCTGAAAACCAGGAAGGACGCCCCCACGCATAGCGGCAACAGCGGCATGACCGCCAGCGGCTTGAACTTCAGCCGCCGTCCACACATGTTCCCCGTCAGACAACCACGCCGGGACTTTGTCCTCAGTAGGACCGCCAGCACCAAACACCGCGCCGCCGTCAGCAAAACCGGGGGGAACAAAGAGGTCCGCGTAGACCGACGCCCCCATGCCAGGCCGGTTAGCGTCATGGAACTTGTAGTCGTAAGGAACAACAGTGCTGCCACGCGGCAACAGCCATTCATCTTCGGCAGGGAATATCGACAAGGCTTTTTTCTCATCGAACAGATCGTTATTACCAAAGCCGCGCGGCCCGCCAGCCCCCAACCAAAGGCCAGACGTCCCCTCTGGAGCATTGATGACCAACTGGAACGGCATGTCGGTGAACGGCGTAGTCGGGTCCATACCAAGGCGCGCACGCACAGACGTGGACATGTAGCCGAGGTCGGTGAACTCCCTGCCCATAAGCTCTTCAACATCTTCAGGGCCGGGGTGGAGCTTTTCGTCCCACGCGTTGCCCGCCCACGGCTGACCACTGAAGGCTCTAGGTTGAACATCCCTAAACAGGGTCAAGTCATGGGGCAGGACGTATCCGGCTTCTTTCGCCCGCTGCATAGCAGCGTCTATATCGTCTGCCAACTGCATCCGTGTGGACGGCCTATAGCTGGTGCCTTCCAGTAGGCCGGGCTTGCCCGCCAGACTTTCCAGCGCAGCAAGGTGCTCAGGATGCGCTGCCTCGCCCGCCTGACGCAGCAGCGAATTTATGTCGGGAACGCCGACACTGTACTGCCTGATTGCCTCTACTCCATCAGGCATGAAGAATCCCGAATCGGCATCGTACCTAAAGTGCGTGTCCATGTAGCCCCGCGCGTCAGCGCGGGACTTAAACCCGAGTATGTCTTGTACTAGACCATCATGCTGAATTTCACGTTGCGGCCCGAATCTTGTGGCGGGCTTGCCGCCGACTCTTGCGGCGTCCGCCATCGCAACCGTCGAAAGACCACGCGAGGCAAGACCAGCCTCCGAACGGGTAGGCGCGCCCTGTGAGAACGGCGGCTCAACGTCAGCCCACGATTCTCCCCAGTCCCCTGCAGAATCAAGATAAGCCTGATACTCGGCGTCGAAAGGCCGGAACTCATCCAAACGGCCCCCATTGGCAAGGAACTCAATCAGTTCACCCTGACGACCCTTAGTGAAAGTGTTTCGCTCAGACAGGTCAACAAGATACTTCTCCGGTGGCCGGGCAGCTTTGCGGATGTCACTCCCCAAAGCCTCATTGAACTTGGGGTTATCTAAATCAAGGTCAATCTGTTCCAGGTAAACCGGTAGCTTTTTCCCGCCCGGCGTTTCCATATGGTTACGGAAAAGATCAACAACCCTGTTGAAAACGACCTTGGAACCAAGCATTGCATCTGGGCCGTTGGACAAAATGTCCTCAAAAGCCATCGTTGGCATCTCATGCCCAACCATGTCAGTAGGACCATAAGTTTTCCACGAATACTCGGCGTGGACAGCGTCTTTAAACGCCGTGTATGCGTCTGCCCCGTGGGGGGTGAATATATCAATGTCAGGGTATAGCTGCTGGAATACATCGCGGAACTGCTCATCGAAGTCACGGAAGTCGCCTAGACGGCCCGCGTTCTTCTTTTCAAGAGCATCCCACAGCCGCCCCATCCATACGTGCATGACTTCATGCGCCACCAGTCGCTCAATAGTCATGCGCCGCGCCGTGTAACCGTACGGCATACGGCGGTGCTGGCCGGGGGACGGTTCATCAGCGAACTTAGGGAACCAGCCTATTTCGCCCTGTAACCGGTAGTTCAGGTCTATCATGTCAGCGTTGGGGAATCGGGCACCAAAGGCACTTAGATACGCGGCCAAGGAGTTGTCGTTGGAGAAGCCTGGGTTCATCTCTATGTGACGCGGAGAGGTGGTGCCCGGCTTAGGGTTTCGTCCGCGACCAGAACGCCCCCTGGCCTGGCCATAGGTGTTTGGCTTCCAATCCAACACCTGCCCGCCAGCGCGAACAGTCATTAGGGCTGGCATAGCGCCTGGCAGTAGCCGCTGCGTTGCATAGGCGGTGTCGTAGAAGTCCATGAAGACGTCGGGGTCCAGCCTGTGTGCCAATTGCGTCAAATCAACGCTCTGGCCACCCTTGATGCCCGACGGAACCGTGATTCGCTCACCGGCTGCGAGCCGCGCTTGCACATCGTCTTTACCCAACCGGGGCGTCGGAAGCTCTGGCGCTAACCTGTACGCCATCTTTTCCAACGGAGAAACAAACGGACCCATCATCGCCCCCATGGCGGGTGCGGACGTGTCCCCGGTGATGGGGTTGACGCGCGGGCCGATGATCGTGCCCGGCGGGTATTCCCTGCGGGGTTTAGTCGGCGGGTACTCAATAGGCTGACCCCATGAAGTGAGCGCATCATCGCCCCGGCCTGCAACATTGTCTGCCTTACCCAGCAGCTTCTTCGCGGTCCCGCCGGGCAGCAAGATCGAACCAATATCAAGGGTCAACCCGCCAGCCGCGCCGTAGGGGTTATCGGCCCACTCATCCCAATGCAGAACGGACTTGCCAAGATCACGCCAAGCCCTGCCCATGCGCATAAGGTCAAAGGCCAGTGGCGCTTCCTCATTACCCAACCCAACCAGCGGGGCCAACGCCTTAGCGGTCTCTACCGGATTAGTGATCGCATAGATGGTGCCCTCAACATTGCTCTGCGCTGTGGCCTGAAAACCCGACGCAAAATCAGTCAGATTCTGGCCGCGCTGGAAACCAGGAGCAGCATTGACGTTAGGCGTCGGCCCCAAACCCAAGCCCGTAGTCGTAGACGTATTCGGCGCTAGCTCCCCATCGGCCCGACCAATAACAGGTGCAGACTGTGCAGACCCGCCATAAAGCGCGCTGATTGCCTCGGCTGCCGAACGGTACTCATCGGTGACCCCGCCGCCTTCGGAAAACTTCGGCAACTTACTTGCATTAGACCGCAACGCCAGTACGTTTTGGTG
>Ga0114918_10002750_pt1 | contig 15682 bp, 13 predicted proteins | sample LantaG_FD_87015 | JGI IMG/M metagenome (GOLD analysis project Ga0114918, IMG submission 87015) | Deep subsurface microbial communities from Baltic Sea to uncover new lineages of life (NeLLi) - Landsort_02402 metaG | ecosystem: Environmental > Aquatic > Marine > Oceanic > Sediment | place...
GGCCAGGTCATCATGGACCACTACCGCAAGTGCGCATGTAGTATTTGCTATGGCGACGTACAGCCGGTCGGTAGCATTAGCCGGATCGCCATGGAACCACAGCGACAATTCCACAACATCTTCTTCGGTCAGTTGCGTACTCCACTCAAAGCCAGCTCTGTCTCCGAATACTTCGAGTAACTCTGCTTGTTGTTGTCGTACATAACCGGCATAGACTGAAGGCCGCCATGAAAAATTATCTCTTCAGTGAAAGAAGTTGTCGTTTCGTTGCCAACAGCGGAGCCGGAGCTATTGCCAGCAAAGTAAGTGTTGTATCGACAGGCACAAACTCGGCGGATTTTATACGACCGAATACGGCTCCGGTATGGATGACGACTCGCACCCGTGTGAAGAGAACCGCGGCATGGGTTTCTCTTATGGCTACAACCGCGCCGAAAATCTGGAGGACTATCGATCTGTACCCGAGTACCCCCAGGTTAGGGATTGCTAATTCTCACAGTGTTCCAATTTCCAGAGGCTGCGTATCAACCTCTTAGCGATTTCATCACTAACGCCGATTGGATCATTTGGGACATCGTAAAACGATCTTGCCAATACGATTTGGTCTGTCTCGGTACTAATGACTTTGTAAGTTACCCGCAACTGCGTTGAATCCTGTTGGACGGAAGTGTCAACAAGATAGTCTATCCCTGCTTCCTGGCCAATCTTGTAGTATTCGGCGAGTCTGGCAGTTCTTGTTTCCAGGGCATTGAGTTAGTGTAACATTGTTTCTGTAAATCTTAGCGAGAAGTGAGGTGCAATGGTGGAGTTTTTTGCGAAGCTATTTGGCCTGGGACCGAAGTCAGTCGAGGAATACTACAATCGTAGGGGTAAGTATTACGCTAAAGGCAAATTTGATCGGGCCATTTCAGACTCTAAAAAAGGCCATTGAGATAAAGCCAAGGTTTGCCGAAACCTGCGGCCAGCGGGGACAGGCGTATACCATTGGTCAGGGCATCGTAGATGCTATTGTCGTCTATATCCCAGTTTACCAACCGGATGACTAATTCGTCAACACTCGGATCTATACCAGTATTGCTTGCCAGATCGATTGCGGTAACTGCTACATCGTAAGTACCATCCGACAGGGCTGGGCTTATTGTATCATCGGCTAATCTCAGGAGCCATCACCGTTGTTGATGGCGGAATAGCTGTTGCCACCAACGGTAACCTCTATAGCAGCATCCGGATCATCAACAGTACCGGTTAACTCTGGAGTGTTATCATTGGTCAGAAGGGTATCAACCACGCTGAGGCAATCAATAATGCCGTTTTAGCTCCGAATGTGGGAAAGTTGGGCTAAGAGTTGAGCAATCTTAAAAAAGGGTTGACTCGGAACTCAACCAGGGCTATAATAAATTTAAATGTCACTTGGGCTAAAGTTGGTAGGCCGCAAGCCGCAAGTAAGACAGGAGAACAACCGAGCATTGGCAAGGGGCTGTGCGCTGGCTCGTTAGAGCTACGGGAGTTCTTGTTAGGTTTGAGCGACTATGTTGGCAGACCGGAGTCATAAAATGCTGTGCATGGCAATGTCCGAAGCCCGGAAGCGGACTTGGCTTTTGCCCCAAGTCCTTCTAGTATTCATAGCCTGGCTCTTCCTGTGCTGGCTGCATTGGGACAACGACGGGCTCTGGTATGGCGATGCGCCGCGCCACGCAGCCAATGGGCTCTTCTGGAAGGATTATCTGCTGAACTTGTCTTTCGACCCCAAGGGCTACGCCCTGAGCTATTTCGCGCGCTATCCGGTGATCGCCCCCACAACGTACCCACCGGTGTTCTACTTATTAGAGGCAGTTTTATTCGGAGCGTTCGGACCGTCACCTTATGTTGCCAAAGGCCTTGTGCTTGGATTCGCGCTGATGGCGGCTCTCTATACGACCGCCTGGTGCCGCAGATGGATTGCGGAAGACGCTGGTTGGGCCGGGCTGTTGCTTGTTCTCTTGCCCGGGGTGGTTGTGTGGTCTCACGCCATCATGCTGAATGTTCCTGCTCTGGGGCTTAGCATAGGAGCTCTTTACCACTTTCGCAGATGGTTGGAATCGCCGCCCGCATCTCCTGTGTGGCGTCACTTGTATGTCGGAGCGGCTCTGGCTGTATTGTCAATCCTAACGTACGTGACAAGTTGCGTTTTACTTTTGATCGTCGGTATATGGTTCCTCGTCGAACGCCGCTGGCGTTTGCTATGGTCCCGCAGGACGCTGGCGGTTTTCACGGTCTCGTCGCTGGCGCTGCTGCCATGGGCAATTGTGGTGCTTAAGTTTGAGCGAAATCGCACCGTGTGGGCCACGGGCACGATCGACATTATCACGCAATTTCCTTGGGCGTATTATCTTGAGTGTGTTACATACTACCCTAAGTGCCTTCCAGAACTTTTCGGTACACATCTCTTATTTATCGCGGCATTTGGCATTGTCAGTGGTATGCTTGTCCGGCGGTGGCGGCATGAAACAATACTCCTGTTGATTACGACGGTGATCTGCTTTGCCTTCTTCTCGTACATACCAGCCAAAGAGGGACGCTACATACTACTGCTGTCTATGCCGATAGTAATCTTCTGCTTGCTCGGCCTGCTTTCAATGGTCCACTGCTTCGGCAAGCTCGTAAAAATGAGGACAGAATGGGCAAGAACTGCAACCCTTACTGTCATAGCAGTTCTCATCATCGGCCAGGCGTGGGTGGCATCGAAAGTATCTGTTCTATCGATTTCCGGCTTTAAGCAACTCGTGGGATTCATAGAGAAGGTCGCCCCAGGCGAACCTGTATTTTACGACGGCATAGATCATGGCATTTTTACGTTCTATCTTATGGCTGGGGATCCTGACTATCAACGTCGGGCAGTCCTCGGCAGGAAATTGATCTATGCCGAATCCATATCCAGTAACCCACAGGAGTTCATTTCGTCTCCTCATGACGCAGTCGAAGTGTTACAAAAGCAGGGTGGATGCAAGTGGGTGGCCGTGCATGATCGTCCCGATGCCCAGCAGATTGCAGCCCCTTGGCACTTGCGCAAAGCCGTCAAAGGGCCGAAGTTCGAACTGGTGAAGTCCTTCCCGATCACGAGGAAGAGGAAAACTGGCGTGGAGAGGGCCAGCGTATGCGTCTACTGGTTTCTTGTTCCGATAGAGCGAGTGGATGTAGTAGATATGCCCCTCTTCTCGCTGGGGGACAATGTACGAATTCGAATCAAGCCAATCCAGCGCTGATCCCCTCAGAACGGTCAGAACGGGCATGAGGGACAGAAACCACGTCCTCTTTGTGATAACATACCTCTATCATTAAAAAGACTCACTTTCTTTTGAGTTTTTTATAATTCACATTAGTCACCTGCTTCTATTTAGTAACAGAAAAGAATATTTTAGGTCTCGTAAATAATTAATAAAACTAATCCAAACCATAGAAGCGCGTTCAAAATTAACTGGATATCCTTCAACATGGCGCTGGTCGGTTCTTCTCCTGCCTTCTTCTGATGTGCCAAGTAAAGGTATCGGTAGATGGTAGACAAGACAATTGATAACCATTGGATCAAAGAAAGGACACAATCATGTAGAACAGTAATTCGACAAAGACGACTGAGAACTTGAACAAAGTTATCAAAATTGATGAGGCACAGATAAGAAATCATCTCGGCGAGATGGTTCGCAGTACGGTTGAAGAGACACTCAACGACATGCTCGACGCCGAAGCGGATCAGCTTTGTGGCGCCGGACGGTATGAACGAACCGAGGCGAGAATTGACGGCAGAGCCGGTCATTATAAGCGCAAGCTGCACACCAAGGCCGATGAGGTTGAGCTGAAGATGCCCAAGTTGCGCAGAACAACCTTCGAAACAGCTAGCTTCGGGCAGTACCGTCGAGCAGGTTTGCAGGCAACTGCAAATCAGCGATGCCACATACTACAACTGGCGAAAGCATTACGGGCAGATGAAGCTTAATCGGGTTAAACAACTCAAGAGCCTAAAAAAAGAAAATGCCCAGCTTAAAAAGCTGTTTGCGGATCTGTCTTTTGACAAGGCGATTCTAAAAGAAGCTCTCTCGGGAAATTACTAAGCCCGGCAAGGAAGCGAAGGGCAGCAGAACGTATAAAACAGCAAATGGACGTTTCCGAGCGTCGGGCATGCGAAGTTATCAGTCAGCCCAGAATGACGCAGCGTTATAAAACAAAGCAGCCGGATAAGGATAAGGCTTTGACGGCAGAGATAAATAAACTTGCTAAGAAGCATAAACGGTATGGCTATCGCCAGAACAATCCGGCTATGCCGTAGAATTGGCCCGGAGCGTTCATGATCCAGAAATCACTGTAGGGAACGTGCCCTTCGAGTATGCGGAGCGCCCCGCAGATGGACTTGCCGAAAGGCAATCCCAGAAAATCCCCAGTAGTAGCACCAAGGCCCCCGTCGCTGCTATTACAAGCGCTGTCCACTTGTCGCGAACAGTAATACAATCTTCAGATGTCAACTCAATAGCAATGATGGTAGGTTCGCTCATGGGAATTAATTACCTCAGTAGAACCGTTTTCGTCCGTGCCATTGTACTTTTCTATAAAAGCAGTGCTTCTGATATGCACAGCTGATAGCGTTAAAGTTTATCTCCGTGACCCATTCTTTTCCTTACTTGCGATGCAGATAATGGCCCATCAATCACCTTGAAGGGGCCGTGAGTTATCGAAGGGCCGTCCACGATCCATACCGGTCGATCTGAATAGGCTTTTAACAGTCTTGCTTCTACCTCGATGTTTCGGTTCCATGCATATACGGGAGCATCTGCAAAGGGGTAAAGAGGATTGTAAATCATTGCCGATAAATAGTCCGCATCATCGCCTTGAACCAACACCAAACTCTTTCCGAAACCATAATCCTTTGCAAGATAGCTGATATCAGGCCGTCTTCCACGATAATGGTGATATTTGTCTATTGCTCGCCACGGGAAGAAATTCAAGAGAGCTATCAGACTCAAAGAAAGAAATGCCACGATCACTCGCGTGGAATTGGAAGTTGAGTCAGATGCTCCAATCTCAGATTTCTCCTGTAGTATCTCAATACCCCTGACAGTGAGACCTATAAGGGGAATAATCATCAGATACCAGTATCTCGCTCCAAAATCGGGTCCCCCACCGAACCAATAAAGGCTGTAAGCTGTCGCGATGACTAAAACTACGATAAACATCAAATAGTCACCTTTTCGCTTATTCTTGGAAAACAATAAAAGCGTAATCAGGAGCAGGGAGCCCGTGCTCCAACCAAATAATTCAATATTTATTGCAAAAGTATTGAGATTGGCGTTGATCAATGCCTCGATTGGACCGTGGCCGGGATAGGGATCGATCGCCCAGCCGAGCCCCCTTTCCGGACCAAAGCCGAGCGCATTTGACTTATGCCCGAAGTATTTCTCATAATAGGCAGTAAGAGGAAATGTAGTCGGATTGCCTGTAATTTGCCTGTTATAGACAAGTATAGTTGCACCAACGACCAATGCACCGGCAACAAGCGCAATAATGGAAGATAATTTCAGTCTTCGCCCACCTATACCAATTGCCCAAACTCCAAGAATTCCTGCTACGATAAGACCATCCAGTGGCCTGATCAAAGACACCATGCCGATGGCCATTCCACCCAAACCTCCCCAGATTGCCTTACCACTCTTTCGAGCTCTAATGACACACAAAGCCGCAACTAAAGTGCAAGTGAGGGTAAATGTATGACTCATGAAGTTCATAGCCATAAATATATACCAAGGAGAAAGGCATAATAAGAATACTGTAAAACGCGCCTTCGAACGATCGCTGATTTCTTGAATAAGAACATAAGCAAGTAATATATTCAGTCCAGCCAGTACAGGATTGACAAGCCAGGGAATTCCAAGAAGAACGCCAAGTGCTAGAAATAAAGGCCATCCAGGAGGAAAAATGGAATACCATCTTTGTGATTCGTAGGGAATTAAATAAAAACTGAAAGCCTCAGGAACAGGAGGAGCAGGAACTGTTAGAGTTCCATTGGCCAGATATCGTGCTTGAAATAAATACATTACTTCATCAGGTACATGAGGATGACGCTGGTATGAGAGTAAACAAAGAACAGATGCCAGGACTGTTACCCAGACGGCGGCAAATACAGCAAAGCGGTCAACATTTATCAATTTTCTTGTTTCCTTCATAGGTTGATTGAAAAATTTGTCAAATCTTTGCTTCCATGAAATCAATACCTCTTCAGGAAGTGCCCATACCATCAGCATTATGTTTCCCAAGTTCACGGCCTGCACGAACGCCGCAAAAAAGAGCTCGACCACGTAAACCGAAATCTCACGCGATACCGTCGCACTGGAGAGGAAGAAGACCAGACCTACTCCTAACATCTGCCAACTTTTGAATTGAGTGCTCAGCCAGGCTCGGATCTTCGCCAATCTGCTTCTGAGATGTGTGTACACAAGTGCTGTCTGCACTATGAGAAATACAAGGAGAAAGAGGTTCTTTCCTGCGAATAGACGAGATAGTGTTACATAGTGCTGGTACCTGACGGATGGTCCTGCTTCAATTAATTGGAGGGCAACAGCCTGTCCTACAAGAGCCAGCGCAAACCAGAGAATAGATTTTCTAAAACGTCCTGCTATTCCACATCCTAATATAATAAAGGCTATACCAACAGACATTGGGAGACAGAATGCTCCCTCAAGAAATCCTTCGACATCTCGAAAACGAGGTTCAAACAGTGCCCAAATAATTACTATTATTCCCGAAAACAAATTAAAAAATTGGAAAAGTCTCAAAATGCTTTTATATTCCTGTAGGTCTATTTCTAAGCCCCAGAAGATTGCCTAAAATACTCTGATAGGCTTCGCAAGGGGTCCAGCACTGTGGGCACACGTATTCCCAGATTTCCTTCTGTAACTTTATGGCTTGAGGGAGATTCCAGATCTTCTGTAAGTCAAAATTGTAGTCACGAAGATTCGCGATTTTAGCATCATACATCCCACACGGATAAATATTTCCCCATGGGTCCACAAAGCAAGAGGAAGTCATCGCTTGGCAACGCATGGGTGTTATTTCGGTGTCAAGGTAACTTTCCACATGCTTAAGGTATCTCCTTTCTATGTAGGCCACAGGATTGAAATGGAAACCTCTGTGATTCTTATACCTTTCAATCTGTTCCCGGATTAACGGCTTATATTTAACAAGAGTGTCATTTTCTGTATTTCCATAAAAATGTGCGGACTCGTGTGCAATATTCATATGGAAATCCGTTGGTTTTAACCACGAGCACTCTTTTTTGGCTGCCTCAAAAGCACTTTCGTATTGATCCCAATTGAACTTAGAAAGAGTCATGCCGAGAAAAACTTCAACATGAGGAATTTCATATAATCTTTTATAGGTTTCAATCTGTTTGCGCCATCCACCTTTTTTTCCTCGAATTTGATCATTTAATGCTTCATCGCCATCGACACTAACCGTAATAATCAGCTTTGGCGGTCTCATTTCCACAATTCGCTTTACTCCCCGAACAATCTTTTCAGTTAGATAACCATTAGTGGGAAAGTGGAGTATCATGAGTTTTTTACAATACAGAAGGGATGCTTGGACGATTTCTGTAAAATCTTCCCGCAGCCAAATCTCTCCACCTGTAAAATCAATCCAGTTGAACTTGTTTGATTTTCGAAAAAATTCCGTTATCACATCAAGAGAAAGTTCGTTTTGAGGTTTGCGTTTCCAAATTCCACAGGTTTTACATCGGTAATTGCACCAATATGTAATAGCAAAGGTTAACTTGTAGGGGAAAGGCAGTCTTTTATAATTTGAGACTAAAATGTTTTTACCAAAATTTATAAATGACTTCATTTCAGACCATAGTTTTCTAAATCTAAAAAAGGTTTTTCAAAAAACTGTAAATATAGCGGAACCAAACCTTTCTTAGCTTAATTGTTGATTGACCATACTTTCTTTCGTATTCGTGTGCAGGGACTTCAGAAACGACATATCCTTTCTTAAGGCATTTCATCGTCATTTCCTGCTCAATTGTTGTAATGTTTTCTTTCAATCCAAGTGATTGAATAACTTCAGTCCGAATGGCGCGAAATCCATTCTGACTGTCTGTGAGGTTCTGTTTCCACCTCAAATTGATTCCGATAAGAATAAGGTCCGATCCAACCATCCGTAACAACTTTTCTATGTCGCCGTGCAGTTCGTCACTTCCTCCTTTCCCTCGAGAACCTATAACGAGATCGGCTTCGCCTTGTTTGATGGGCTCTACAAGCCTAGGTATATCCGCTGGATCATGAGAGTGATCTGCATCCATAAAAACCGTGATTTCGTAACTTGCCGCGTCAGCCCCTACCCGGATAGCATCGCCCTTCCCTTTTCCGTTATCTTTGACAATACGAACGTTATGATTTTCTGCTATTTGCACTGTTTTATCCGTGGAATTCCCATCAACCACTATTATTTCATCGCAAAAGGGTATAGTTTTTTCGATAATTTCTCCGATATTCTGTTCTTCATTTTTAGCCGGAATAACAGCAGTAACGCCCGCTTTAAGGTTGTGTCGGGTTTCCTCTTGTATCTCTTTTTCCGCAAACTCCGATTTTTGATTGGTCTTTTTCATCGGCTTATCTCTTTCCTAAAATTGAACTAAATTATGACTTCCGATTTGGATAAATGTACGATTATGCTTACAATTAATTTTTGTTCGTTGTAGTATAAAAAAAACAAGACAGTTTATTTACAAAATATAGGTAAACACATAGGTTATCCATTTAGGTTTTTTACTAAACATGTTAGCTATGAGTTGTTTGGCTTTCGAAATCGAATGGTGGTGTAAAGACGAATTTGTTCAGGCAATAAGCGAGGAATATGAAGGCCTCCCTCATACACAAACTTTTCATTAAAGGCTCTTAACACATCTTTATATGTAGATACATGTTCGTCTTCCAAACGAGCATCTAAAGTTAAGTAGCTCATTTTCAGAATCATTTGAGTTACTATAGAGGATACCGGTAATCCAATAATAGCAACTCCCCCCGGCCGGAGGATATGGTAAAACTCCTCTGCAGGAGAGTTTAAATCGTAAATGTGTTCAAGAACGCTCATACAAACGATACCATCCATGCTCTCTGAGGGGTATGGTAAAGAACATGCGTCCGCCTTTATTAGATCAACGTTAACCGATTCGGCCACCAGCATTTCTTTTGTGAGGCAAAGTTTATCGTGAACATCACAAGCGAATAAGTTTTCGCAATGTTTACTTAATTCCGGAAGAAATATACCTGAGCCACATCCAACCTCCAGCAGTCGGTCAATGTGTCCCCCCAAGAGTCGGATAGCGTCAGAAAATCGAGCAAGATAAAATGATCGGGAAATAGGTGTGTAATAAAACTTGAGAGGATCTGCTTTGCCGGTTTCTTTTATATTTTTTCTTTCTGGTAATCTGATTTTCATATTTCTATATCCTCGCCAGTCTCCTTTTTTGGAACAAAAACCGATATGGAGCCAGAATGCATAATGCCAAGTCTATGTGAAGTGTCCCCCTCGATCCCAGGAATGGTACGGACTTCCCTATAATACTCAAGAAGAGCCTTTTTTACACCGGAAGGTTTTTCCCAATGTATATAATCATAAAGGAAGTAAGGAGAATAAAAATCCCTGACCAGAATTTTTCCATAGGTCTTTTGTCGGATACGGTCTACAAATACGTCCAAATTCTCGTAAATACCACCCAGAGGCTGATCTGCAAGAGACACGGCCCTGTCTTTGGCAAGATAGGATTGCTTCAAATAAGTCCAATTTCCGATATCCAATAAAACTTTTTCGACAGGCATTCCTTCGAATTCTTTCTCAATATCAGCAATATATCGGTAGGTATCCGCCGGAGGTCGCCTTTTATAATAACGGCCTTCGTTTTCATCTGCCGTGGGGACAACATGCAGCACGACGAACAAGGTTATAATCACAATGACTGCGACAATGGGCCGGATCCAATAAGAATAAATTGGAAAGATCCCTTGCGGGGATTCTTTTGCAAAAGGCCAAAACCGGATGACAGCTACAAACAACCAGATTACCCCGATTAAGACACCAGGGCCAAAATGATATAGAACGGCCCAGCCGGCACCGCTTGAAAAAGCTTCACTGGTAATAAGCAGAATCCAGGCTATCCAAAGAGGGCCCAGCTTTTTGATGTTGTTTTTTCTAAGTACCCAGTAACCTCCTATAAAGCCGATAAGCAGTTCCATCCATGCCCTAACCACGTGATCAAGACTGCGAACAAGAGAAATATGATTAACTGAAGGCATAACGGTTATTTTAGCACGGCTACCGCCCATCACCTCAAATGTCCAGAAGATGAAGTTGTCTCCCCAAAGCAGATAGCAGGATCCCATAGCGACCGCAATCAATGCTGCTGCCGTCAAGGTAAAAATAATCAATCGCTTAATGTCTCTGGGGTGGAGCAAGAGCAGAAATATAAATATAAGTGCCGACCAACTTATCAAAAACTGCTTCACCAAGTATCCTAAGGCAGGGCATACGGCCATCAAAAAAAGATTTCCCCATCCTGGTGATTTTAAATACCGCAGCGTTGCCCAAAAACAGAACATGGAGATGAGGATGGCTAAAGCATCGAGATGGAGGCAGTGGGAAAAGGCATTGATTCGGGGTGACGTGGCGGCAAGAAAAAAAACGAGGAAGGAAAAGATCGTCCAGGTCTTTGGAAAAGGAATTAGATGATCTGGGAAAGATATCTTGTGCAGCATTTTTAGGCAAGAAGTTGCGACGATAGCCGCGCATGTAACATAGCCAAGCTGGATCGCTCTCAAGAAGGCGATAGAGGTAGTTTTTCCAAAAAACCATGATATCAGGTAAGTTAGCAGTGGAGCTCCTGGAGTATAAACCAGTGAATTGCTATCTCCAGGAGGTGTATAAATGGGGGAGCCATTTCGAATTTTAATAATATTACCTACAAAATCCGTTTCCCCCCACATAAGAATATCCGCGGGTAGAAGCACATAAGGCTTAATAATATAAAAATAAAACAACACCAGAATAACGGAAATTCCTGTGCAAAATAGCAAGGCAAAATAACCAGGCGACCAGATTGAGGCCTTGGTCATATTGGTCATCGTGAATTTGTCAGGTTCTGTTATCATATCCTTCGTGTAAACAGATCATCTATAAATGAGAACTGCTTATAAGTACGAATATAAACTGCCAATGGTTGGAGAAGAACGTGAGTCCATCTAATGGAGACTGTGTTATTTTTTCATACGGGTATTGTGTTTTTGCCGGGTATCGTTTTTCTATATGGTAATCTGCGAATGATACAACTCCAGTAGATGTTCAGAGTACATCTGTGATATTAAAGCTCTTAGATTCAGTAGAAACGCTCATAAGTTGTGATCCTTCCAATCACCGAGAATTGGCATGCGATTACAACATCATCTCCTCTCAACATTTCTGTAAATAATTAGAACTTAAGGCCATTGAGTCAGTCCTCGACAACATGAGTTTCGAATATTTTTCGATAGTAACTCTGCCATTTGTCTTTATCAAAGTTTCCTTCTTCATTGAGACAATCCACAGCCGCATGAGCCATATAAAGGGCATGGTGAGTATTGTCATGTGCGAACAAACCCTGTCGTCCGAAGGAGAGCAGATTTTCCACCCGACTTAGCCAATGGTCGATTAGATTGAAGTAATCTTCATATCCTTTACGATAGATGGGATATGCATGGCTGATTCGACGAGTGACTACCATCTTAGGAGGAGTCTTTAAAGGAATGGATGCTCGTTTGAGAGAATCACAAACTACCTCGCCCAATTCCGAGTCTGTCATTGTCCACTCAGGGTCGTCTGTGAAACAGGGAAGTTCAGCGCACAGAACTGTCAAATCGCGAGGTTCTTGGGCATCATTATAATTTTTTGGTTCTGAGATTCTTGTGATAGGGATGGCTGACTCGGGAAAATAGTGGGCATCATATTCACTAAACCGAGATTGCCCCAGGACTAGATAGATAAAAATCATGGCTCGATATTTGATTTTTTTGGATGCCTCAATTATTGACGGGGGTGCCGGGGGACTTAGTAATTGGACCAATGTTGACACTGGAATTGTGGACCAGACATAATCGGCCTGGATCGATTCGATCCGACCATTCTGCTCTAACTCGATGCAATGCGGCTGCCCAAGACGTATAGAACCTATGGCGGTCTGAAGACGGATCTCTACGCCAGCCTGGCGGACTGATGCAGCCATAGTACGGACGATCTGACCAAATCCTTCTTTCGGGTAAAAAAATAATCCACTGCCAGGTTGTTTAAATCCTGGTACTGCACCAAGTATTTTCCGCAACATCTTCTTCAAAGAGTTGGCAGAAACACGCCGGTGTGCCTGAGTGGGAGATATTTCTTCAGGAAGCAAACCCCAAATCTTACGGACATAGGGGAAATAGAATTCACGGCAGATGGTCCGTCCTAATCCCGATTCCAGCACTCCTGCAAAGGATTCTGTATCGGAAATTTTCTGTCTAAATCCCAAACTTTTCCGTATTAAATCGGTCGCCGTACTTATCGAAAAAGAAAAAGGCAACTTAAGAGCCAGATTAATTGGCTTAAGTGGAAAATGAATCCAACGATTACACAATCTTATCCGCCCATGACGCGGCCTTTTCATCAATTCATCACCCAGCAGTGACTTCAGATCCTTCATAATCTCCGGATCACAGGCTGGATGAAGTCGATGGCTTCCGTAATCAACGTTTATACCACATAAATTAAAGCTGCCTGCAATTCCACCCACATCACTTTCTTGTTCAATAACTGTCACGGAGGCAAGATTTTTTCTTGTAACCTGATAAGCTGCCCCCAAGCCCGCCGGTCCCCCACCCAGTATGACAACATGAGGTTTTTTTGCCATATGCACTACTAAGAAAAAGAGTGACGAAAGAAATCTAATTCAAAAACTCCCTGCACCTTGCTGCGGGATTCTTCATTTATTCTCATCATTTTTGGCTATCGATTGTTCATAACCCACTCTTTTAAAAGGGCTCTTTATAGCCCAAATTCCCCAAATCATAGCTCCGCAAATCAGAAATATAGGCAAAATAGTGGGTTGGTTTTGAAAATATCCCATGCGATTCAGTGTAGACAGCCATGGCAGTTGAAATCCTTCAAAAGTAATATGGATCAGCGCTTCCGGGATCCCCAAGCCAAATTCCACATCCCGGTACATAGCCAGGCACCAGGACTAATACAATGAAATAATGGAAAACAATACCATTAGTACTTTAGGCATACGGATGATGATCATCGCCACAATCAGAAATAGAAATGGTGTCACAGGGACAATGTGACGGACCCCTGTGTTAAACTGTACATAGCCAAACTGATTCGCAGAACAAAAAAGGAAAAAACCACACCCATATACTAAAATGAACATAAGTTGGTTACTCCCAATTCGCTGGACTATATCTCGGAGGAAGAAAGGCAGACAGAAGACCAGTAATAGAATGGGAGCCGATGTAAAAAGACCATAATGCCTGCTGAAGGCCGTCTGAAAGAGAAGATGCAAGTTGGGCCAAGCCATACCATGATAGCCGCTTTGGCTGAACTCAGTGTGGGGCATATAATGTTGGGCTGGATAAAGTGGATGCCCGAACATCAACCACTGGTATGCTATCAGGAAAGATACACAGAGTGCAATACCCACAAAGAAAAGTGTGAGATGCTGAATGGATCTTGATTCCTTTGGAAGAGAGAGGTATCGCAAAACAGCGTATATGGAAATAGAGAATGCTGCCACGATTCCGCTGTAATCCAGCACGACTGTCCAACCGCATACAAGGCCTGCTGCCAGATAGGGAAAGGACCGTGTTTGATCAGAATCAATCCAAGGTCGCCACAGCAAGGCAAAAGAAAAGAGAGAGAAATGTGCTAAAAGGACATTGTGGTTGAGAAATGCCGTCCTGTAGAATATAGGCGTAGCGAAGGCAAAAAGTAGGGATAGGAGGATAGCAAGGCGAATGGAGCGAGTCATTGCTAAAAGAATATAGAACATGACAACGACCGCTAATGCTGAAAGAGGGGCCATACAAAAGGCTTGGATGAAGCCGGCCGCCAGACCAAACTTGACATCCAATCCTCGCTCCAGGGCCTCTTTGTAAAATCGTTTGGAGTTTGGATGTAGGACCGTATCATATTCTTTGTGGGTAAAGTTTGGGTCACTTGCGCGAGCGTCTTGGACTTTGGCGGAAACAAAGTTAATAAGTGGTCGAGCGATTGCGTAGGGGATAGCCCCAAGAATTGATGCACCGGGATTGTTATTAATATATGCTCCTCGGTTCTGGATTTCGAAAATATCTGGATGCAATCCCACGTATTCCGACACATCAAAACTGAAATGATCTCCCAAGGTGATTGCTGGATAAATCTCTCGAACAACATTGGTCGCAAAGTGTAGAACGAAAACAATCCAGCAGGTAATAAATAAGCGAACCGCAATTCCTCTATGGCCAGACTTCAGAGACAGAATGGCAATTCGCTTAGCATGCTTCCCTTTTATTACATCTCCCATTTTCAATGAGTTCAATCCAGTCATTCATTTGTGTGGGTTGGTTAATAAATTACATTGCATTACTAAGATACGCTATCTTCCATAGCCAATTTCGTTTTAGAAAGATTCTTGTTGGCAAGGAAATAGGAAAGGCCCCCGACCACTCCCCCCGCAACGAGAACACTTTCCCAAAGCAAACCTAATCCCACTGATTTGGAGAAAGGAATGCCGAAGTTGACAAGCAGGAATGCAAGTGCAGTCTCCCTAACACCGAGCCCTCCCAGACTAATAGGAAGCATCGCCGAGAGCTTTGCCAGAGGCCAGGTCAGGAACCAGATGTGAAGGGGTAGATCGATCTTGCATGCCATCCCAAGAATTGCACTTAAGAATATGAAACCAGACTGAATACTCAGTGATATTGCAAGGGCTCCTAATGCTCTTTTGGGATCTTTGATTAATCGTTTGATGATATTTGCAAAAGGCTCAAATCGTTCACGTATCGATTTTGGGATAACTTTTAGGCTGGGAAATCTAAGAAAAAAGATAATGCCTATCGCGAAAATCGTAATTGAAATGAAAAGACTCAAAAGCACCGTCCAATATTCAGCAGAGAGAGATGTTTGTGAATACAATGCAGCAAACAGTATGATTAATCCCAGGACACATACATCCATGAATCGATCTAATAGTCCACCCACAATGACAGCTTCTTTATCAGCTTTATATCGAATCGCAAGCCCCGCCCGAACAACATCACCCCCAGCTAAAGACGGCAAGAACAGATTGGCAAACAATCCGGCAAAATAGTATTGAGCTGCGACAGTAAAAGGTAATTTGTTTTGACCCATATTAATAAACAAACACCATTTAATAACTCCTGCCAAATGCCCTAATAGGAAAGCGATGACTACTGCTACCCAGAGAATAGGAGAAATCTGTCTGATTGTACCCCACAGGTCCGACAAGGGAATGTTAGAAACCAATATGGCCAAGATGCAAAAACTCGCTAGGATACGGAAAGCAGGTTTGCGCCATACTGATTTGGCAAAGATAATGATGCTTCTTTTTTTCACTTTAATCTCGAACCAAATCCAGCTTTTGATATTTGATCAGATA
>Ga0114918_10002751_pt1 | contig 15680 bp, 5 predicted proteins | sample LantaG_FD_87015 | JGI IMG/M metagenome (GOLD analysis project Ga0114918, IMG submission 87015) | Deep subsurface microbial communities from Baltic Sea to uncover new lineages of life (NeLLi) - Landsort_02402 metaG | ecosystem: Environmental > Aquatic > Marine > Oceanic > Sediment | place: Baltic...
CCTCTACAAACGTTAATCTTTCTGAAACCTTTTCAACAATCCAGAGATAATCTACAAGATAGATGTCCGCCGTTTGTGGAGGAGCAAACACTTCTGTGAAGTTACCAACTAGTTCTGTCGTCGTAGCACCTAACGATATTCTCTTAGAAATTGCTACCGATTCGTAAGCATTTGTTGTTTCATTAAGTACTAATACATTAAGGCTACTATCTGAGCCAATTCTTCTAAAAGTATCCTCGGTAATCCCTCCATTACTTGTACCTTCTTGTGCTATAGTAACTCTTGTCGTATTTGTCCTAGGTAAAAACTGAGTCTCTTTAACAGCATAAGCCTGAAGGTCACTAGCAGGAGTATACGATAACGTCATATCTTCAAGAATTGGGAATACTGCTTCATCTGATGAAGTAAAGCCCTTCCAATTCGAACGAATTCTAAGACGTATCTCTAAATATCTACTACTAATTGGCTCATCCAACAAACTATCAATGTCAACTAATTTTGTCGGCGAAACATTATATACTGGACCAAAAGCTGCTGTTCTAAGATCAGTTAAACGCTGGTCTTCCGTATCAGGATATCTAAACTGGAAATCTAATGAACCTCCACCTGAATCGATGTTTGTAAACTGGAAGGTCGTATAATCTACTGTCTGTCCAGCATCTACCACGTAAGATATCTCCCCAAGATAATTATATCCTGGCAGAGTAGTACCTAAATTCACTGGTTTGTAATACTGAACTAAATAAGTTCCTGCTGTTATTATTGGGGTAGACGCATCTAATGATACCGTCTTAGTCTCATTATCATAAACGTGAGAATAAATCGTACTTACTCCAGTCGGAGCAAATATTACGATATCTACTCTAACCGACGTTTGTATAATTGCTTCATCTGCTATAATTAAGGATGTAATACTCCCTCCTGCAGCAGCTATATCAGTACTTGTAAATTGCTTAATCTCTTGGATCTTCTCTCTACCCTGATATGGCTTAAAGACTGACACTTGATCAGCATATAGCAAATTATTTCTATGTGCCGGACTATCTGAATCAAAACTATAATCTCCAAACTGATCTCCAGTAAACTGAGGATCTGCAGAATAAGAAGCTCTCTGGAACTCAAACGATTCTTCTATAGGATTAAATGTATCGATTGCCGAATTCCCTATCATCGTTCCACTTGAGTTCAAGACACGAGGATTAGAAATATATTCTAATAATGTATGAGCTGGGTTTATAAACCTATATCGATAATAATAGTTCTTTGATCTATCGAGCGCTACTGCTGTTCTAAAAGTTCCATCTGCTTGTTTAAGCATTTTGAACGTCGGCTTATTTATAACAATATTTCCATGAGGATCACAAGGAACAATAGTACATTCGTTGCCTGGAATCCCCGTAACTAAGAAGAGCGCTTTATCGCCATAAAGTAATGCTGTTGTTCCTTTAGTATGTACGGCTGGAACTGTACCTTGGATTCCACGAGTGACTACTAGCGTTGTATTGCTAAGTTCAACTGTTATCGCCTGTATCCGCACTTTCTCATTATCAATCTTTATAATCTGTCCAGATCTATATTGTATCCCTGCCTTGTAAACAAATGAGATTGTCTCTTCAGTTGCACTAACATCTGAAGCAAGTATAATATGATCTGTAGGCTGATTGAGAGTTTGTTCTTCAACTAGCGAACTCCACATATCGTTTTGACGCACTTCAGCTATTACTCTGTGGTCAAACGATAACGGTGCAGTAATGTATTCCTGTATTAAGTTATTTCTAACTGTTAGATAACTATCTGTTGCATCAATCCCTGCAGCTCCATTGCTATATAGGGTATTCCCTGCAAATGTAAGTGCAACACTACTCCCAACAGAAATACCTGCCGTTCCATTATCTTCTATTATGTTTTGATAAGCTAATCCAGCATCTTTAGGAGCCAAATAACTAAGTGTTATTACACTACTGCTAGTATAAGCTGTATTCGTTGTATTCTTATTAAGTACTAAATAGAATGTCTGCTCTTTCCCTACATATTCAATCCAAGCGTTTTCTGTGCCAGAGGCCCACTCAAACGGAATAGTTGTTCCGTCAATCTTAACGTTATATTTTGCATCGTATCCAGTAGGATTCATTGTATTAGCTGTTTCAATAATCACATCAGGAGTAAAGTGGATTACCTGTTTATTAGGAGTACTCTCCCAATAAGGTTTCCCATCTGCTCCGTATCCGTCATCTGCTGTTCCTGAAATACCATCTGCTCCATATCCGTCATCTGCTGTTCCTGAAATACCATCTGCTCCGGTTCCGTCGTCTAGTCCATAACTCTTACCGAAAAGTGTTTCTCCAAAAGGAACCTGTTCATTACTTGTCATCAATTTAATAGGAATACCATTAGAGTCAATAAGTGGGATTCTTGTTCCGCCATATGCATCAGTTCCATATGCGTCAATATCCCAACCGACTGTATTCCCACTTGTATCAAGTAAGGTAACGTCTTCAAACTCATCTGGATCGGCTGTGTATAAAATACCTCTTTGCGAGTTATTACTCAGTCTATTAAGACGAATTCTCGGATTCGAATCATCAACAGAAACTGCATTTACAGCATATCTGATTTCTGCATGACTAATACTACTTAATGTCGTAGTATCTAATGACCTACTTTGCCCTGTAAAAAGGATACCTTCCCAATCTCCAGGAGCCTTAGTGTCTGCCATTGAAGTAAAAATGATAGGATCTTCTACCCTAGTACTAGGATCTGTAACTAATCTCCCTTGGACTTCTATCCTCAACGCCTTTCCTGCTTGGTCTTTATCTCTAACCCTAACAATTGTACCTGGACGTATTGTAAGAGTCTTACCAGCTTTAACAATTACGTCATCAAGAACTTCTACTGATCCAGACCATGCAACATCAGCATCAATATCCCCACCAACCTGAATCGCAGTTTGTTGTACTGCTTGTTCAGCAATAGAGTTTAAACGAACATCCCCTGTATCTTCAACTACAACTTTAGTCGTGTCAATTGTCGGTACAAGGTTATCCCCTACATTCTGGTTAAAATCGTCTTTGGTCGTCCAATGTAGTCTTGATGGAGGGCTCTGGAATCTAAGCTTATTACCTATATCTACAGTCGTCTGATTAGCAAGAAGACTCAATGAGAATTGATTCTTAGCTAATCCTTCATTTACGATAGCCCTATTATCGATTATATTTGTACGTAAATTATAATCAAGTAAGCTATATTCAATATTCTTTGTTAAATTTCTAACCCTTAATACTTTACCAACTAATCCTGTCTCTTGACTCAAAACCTCAAATGTAAAAGGCTTATCTACTTCATATGAAGAAACAAAGGGTAATTCATTCTGTGTTGACAAAAAGAGATTACTGAATAATACCGAATTGATACTAAAATTGAATACTCTTGTTGTAGCATTATAATTAGTATAAACGGAAGTATAGTCGACTATGTTTCTACGGAAAACGTCATTCTCTGCATAGATCGAAATATCTGTAGGATCCTTAGGATCTGACTCTAAATGAACAGTTCCTACCTCAGTTCCTCTTCTTAATGTTATTCTCTGTTCTGCTATTTCAAGTACCTTAGAGTCTTCACTTTCAACTAGATTTGAGCTATTTCCGCTAACAGTTAGTGTAACCTTTTCTCTTTCTTTAATGCCTGTAAGATTAGTCTTCAAATATGTAGGTGTTAACGGCTGTCTTCCTAGACTGTTTGCTAATTCTAAAGTACTAGTTTCGATTAAGAGTGAGTTCTCTCTTTGATCCTCTTGAACAACATCTTTAACCCAACTTATACTATCATCTTCAAGGAAATATTCTAAATTACCAATATATTCCTTACGCCATGTATAAGTAACTTGAAATAAATCTCCTGATTGTGGAATAAATCTTCCTGCAATACTTACAGTACCACTAGTAGTATCCGTAACTGTAAAGTCAAAAAGAGATCCTAATCTCACATGCTTAACTTCTGTTACGGTTAATATTGGCTTATGATTCAAAGTAAGATTAAAATGATCACTTCCAACTACAACTATTTCTTTCTCAATATTTATATCTTCAGTAGCTTCTGCGATTTCTAAAATGTCTTTATTCTCTAAGAAATCAGCACCTGCAAAAACCGAACCTCTAGTTACGGCTTCGTCTGTAATCGTAATTCTATCTGAAGTAAAGATTAACTTATCACGACCTTTAGCACTATTCGCTTCTTCACTAGTCACTAACGGTTGTATTAAAGCATACTTTGTACTAAATGGATCTAAATATCTTGCTACTCGAAGCTTACCTGTAGTTACTTCACGTACTATAGCATAATTACTTGCTTCCACATCCTTCATTAATGTGTAATTTCCTTCAAAAAGGATATTACCTTCATCGTCTTCTACCTCTGTAGCTACCGCAAATGAAGAACCAGACTCACTCCCTGATAATGAAGTAATTCTTGTTACTGGCTGTAAAGCAAATGGATTATCGTTCGTAACTTCTTCGTATCCTAATAACTTCTGATTCTCTATCGCAACTGGACCTTCTTCATCGTCAGATACATCAGTATATGTAAACGATTCGTTGCTGGAATCTAAGGACTCTCCATTAACCCAAATATCAACTGCTCTTCTTGATCCAATCTCAATAACCTCACCATCATCATCATATACAGTACCGTCTCTGGTCATTAAAGGATTCCCTGGACCGACTACAAGAGCACTCGTAACCTCAGGAAACTCTAATGCCGTGGCCTGATATGCTTCAGATGTACCTATTGCCTGCGAAATAAGAGCAAGTGATACTCTTTTACGTAAGGATGTATCAGATTCCGAATCAGTTCCACCAATAGTTGTTTCTAAGTTAACTATCGCTTGGACGCCAGGGATATTTGCTATTGTGAGAGTTCCTATCCCAACGTTTCCTTGTCTCCCAGTTACTACAGCTTCAATAGATGCCACAGCTAAATACTTAACATTAGGATATCCTAATCTTGCTAATTCAGACGCTCTTCTATTTGCTTGCGTTTCATATAAAGAAGCACTTGCTACTGAAAGCGTAGTTGTTCCTACAACTGTAAAGTCAACAGCTCTTTGTTGTCTACTCGATACCGTTTGACCATTGTTAATCACAATATCATTTCCTGTAGGGAAACTCTCAGGAAGGATAAAATAGACTGTTCCACTTGAGCTAGTTCCAGAATTACGGACTACATTATTATTGCTAGCTAAATTATCTAAATCTGTTCCTGCAGCAGTTGCTACACTTTTTGCCACATCTGCTTGTGCTATTGAAGAATGCAAAAACGCCAACTGAGCAGCTGGTGTATTGATGAAAGCTTCTTTCACCACTGACCCACTACCACGATTGGCATTAGGAAGACGAAGCTTAAATAATTGCTCCATCTCTCGCACTATTGTAGAAAAATCTTTTATGACAGCCATAAGCTTCCTCTTAAATTGTCTGTTGTAAGGTAAACGTGATTCTAACAGGCGTTAATGCGCGTGATAGTACCTTAATATCTATATTATATTGTCTTGGTTCTATAGAGTCTTGCTCTACACTTATATCTTCTATCTCAGAAATCATTTCGGCATCTGTCCAGAACTGTTGAGTTGCTTGTCGCTCTTGTTCTTCTCTTAATGCTTCTAAAGTTCTTACAATGTCTGAAGTTGTTTTCGCAACAAAAACATCAGGGTTTAATGTTTCCCCAACGTTTCTTAATGTTAATCTAGATCCTCTTGATGGATCGAAAGGGTCAGCACCTAAAGTTATAGAAAGTTCTTTAAGAACTGATTGGATAAGCTTTCCAGAATTAGAGATGATCTCAACATCACCACTTTGTTCATCTAAATAGATCTTCCCATCGCTTAATCGTATATCGTATGACATCTATTATTAATCCTTAAATGATAGTTTTGATGCTGCTTTTTTTTCTGTATCTTCGCTTGCTCTCCAATAAATATTATCTACTTCATTAAAAATGACAAGACACGAATTCCCTGCAACTGTTTCCTTAGCACCTTGGTTCAAGAATCCGCTACGCTCACATTTCCCTTCTACAAAATAAAAACATTCACTACATTCATATTTTACTTGTTCTAATAAATAGATTAAAACTTCTATAACCTTCAATAAAGACATCTTACCTAAACCTCCACTATAGTCTACACCCGTATCAATTAATCCGTCTTGACTCTGTAATGTGGCTAGTTCTACTTGTAAAGTCCTAATCCTACTTCTTAATCTTTGCCCATTCCTACTTAGAAAGTTGGAGTCAGCCTTAATTATTGAAATAATTTCTGGTCCAAAATCTCCAAGACTCTCTGTCGGTAACGATGATACTACTGCGTCTATTGCCTCTGTTGCTGCTGTTACCATTGCTTCTTCAGTACTAAGAGCTCCAATTTCATCCTTATTATTTGAGACTTCCTTCTTATACTTTTTAATCTTTTGTAAAGCGGTTTCCAAAGTATCATCTGGCTCAATAGGGACTTCTGGGGCTCCTTCTCCTAAAAGCCGCACAATTCTGTTTATCTGCAGAATATTTGTATCTTTCTTCCACTTCTCTATGCGGCTTTTAGTGCCTTGTAAATATCTTAAAAGAACAAATTTAGTTTCGTTAATGCCTTTACCTTTTTTCCTCGCGTACTTAATAAAGGCATCTCCAGACGTCGCTTCATCTTCATTTATATTACTTGTGAATCCTAACAGTCTAAAAAGAGTAGAAAGCGTTGTTGTCTCAATGCTGCTTTCCAGCGCAGAGCCAAAAATCTTATCTAAAACTTTAGAAGCTAGGTTCGCATATGTTCGTCCAGGAAGCGACATATTACTCCTCGAATTCGCTTATTTTATCAATAGACCTGTCTTTTAAAACCTCTGTCCTTACTTTCTCTTTTGTCGTCTCTCCGCTCTTTACTTCGGTTTTAATGATAGAAGTAAATCCTTTGTTATCATCGACATGGACCTCAATGGACTCGCCAAAATTCGATTGCGTCGTCACATTTCGAGACTCACCAGAGCGGATAGCCGGGATCTTGATTCTCTTTTCCTTGCCATTACGCACCACTACGACCTCATCGTAAATTGGTTCTTTTTGAGTCTGGACTACTGTCTTCCCTGTAGCAAACTCTGTAATCGTCTCTGTTACTTTAAAGGCTACTTCTCGTTCTACACCTTCGACAGTCTCCGTCCCTAATTCGACAGACGTCTGAACAGTTATCTTATTACCTGCATCATCCGTTGTTACTTTTGTTGTATCTGTCGTCTCTATAATTGTCCCGTCAGCTTCTTCTGTTGTTATTTTCTCTGGTGTAACAGTAATAGTTGTACCTGTTGTTTCATTTTCTTTTGTTATCGTCCCATCTAATTCTCTACTAATAATTAATCCTTCACTCATAACTCTTGAGACCGAACCATCTTCATTTTGGACAACTACTTCACCTTTTTCTGTGCCTGTTGTTACTTCACCTTCTCTACTTACGTACGTAAAGGTATCGTCTGGATTAACCTGTTTAATAGAGCCGTCCTCATAAGTCGTTATAGTAGTACCATCGGGTCTCTCTTCTACAATAGTATCTGTTATTGCACTTACCGTTCTAACTGTGCCATCCGTTTTAAGTGTCTTAGAACTTCCATCAGGATAAATAATGATTATTGTACCATCTGGTGTTTTAATTTCTTGAACACCAGTATATTCATTCGTAGATGTTTGGGTACCATCAGATGCTATAAAGGTTATCTCTTTTGTGAGAATCCCATCTTCTATAACCTCAATCTTTTTAGAGCCGTCTGTAAAATTAGTAGTTTTTGCACTTTCTGTTATTAGAATGATGACGCCATCTTCTTTCTCTATCTGTATTCTTCCATCAGGATAATAGGTCTTTACAGTTTTTCCATCAGCGCTTGTAACTTCTACAATACCATTTGCAAGCTTCTTCTCGATAGAACCATCAGGTAGAATCGTAGCAAGTCCCTTACTTATCTCATCATTAGTCTCAATATCCTCAGGTGCTTCAGTTCTAACAAGATTACCTTCTTTATCGTAATATTTAATAACCCCATTTAAAAACTTAACGATCTTAGAACCATCAGCAGATGTGGTTTCTTCTGTTCCGTCTGCTCTAGTTGTTACACCTGATCGGTCTTCTTGTATCTGTGTCTTTAACCCGTCTGGATAAGTAATGATTATTAGGTTACCTCTTGTCTCTTTAATCGATCCATCTTCTCGCGCTATTACTTCTCCACTTATATAATTCTTAACTCTTGAAGTAATAGGATTAACAACTGACGTAATCTTACTTGAATCATTCGTAGCGATGTATGTAGTCTCGTTACGTTTAATTGTAATTATATTGGTCGTTTCAATAATAGTAACTCTTATATTACCTCTTGAATCGGCTTCTGTCTTTACTGTAATGTCATTTGCTGAAGTATATTCGAAACTATTATTTGCTGTCACTGGAGGTATGTCTTCATCCTTAATAATAAACGGTGGGACAAGTGCTGTCACAGTTAAGTTCTCTGATACGAGAATCTTTGAAGTATATTCCTCTGGATCAATAACAACTGGGATCGTAGGATCTTCATCAGGTGTCACTATATCATTAATCCCTTTTTCTTTCGAGTTCACATCTGTAGCAGGATCAACAGGAGACACTAATAAATCAAACGAGTCACCCCAACTCTCAGCTGCCAATCCAATTGACTGCCAAGTATTACTAAAGCGAGCAAATACCTTCTCAAACTCATTTACGTCTGGTGCTCCAATTGTCGCAATAATTCCTCCGATATAGGCAGTACTGCCTTCGAAGGTAGGTCTGTTAGGGTCTTCTGTATTATTTAATGACTTAATAATAACCCCAGCTAAATCTTCTGACGTACTCGCTCCATATTCTGCATTAAACGCATGAAAATATAATCCTGTATCGAATACTGTATCGATCACATCATCTGTAAACCCTTGCATACTATTTACTAACCCCTGAAGACTTTGAATCGATTCGCCTAATTTATTAACTGTATCCTTTGCACCAGTTATTACACTAAATAAACTTTGTACTGACTCGAACGCTATATCTACACCTTTAAGCGCTTGGTTGGCTGGAGACCCAGCCTTAAGTGGATCTAAAGCAGGAATTAACTTGGAAACTGAAAGGCTATGCCAATGATCTGTATCGGGAACTAATTCTCCAAAAGCGCCGAGATCAAATAATTTTGGATCTGTACTTTTTTTCCATTTTTCCCACTCTTTCGTAAGAGCTGCGGCTCTAGGATCTAGCCCTTTAAAGAAATCTGGAATTTTTACAGCTTCTTTTAAGAAGGCTGTCGGTGCTCCAAGAATTCCATCACCTATCCCAGGAAAGTATCCACCAAGCTTTTTAAACTGTTCTATTATCTTATTGAATGATGGTGCTCCCCAAAGCATTACAAATCCACCTAAGCGAGCTGTTTCTCCTACGAAATAAGGAAAATTTGGGTCAGGACTTACTCCTACTCCTGTCGGACCAAATATTTGTGAACTCAAGACTCTTCTAATTTCTCTAGCCGCTTCTCCATTATTCGAAATAGCTGAATCAAATCCAATTATTCTATAATGTGCTCCAGTATTAAAAGCATTCTGCAAAAGATCTTTAACATTTTTTTGTAAACTCTTCAAGTCTCTTGTGAGAACATTAGCCTGACCTAGAAGATTCTGTGTATCGTCTACTAACTTATCAACCTGTCTTTGCTTCGTATCTATTTGTGCATTATACTTTGCTAAGTTAGCAGCATTGACCTCTGTAATCCCTTTAGGCATTAACTTACCTAAATTAATCGAAGTCCAATTATGTGGATCCGCCGTTGTAGGATCAAATTCCTTAAGTACCTTATCTATGTTTGGGTCAAGTGCCATCTTATTCCTTTATGAATGTCTTATTATGTGCTTCTTGCCAGGAAGCCCAAACATAAGCTTTATAAGATTAATTAAAGCCTCAAATATTTTCTTTAAAAACTCTATCATAGGTGTAGGGAAACTTGGCAACCCAACAGCTAGTTCAAACAACTCTAACGAAGGGATAAGCTTCTGAGGAAGCTTAAGTATATCTGCAATCGCTTGTGGCATCTTAACTGGTATTACGATAGCTTTAAAAAAACCTATAGCTGTTTTGAAAAAATCTAATAATATGGTTATCGGTATCGTCATCATCCCAAGGACAACCGACAAATTCGGAGGTAATAATAATCCAAACGGTCCAGGTAAAACCGGGATTGAGGGTAGTCCTTTAGCCGCACCTGTTCCTCCTAACTCTGGGAAAGGAATATTCAAACCAGCAAATGGCAGACTAAAAGATGGAATTTTTGGCATTACCATATTCTCTAAAATCGGAGACAAAATCAGATTCCCTATTGAGCCGACTGAAGGAGGTATGAAAGGAAGTATGACCTTAGGAGCCTCAAGTGCAGGATCTATAAGCTTCTTTTTCAAATAAAGAGCTATCTTTTGGGGTTGAGTAGAATATTTAAGCACTATCTCAGGAAACTCTGTTGCTGCTTCAATTAACCCACCTATTGCCTTTACTATTGTTAGTTGTGGCTCAAATGATTTCTGAAATCCCTTAAATATGGTTTTTTCAAAATTTGGGAAACCTGGCAAATTAGGGTCAAGATTAGCCTTAGGGCCTAACATGGATACTGATATCCCCGCATTTCCTGAATCAAGTACGTCCTTTAAACACGGGATATCTGGGATAAATATTGCCATTCTCTATTACTCCGTCGTATGGTTTTTAGATAAATGTATAGGTAGCATAGGCCCTGTTGGTGCAGAAGAAGGAGGAAGAGTTGGAGCACCCATATTCCCTATATGTGTATGTGTATTAAAATACCTCATAAACGTATCTCCAAGAACAAAATGTTCTTTTGCCTTATCACTACCAATCTTCATTTCTGGGGTTTCAAAAACTGTTTTGCCTTGAATCTTAGCTATTACGTCTCCAGTAACAGAGGCGTCTACTTTCCCATCAATTGTCTGTGTAACGTTCCCAGTAACTGTTTGCACAACGTTCCCTACTACGTTTACATTAATAGCATTTCGTTTATTATCGGGACCACTAATTGTGACGTTAATACCACCATCAGTGGTTATTTTAATACTTTGTTCGTTATCTGTATCTTTCCCAATGTGCCCCTCAATACTACCGTCTGTTTTAAGGGCCCAACTTTGGCCTTTTTCAGCATCTGCTCCGATAACTGTTTCAATATTTCCTTCTGCATCAAGCGTTATACTCCTATCTAATCTACCTTTTGTGCTGTGTGCTACATCAGAAGCAAGAACATCATTAACTGTAGTATCACTACTCTTTTCTTTTCCTAAAGCTAATGTCAAGCTTCCATTAAGATTTGCTATCAAACTCTTTCCAGCTCTTCCTAGTTCTCCTAAGGCTGTAGCCGCTGGAATTTCGAGTTTCGTCAATCCTTCTTTATCTATCAATAGAGACCATAATGCACCTCTAAATTCGTCCGACTCTAAATTACCTTTAAAGTCTGCGCCTTTTGTATGCAAGAGCATCTTAAGTAAGATTGCAGATGCTGTCTTGTCCATCTTATCGACAAAGCTCTCATAATTAGCAGACTTTTGAGAACTTTTTAAAGTATTATTCTTATTAAAAAAGAAATCTGTAGATTTTGAAAATATACTACCATGCCCTTGACCACCCTTACCAAAGCCATAATCGAATCTTAATATTTTACCAAAATCATTACAAACCGTACCGAGATGCAGATCTGCTAATCGATTGATCTCCATCTTGCCTTTTGCCTTCTCATTATCCGTAAGTCGAATCTCGTCTAACCCTACATTACTATCTGCATACTCTTCTACTTCAAAGCGCATTTCTGTTAGTGCAGGGTTCTTGGCAGATATCCCTCCTGTTGTTTGACCAAAAGCTGGATCGTAAAGACCATTTGGTAATTTGGCTTCTTTCTGAGTATACCCTGGATCTTGGCCTATTATCTCTGTATATAATAATTTAGAAACATCTACATCAAATGTATTGCCAAATAATGCATCAAGTTCTTTTTCTGCTTCTTCTCTGACATCTCTTCGTACTAATCCTGACTTAAATTTCCCAGCCTCATTAATTGTAAGTACGTCAACACTCTCTTGTATAACTGTATCTAAACCTCTATTTAATTCTATAAATGTCCCGGTTCCAATATCTATTCTTGCATCCCCTTCATCATTTAAACTAAAACTACTATTCGCCTTACTTTGAAGAACTATCTCTCCAAGTCTAGGCTTCTGATAAGGGAACTCATCGACACCCACACCCTCACTGTCCCCAATTTCATCATTATAAAAGAAAGTGTTAGGGAGATAAGCTAACACATAAGGAGTATTAACTGAAGTATAACCAATGACAACACGAGAGCCTTCCTCTGGTCCAACTAGAATACCCCATCCTCTTCCTGCATAAGGGAGTGTGTAGGGGATCGACTTTCTTTGACCTGAGTTTATACTATGTGTAATAAGATCGCATTTCCCTGTAGTGACATCGATATTAACAATCTTGCCTATTTCTACATAAGAAAAGCTTGGGGTTAATTGTCCTGGTACTGGTGGCATATTATATTAATCCTATATTGATTTTCTAACCTTTTTTAAAAAATCTTGTGCATCTTTTTGTTCTTGTGCCTCTTCCCCTACTTGTTTCTTAAGTTCTATAATCAAAGCTTTCTCTTCAGTTATCTTCTTATTTAATTCTGCCAATTTAACTTCTAACTTAGCAACTTTTTTTGTGGCATTATTATATCCTTTTTGAGGGCCTTTCTCAGCCTGTATTGATTGATCAAATTCATTCCGTGCAATCTTTATCGCAGTATCTCCCTTTGCATTAGCCCAAGCATCTCCCTTTTCACTCTTGTTCTTTTTTGCTTTATTAAGATCATCTAATGCATCATCTCTCTGTTGCTTAGCTATTTTAAAGTCTTTTTCAACTACATTCTTTTCCTGAATAGTTTTGTTATATTCTTGTTCTGCGTTATAAAGTTTGGCCTTTGCTCCAGCTATATTACTTTGCTGCTGAACTTCTATACTGTTAGATGGTTTTGCTTGCGATTTTTCTGTAAGCTTTTTAGAAACATTATTACTAAGGTCTTTAGCTACCTTCCTTGCAGCTTCTGTTTGTTTCCTGGTTTCCTCTCTCGCTTTCTTCTTCTCTTTCCTTAATTCATCGAAAGATGTCACCTGATTATTTTCCGGATTGACTGTGATAGTCTCAATCGCTATACGTCCTAGCTCATCCCAAGGATCTGGAATAATAAACTCAGGCCGTCTTCCAAAATCTAAAGTCAAAGTAGTCTGATATGTACTCCCGTAAGTAAATGAGTGGTTAACCCCAGCGATCCGATAATACATATCTCTACCTTCTATATATACAGCGTCATTAAGTCGATATTTACTATCTCCTCTTACTGTTAGAGAACCTGTAAAAATTCTTCCCCATTGTCTCCCTAAAAGAGCTTTACAGAAAGGCTTGGCTGCCTCACCGCTATGTACATAAGGTATCGATCTTTGCTCTTGAATAAAACCATAACTTCTCCATAAATCATAATCTACACCTCCAGCCCAATAATATGTTTCTGCTGCTTCAGCTGAAAGATCTACTAGATTTGGCTCGCCACTGACATCTAATCTTGTAAAACGTGGCTTAGATTCTCTAAAAGTAGAAGTTACAATAATCGAATCAGGTACTCTGTGAATTTTATCTTCTTGAATTATACTATTTAATTCAGCAGAATTTTCAGTCTCAATCTGAAGTCTAAGTGCATCTAACTCATTTCCCAATCCAATTACGACACTTTTTTGAATAACAAAATCCGAGGTTAATCTGCTAGTTCTAGATCTAGCATTTAATCGTTCTATCCTCTGTAGTTCTTCAAGCTCTACAGAATAATCTGCCAATTTACCTCTATATTGATTAGTTACTGAATCTTTTGTTACCTTAAATCTATTACTTACAGCTTGTCCAATCGCTCCTCCTGCCGAGAAGAGCCTTGGTAGATGTTCTTTTAAAAGTCTATTGTATTTTGGCGGTTCAAATCTTATATTTCCATTCTCGTCGGCAAAGAATTCAAAATTAATAACTTCTGCAGCTTTCTTACAAGTATTCAATGGAGTTTCGTATTCACTTTGCCATAAACTCCAGTTTCCGTCACCAAGCATATAATTAAAAGCATCTATAGAGTGATTCATTGTATATTCATCACTTACTACCAAATAATTATCGTCACTATTCGTTACAATATTTTCTCTACGCTTAATCATACCTCTATGTGTATACTCTAGGAGTTTCCCTTGTTGATCTGAAGGAAGCCCTTTAAAGTATTGTTTACGAAGATCTGGAAGCTCTTTAAGCCTATAAAGTTCTATTCTTTTCCCGTACAGACCTAAAAGAACAGCTTCGCTATCCTTACTTAGAGTCGGGAATACTTTGACATTTTTATAATCTGCTTTGCCTTGTCTGTCTACGAATCTCTTCCATCCTGAAGCCTCTTGGATATCGTCAGCACTAACTCTTTTCCGTTCTAAATCGCCGTACTTTTGCTCTCCTAATACTAGCTCTTCAATTAGTGTTTCTTTAAGTTCAGAACCTTTATACGGATATTTTTCGAGACCTCCTATTAATCTGAAATCTGCTTTTCGAGCTTCATCTCTTTTATTTAGAGCAGCGAGAACAGTCATTGCCAAAATTTCAAGTTTTCTTTCCTCTACTTCCGTTTGCTCTATCTTAATGTTTAATTCTTCATTATTTTCGTTACCTTCAACAAGATCAAGAAAATCTTGAGGAATTGGGGTAAAAGGTTTAAAGTCTCCTAAGAAATCATTCTGAATTCCTACTTGCCTTTTTATAATAGAGAAAAAACCATTCTCTTCTATGTCTTTTTTAGTATCTTTCTTAGATTGATCCTTAGGTGGATTATTCTCAAGAAACAATCTACCGTCAGCTAAGGCTGACTGAATAAACAAATCTAAATTATAAGGAATCCCCAATACTAACAAACTTATTATGTTTGCTGCGTCTGTTTTAGCGTAAGCCTTAGTTGTTAGTAAGATCCCTATTTTATTCCGGGCGTCATCAACATTATCTTTACCTTTACCGTTCTCTTCATCTTTGGATTGATCTGCTTTATTAACAGCGTCATTGAAAATAAATTCATCAGACTTAACAAGCATTCCACTTTTCCAAAACCCCTTATTGTTTATTGTTTTTCCGTCTGCTGTCTTCCCATCTTTAATACTGATAATTGGATTATTTAACTCAAATTTCGGACCTTGTAGTCCTTTAAGTCCTGGCTTAGCCATAATCCTAGAAAGCTCTAGAAAATAAAATACGTCTTTACATTGTATCTTAAGATCATATCTGCCATCAGAATATGTCTCTGCGACATCAACTACAACACCTTCAAAAACCTGGAATTGTTGTTCTGATAATCCTTCAACTTCTCTAAGTACATCATATAACATAAACTCCTGTTCCTTCGAATGTATTTTAGAATAATCAGAGCGAGCTGCAGTCAACGAATCTGTTGTCTGAGGAGGACTTATGCTATTTATATTTGCTTTAAGTTGTGCAATCTTATCATTAATCCCTTTAAGCTGAAGAACTTTTAAATCAGCCTCTTCCTCTTTCG
>Ga0114918_10002753_pt1 | contig 15673 bp, 19 predicted proteins | sample LantaG_FD_87015 | JGI IMG/M metagenome (GOLD analysis project Ga0114918, IMG submission 87015) | Deep subsurface microbial communities from Baltic Sea to uncover new lineages of life (NeLLi) - Landsort_02402 metaG | ecosystem: Environmental > Aquatic > Marine > Oceanic > Sediment | place...
ACCGAACTTGTGGTACAGATAGTAGTCATCACAAAACTCGGTGAGGGTGTTTTCTTTGTGGTGACCGCCGTACCATCTCCACCCGAACCTTTTCGCAAGGTATTGTTTTGCACCTTCCTTGTCATAATCCAGATAGTACAATGGCCGAACATGCTTGATGCGTTTTACGAGGGTCCACCACAACCAATCTCTGAGCCACAGATTAGGGAACGTCTTAAGTATGCCGCCAGACACCTCATCGACATACTTGCCATCAAAATAGAACCAACCAGGGGGCGTAACCCCTTCGGTCCTAAACGAATGACCGTTCAATATGTATTTGATGCCGTACATTTCGGCAGCTCTATACGCACACACCGCCAACGCAACGTCCGCAGGAGCATCGAGTTCTGGTACACCGGCACGCAAAAACGCACGGGTGATATCATCATACTCGTTAAGATCACACCGGAACCGCATACAACCGACGCCAAGTTCTTCAAGCACAACCTTCATGTTATGTTCAGCGATGTCAGTGTTCCAACCATTGTCACAATGAACGGCGAGTGGCCGCAGTCCGATTTGGACCGCAAGATCAAGCAGGTACGACGAATCGCACCCACCCGAAATGCCAACAACACAATCATACGGCTTGTTTTTGCCAGACTTTCGTATTTTGTCAACCAGATCGTCCAAGAAAAACGCACCAATTGGATACTTCTCACACATCGCATCGTGTTGTTTACAGTAGTTACATTCGCCAAACGAATCAAACTCTATACCCGGGACATTTTCATCCATGACACACCGAACGCACCTTGTCATACAAATCACCCCCACTCAAAGTTTATCGTTGGGTTCATTGCCCAATGATTGTATAGTAACCCAAACCAGTACCATCTATTAAAGTTCGTTTTTGCATGGCAACTCACACACAACGGCAACAGGTTCCAATCTTGTGTTTCACATCCTTGCATCTTGTTGTAATCGGTATGGTGTACACAATGTTTTCTACCATTCTCGCTGGCATCACACAAATAACATCTCCTGTTATACGATACTCTTATCTCTTCTTTCTTGGATTCGTTGAACTTCACACAATATGGTTCGAACGAGATGCCTCCTTGCCAGTTTGGATTCTTCTCACCGCGTATTTTCCGTTTTGTTTTTTCCGAAGAACGTTTCCCAACACGCGTGGCGCTCATTTTCTGTTTGGTTTCTTCGGAAAGGAATGTTCCTCGTTTTGCTTCACTTATTTTTTGTTTGGTTTCTTCGGAATGATGTGCTCCTTGTTTTGCTTCACTAAGCGTTCGTACATGAATACCGAACCTGCGCAACCAATTGAGAACCGTTGTATTGCTACAGTCAGCAAGCTCCGCGGTTTTGCGTGAAGACAATTCTTCGACGCCATATGTTTGACGCATCCACGGTTCGTTTTCATACCATAACCCAATCATGGCAATCCACCATACCCTGCCCCACCGTTCGTTACGTTCCTGTACCGGAGCACACGCGCCGGATTACCCGCGGACACCGCAAATGGGAATATGCTCTTGGTAACAACCGCACCGGCACCAACCATTGCACCTTCCCCGATTTCAACACCAGGCATAATGATTGCCCCGACACCGATGTCAACATTGTCGTGGATGCGCACTGGAGCAAACACGAGATCGTTGTCGATTATCGGAGAATCCCAACAAACACCATCAATCTTGTGTGTAGACGTGAGGATCTTCACATGAGGCCCGATACCAACATTGTTGCCAATGACAATACCACCAGCCCCGTGCATATACACACCCTCTCCTATCCACACACCATCTCCGATTGTTATGCCACTACCATAACCACCATCCAAGTATGTACCCTGACCGATGTACACACGAGCGCCCACACGGATGTTACTACCATTACTATAAGACACACCACGGAACCGACCAGTAATTGAGTCCATATCATCACCTACATTTTGCCCATTCTACGAAGCATCCCAATTTCTCAGCAACAACCGACGCATGGTGATGCGACCGGACCCACAGTGGCGCATGACGAAACACCAAACTAGCCTCAACATCACGCGATTTGAGGTCAAGGATGCGCGTTTTGACCGCCTCGTACATGTCAAGACCCTCGCACGGCTTGACAGGGAAATCTGGGTAGATCATATAACACCAATGACCGATACGAGTAACCACGTGCTGCCGAAGAACCATCGCTTCGAGTACGTTAAGCCCGTATGTTGGCATGACCAGATCGTCGATCACGACATGTGATTTTGCTTTCCGTTTGATCGTCTGTTCCCACGACAGGCCAGATATGGCATCAAACTTGACACCAGCCAGATCGGGATCAGATTCAAGTCGGGTGATAAGTTCACCCCCCTTCGATCCGGGATTGGTATGCGCATGACACACAGTGAACTCGTCGTTCTTTTCAATACCGTCCACAAGTTCTACGATTTCGTCGATGTCCACGATGACAAAATCAAATGGTACGCCCATCAGTTGAGTTGTGAGGGTTTCGTCCTGAGGGGGAGTCACGACAACCAGATCATGCTTGATCTGAGCCATAAGCACCTGATCAACGGTGTGGCGAAGGCCAGACCCGACACCAACGATACAATGGTTATTCGGAGTCAGGTACCGACCGAGTGGAAGTTGTGGGATGTCAACGATCGAGTCCAGGAATATGAAATACGTACAATTCGACGCGTATTCCAACACGGTCGCAATTCCAACATTCTGCTCAAATACCCAGTCAACTGGATATTGGAGATAAGACTCACCAAACACCAGGCACTTTGCATCCCACCCAAGATATTTCTTCATCGCTTTGGCCATCAACCAGCCCTGGTTCCCGGAGTCCATACCCCCGGTCCCAGGCCCAATGCCCGATACTATCAATACTTGTTCCATGCCATTTCCTCCATACCAAAATTTATTCCTATGTCCATAGCCCAATGGTTATACAACAATCCGAACCAATGCCACCGGTTACCATTGGTTTTCGAGTGACATTTAAGACACAATGGTAACAGATTCCAGTCTTTCGTCTCACCACAACCCTGCATCTTGTTGTAATCCGTATGATGTACACAATGTTTTCGACCATTTTCTTCTGCACCACAGATGAAACATGTTCTGCTGTGCTCATCCCGAACTTCTTCTTTCTTGTATTTGTTGAACTTGGGGCAGTATGGTTCAAACGATTTACCACCTTTCCAGTTGTGGTTTTTCTCGCCAGACGCATCTGGATGGTTTTTGCGCATTTTACGACACGTTTCTTCCGAATGAATGATGCCACGATGTGATTCGCTTATTTTACGACGTGTTTTTTCGGACAGCCGTCTGCCGCGATTTGCTTCGCTTAATGTTCTGCTTAGTATGCCATGTATGTGCAACCAACGACTAACTGTCGTTTTACCGCAGTTCGCAAGGATTGCAACACGTGACGGGGACAGCCCCTCCTCGACATACTTCTGTCGCATCCAATCCGCATTCGTATATAATCGTCCATCCATACTGCGTTTGTATGTCACGGATATGCCAAACACGCGCAACCAACGGAGAACTGTCGTCTTGCTACAGTTCGCAAGCTTTGCCACACAAACGGAACCAAGTTCTTCCGTTGTGTATTTTTGTCGCATCCAAATCTCGTCCATGTACAACGGTTCACTCATATCAAGTTCCGCCGGCGCTCACAACAACCCCCTCCCTTCGAGGTGCCCGACCAATCTATCATAGCTGTTTTCCAGGTTGTAATACTTACACGCTTCGGTACCACGTTCCGCTTCATACGTGGCGAACTCGGCATCGGTAAGCAACTTCTCAAGAAGAATGTCAACAGCAACCTCATCATGAGGGGACACCGCGAGTTCTGGCCATATGTAATTCATGGCATGTATGGTGTTCGACCCGATGGTGGGAACACCGAGCGCGGCAGCCTCGACAATGCCTCTGCCGTACGTGTAGTCTGGGGCGAGATCGATGTTGACAAAACAATCGCCAAGCATATCAAGATACACCGCATACGGCGACCGATCGACGATGTCATCGAACAGCGAGTCCAATGCAACAACAACAGTTGTGTCATTGTAGTTCATGAGGGCTGTGCGGATGCCGAACTGCTCGCGGTCGTGCCTCAGCCGGTACGTGCCGTAATAATAAGTGGCCCACGTGTACATATACCGATGGTATTGGCAGGCCACCAACGGAGGCAGTGACGGCTGTTTGCGGTACGACATGATTTTGTCAACGTCCACTGGATGTGGGATAGCAGGAACTTCGTAACCAAGATAGTGCTCAAGACGACGAGCACCATTCGGCTCAACATGAAATACAAAGTCCGCAAGCGCGAGCTGTTGCCGCAGAATGAGGGGATCTATGCTATTCCACAACCCAATCGCAAAATCAACCTGTGTGACGATCTTTGTGTCACTATCAGGCCCAATGGCATCACGGATCGCAGCGATGTAGCTGGCATTGCTAGGGGTATAGTTGACATGGATTATGTCGAACTGTTCGATCAGTTCTTTCGTTAGATTCGCAGACATGTCACCCTTTTTGCCATGCGTATCAAACGCCACAGGCCAATTGAACAATCCACCAAGCACAATCTGATCCGATCCCGCAGGCATCTGGGCGCCTGAGTACAAACAATACGATATTCTTCTAGTCATGTTTATCACGCACGTTTTCTGTGTACCAATCAACAGTTCTTTCGATCCCGTCTTCAAACGACACGACAGGACAGTATCCAATCAAATCCCGTGCCAAATACGTATTCGCGATATGTCTTCGCACGTCACCAGGCCGGTCATCTTGCCAGTCAACCTCGACACTAATACACATTGCATCGATTATGGCATCAATGACTTCATTGGTGCTGATCTCTTTACCCGACCCAATGTTGACAACCCGCCCTCGCGTTTTTGGCTGCTTGTACATATCGATGGCAGCACGAACCACATCAGTAACGTAGCTATAATCCCTGGTCTGTTCACCATTGCCATATATGACAGGACGCCCACAATTGAGCAGCCGCTTGATGGTAACGGGGATGATAGCCGCATACGTGCCACTGTTCTGGCGAGGGCCATAGATGTTAAACGGTCGCAGTATTGCGCAATCGATCCCAAACGTCTCGCGGTACGACTGGATCAACATGTCGGACGCTGCTTTGCTGGCAGCATATGGCGTAAGTGGGCACAACGGATGATCCTCGCCCATGCTGACACGTTGGCTCGTGCCGTACGCTTCGGACAACGAGAAATGCACCAACGTATCGTAATACTCCTTGCGCAACAACTCACACATGGTTGAGGTGATGTTGATGTTGTTCGAGAAACTTTCCCGCGGGCGCACCAACGACGCGGGCAGCGGCTGTACCGCGAGATCAAATACAACGTCAACGCCATACAATGTGAGTTTGCAAAGAACACTGTCATAATCAGACGCATCCACATCAAACAACGACACCAACGACGGGTGAGATTTGATGACATCAAGGTTTTCTTTGGCACCGAGTGACATGTCATCGATGATGACAATGTGCTCAGGGCGTTCTTTCACCAACGCATCGACAAGATGGCTGCCAACGAACCCGGCACCACCTGTCACGAGAACTACCTTATTCCGTAGAGATAACATTTGATCATCACCCAGCGTACTATTTCAACCGCGCCCCAATCTCACCGACAACACGCTCTTGGTCTTCTACCTCCAGACCATGATACATTGGCAGAGTAAGGAGCGTGTGATACAATTCAGTGGAATTGCGCAGATACCCGAACTGGCCAACATGTGCAGCATAAAACGGCTGCAGATGAAGGGCATAAGTGCCAATCTGGGTTTCGATGCCAACTTTTTTCAGGTCTCGGATCAGAGCATTGCGCCAGTCAGGACGATCAATTTTCACACAATACGACTGGTATGTCTGTCTTTCATCACAACGGACCGACGGGACTGGGGTGGTGACATGATCGACATCCTCGAACAATTTGTCATACATTCTAGCCATTGTGTTGCGTTCTTCGACAATCTGCTCAATCTTGTCCATCTGGACCAGACCAACCGCAGCATTGATGTCGCTCATTTTCATGTTATATCCGGCGCACTCGATCTGACCATCGTCCCAGCCAAAGTTTTTCAGCGCACGCATCTCACCAGCGTATCCACCATCGTTAGTTACAACCATGCCACCTTCACCAGTAGTGATGATTTTACGGGGATGAAGCGAATATACGCTTATATCTGCAAACGATCCAACCATTTCACCATTTGACTGGCGAGCACCGAGGCTACAAGCACAATCTTCGATTACAATGTGATCACCGTCACATAACTCATGACCCCACACCTCACTGCATACAGGACGTCCACCCCAAGACACGAGCATCGTTGTATCAACAATGCACGACTTACTCAACACATTGTCAAGGGCATCAACACCGATACACTGGGTACGAGGGTCAACATCCACCAGTATTGGGTGGAGATCGTTATGCATAACACTGTTCACAGTGGCCGGGTGTGTGAAACCAGGGACAAGCACTTTCGTGGAGTCGTACATCCACGATTTAACAACACGGACTGCCAAATCCAGACCCATCGAACACGAGGGAACTGCGATGGCATGTTTAACACCAACGTATTTGGCGACAGCTTCCTCAAACTCGGTGACAATTTCACCCTCGGTCAGATGCCCAGAGTCAATGACATCTACCACAGCCTGTTTTTCTTGTTCTCCGGTCCACGGGCGCATAAGAGGAATTCGGTTCATTTGACAACCACCGCTTTCGCGAGTTGGCACATTCGGTTGAATATGTCATCGATGTCCGCGCCAGTATAGTCACGAGGTGGTAGGATGATGACCACTTCATCTGAAATTACCTGCAAATCCATGCCACCCTTTATTCGATTCTGTTTGACCCATTCCATGGGGATTGAGAATTTACAAGATCCCCCCATACGACGAACACGCCGTTTTGTCACGAGTGTCATACACCACCACATACACCCAACATAGTATATATACGTTATGATCCGGAACAACACCAGAACAGCACCGACACAGAACATAGGATGACTTGCAATCGTTAAATATCAAGATTCATATGCATATGCACATGTCACCAGCATATATCGACCCAAAACGCAGCGCCTATTGGCCCGAGAGTTTGCCAGAGTGCCAGAACATACCAGCAGTTCCAGTCGGAGGGGTGAGATTCGCCTCTTACACTGACTGGGCGCCGCGTGTTGTAGAAGTACGACAATTGGTCACATCACCAGGAACAGCATGTGAGACGACCGTCAGTGTCGATGGCTTCAAACACGGGATGTCGTTCCACAATGAAGCAGATGCGATACACGATACCATATACGCAGAACCGACCAAGGTATTGGCAAAGGATTCGCTGGAACTGGCAATGAACACCATCACCGGCGGAGGGGAGACGAACCTCCATGCCAGATGGAACCTAACGATCCGCGACCCATCCATCGCAGACAAGATCGTGATGGGTATTCCACTGAGCGACACCGAAGAGGCAATCGCCCAGAAATACGAGCTACACGACATGCACGAGATGGGCACGTTACCGAAACATAAAAATCTGCTCGGTGATGACGTTGTAACATTGTTCGACGAAGTGATTGAGGTTGCAAGACGCCTACCGACCGTAGCAGCAGGCGGTGAGTTGATAGTCGGTGGCGTGAAAAACGTCCCAATGTCAGCGAACAAGGTATTTGTACTGCTCGGGATCGCGTTCGACACCGCCGCACTAAAAACTAACGCGGGCATCGGACTGGACGACACATTCATCAAGATCGACCGGGATGCGATGACGGAATACGCAGTGCTTGATGCAGCCACGATGCCAGGATTCGTTTCAACCGACGCTTTCCACTTGGACGACACTATCCGCATGTACATGCCAGCACTGGAAAAGTTCTCGGTGCGGGTAACCACGACAACTGGGTTCACCGCTGCAAACAACCTGCGACTGCGGTACATATACGGCGTCAGGTCACTGACGGTGATCGACTACATAAAATGGGGACTCGTGCCACGAACGAACGCGGCAATTGCACGAGCGACAGAACTCGACGAAAAGCATGACATAGCCGAACGTGTTGTAGCGGGTGTTCTCGGGGTAATGTAAAATGAACATCAGGCGCACCCCGTTCATCGTGGACAGTTACGCGTTCGCGACCGGCGGAGTTGATGATATATTACAACTGGATTTCGTCGAGGACCGAGCACAAGGACTCGGTGTGCCCGCCAAATCAATGGTAATACGAAACGCAGGCGCCGGTACTATTTATTTCATATTCTCCGAAGATGGAGAACACTGGTCTGGGATCGGATCACTGGCAGCCGGTGCGTTCGAGGGGTACAACTACGAGGATGGGATTGAAATCACGCTGATGCACGTATGGGCATCTGCTGCCGGAACTACAGTAACGATACGAGCGACCCTAGGGATGTGATTTTAGATGCCTATATTAGGACGAGACGAACCAGCAACAACAATAACGCAACTAAAAATAAGTATTGCAGCGGCCGGACTGAACGAAATAATCGCAACACCTGGGGCGGGCAAACAGTTATGGATACACAAATTAATGTTATCGGTTGCAAGAGGAAGTCAGACTGCTATCACATACCAGTCGGGTGCCAATGAATTGTCTAGTGCGATGCAAGCAGATGTTATCGCAGACGACCTGGGATCATCCCCCATGAAATGTAATACAAACGAAGCGTTCAATGTGACGTTATCTGACGCAGTTGCTGTAACGGGGTACGTAATGTACCAGGTGGTCAACGCATGAGTGTATCAAGAGATATCGTGGATTTTTATTTCAACATGGACCCAGCAAGCAACAAATCTGGAGTAGGGGTCGCTGCCGGGGTGGAAATCTGGACCGGTGACAACGAAGACTATTTCGCAGTATTGAATGGCGTAATGACAAACACCAAATGGGAACTGCCAAACAATATCGTGGGCGAGATAGAAGGGGTTGAAATATATCTATACCCAGACTCACTTACGGGCACGTATAACCAACTGAACTTTGTGCGGATCGATGTGAATGGTATAGATATACCAAACATCAATTTATGCGAACTAATGGCCCCTATGAACAGTCTGGGAAGGCAACCAGACTTAGGGCCATGGAGAGATGGGTCAGTATATCAGAACATTGGATTGCCGATGTTGTTAGGCCATGATGGAACACGACCGACGATCAAACTTGGACCAGGTGACATTGTTAGATGCCATGTGCAAAATTGTACTGCGGCACAAGGAGGAGTAACAATAAATGAAGCACTGGTTGTAAGATTGCACGTCGTGACTGCGAAACAACCAGACATAGACGAAATGTTCGGGGGAACCATAGACCAGTCATTCGGTATACCGGGCGAACCGATGATATCAAAAACAGTGGATGCATCGATACACGAGTGGCCAAAATTGCACGGAGGACAAAAGGCAGAACGGCCTCACGTAGAACGGTATATCACGTACGCTCGCAACATAGCAGCAACAAGCCCACACAAACGATACCGGTTTGATACGTCAGACGGTTCGGTGTTGGGAGACTGGGCAGAACTTGTCTGGGCGACCGACGATATTAACGCAGTCGAACTAACCCATATCGGTGTCGCGGAAGACGAAACGAACCAGATAGGAAACCCACCGAACCTGGCATGGTTACACTTGCCAGAAAACCGAACACTTGCTTATTGTTATCCAATCGTGCCATATATTGGGGTAGGACAGTTCCAGATGCCACTACATAGAAGACTGTTACAAATGTTCGACGGTCCTGGAAAATTACCAGCACCGATAATATTACAGAACGCCACAGAATCGATTGAGATCCAAGACAATGGGAATGCCATACAAGCATGGGCAACAGGACCAGGTGTAAAAGTAGCAGTGTGGGGACGGAAATTTTACGTGTAGGTGATTAAGAATGGTAGATTATGATCCAAGAACAATTGGTTGGCTTGATCCAGCCGGACTGGACACAGATCCAGTGAGTATCGCTGCGGCAGGTGCAAACGAAGTAATAGCAGCACCAGGAGCAGGACGACAGTTGTGGATATATAAATTGGTGTTGATCGTGGCAAGGAACCAAGCGGTAGACACGACGCTGCAATCAGGGGCAACCGATTTCTCTGGTGCGTTGCCATTCGACGGCATGTCCGAAGATCTGGACTGGAAGCCATTGAGGTGTGGGACAAACGAAGCGTTCAACATCACATTGTCTGCGGCAGTCGCAGTCACTGGGTTTGTGACGTATAGAACAGTGGTGGTCTGAAAATGAGTTATATATATAGAAGACCTGGATTGGAACTGTTGGCAACGTTGCCTGCACATTACGAACGTGATCAGAACTGGCAACAAGAAGGCAATGCAGCAGCAGACGAACGTTACACATTGCAAAGTCCGAACTTGATGACGGTAAACATAGATGGTGACGGATACGTACTAGACGGACAACAGGATTACGAACTGACCACGTTAACAAACTGGCACAACTACACCATAACCGACTGGGCCGCACTAACGGTATACGAAGTTGGCGATCTGGTTTTGCCAGTCGCTGGTGGTGCAAACTGTATTTATGTTTGTGCGGTGGCAGGCACAAGCGGCGCAGCAGAACCTGTGTGGTCAGTAGTGAAAAACGCAAACAACGTAGACGCGACAGCTCAGTGGACAACGACGTTTGATAACACCGTAGCTGCGCAACGCGCAGGATACGATCATTACGTGTATGCATGTGTGCCAGCCGGGGGAACCACACCAGACATAATATTTAGTGACAACGTGACAATTCCGATTGGATATACTGCTGACAATTCACGTAAAATAGGTGGATTCCATTGCGAGTGTGTGGCTATTGGTGTGATTGGTGGGCATGTTCTAACCGGATACGTGGCTGGAGACATTCTGCCATTGTCTGTTTGGGACCTAAACTTCAGATCGGCTGGGTTACAAGAAGGCATGATCCACGACGAATTAACCCATCGATGGGTCGGGATATACATGAACTCCGGCACCGGTGTAAACACAGTTTCTGTTTACGGGGCTACAGCAACAGATACTCGTACTTGGTTGGATTTCGTTGATGATTGTGGTGCAGTTGGATGCAAGTTGCCAACCGACGATGAGTTCCAGATCATAGCTCGTGGTAGCAACGAAGAAACCAACGTAGCAGGAGGGGCAGATCCTGTGACCACAGGAGGACACCTGGACACTGCCGGACGAAGGATGACTTCGGACGATGGTTGTGAAGATTGTTGTGGTGCATGGAGCCAATGGACCAGGACGCATGGATATCGTGCAGACGGTCTGACAATGGAAATTGTTGCCGGAGAGAAAACCGTCACGGTATATCATGATGCAGCACCGGACGGGAACCAGATTTATCTGAAATTTGACAACGGTCAGCCATATCTATGCTGTAGCATGGCAATCGACGCGGTTGACAAGATAGTTACGCTTGGTACTAATTACAAAATAACAATCGTGCATGACGTTGGTGCAGCAGGCGGACTACCAATTTATTTCGATGACGACGCAACACAACCTTCGCGGTTATTGGTAAACAACACAACACTGACGAAAGATTGTTACATATTGAGTAACAACCCATCGTACATGTTAAAACTGAAACACGACGCAGGCGCAGCAGGAAACGGATCGGCGTTACACTTCGATGACGGGGGGGACGAACGGTTGGAATCCAATTGCGCAGGAACAGCGAATGCTGCAATCGACCTGGCATACTTTGATTCAGCTGAACTCGCGTTCGCGTACGAGGACTTACCCGGTGCGAAAGGATCGTTGTACAAACAAGGAACATACGGAGACGCGTTCTTGCGTGCCGGTGGGCATTGGTCGGTTGCGGCGGACGCCGGTTCGCGGTATCGGAGTGCGAATTACTCTCGCTGGGATACGGCTACGAGTATCGGTTGCCGGGTGATCGCGGAGTCGAAGGAGTAGTGAGTCGAGGATCATAGTAACACACATGTTACGGGTTGGTTGGTCGAAACGTTCTTGCATGCCAGTGGGAATAAAAAACACAGTTGAAGGTGATATGAACAATGAAGAACTATCCGAAAACGCCACCAGTCTTGTTCACAGCACAGGATTGGGACAATCTGTTGGCAGACGACAGGTTCGCAGAACGAGCAAAGAGAGATCTCGAAACTATAAGAGATCTGGACGATGACAAGGTAACGAGGTGTATTCAAGTAGCGGATCCAGACGATCCGAACAGCAAAGATATCATAGAGTTGATCGACAATCCAGCACCAACGTACAGAAGAGGAACCGGGTGCAAGACAAGAGCAGAGATGACCACGAGATTCAAACCGAAACCAACCGAAATGGTGATTGAAAAATGAAGTCTTGGTATGGGTTACAGAACGTGTTCCGTGACATGCTGGTTGCCGATTATACGGTCAATACGACGTACGATTCGGTAGACTTGTCGACAGGAGGAGCAATCGGAGCAGGTGACGACTTCACGATCTGGTACTACACATGATCAACTGGGACCAACTAAAACAGATATTGTTAAACACCACGAACCCAGTACACACTGGTCCGTGCGAAGCATCGGGCCAGATAACGATGGTCAGTGATGGTGTATCTCAAATTGAAATTAGGCCAGAACTAGATCAAGCAAGAACGATTGCACCAGGAAAACCAACAAGAGTATCGCGTGGTGTTTACCGTGGGTTCAGTTTGCCTATATACGCAGCAGACGAAGACCTATTTTTTGATATCTGTGTGCCACAAAGGTGGAACGGGACAAGCGATATAACAGTCCATGTACACGGTTGGCTGGACACGGCCAACACGGACAAGAAATTCCAACTATGCATCGACTGGGAACATATAACAGTAGGAACTGATGTAGTACCAAACACATCGAATACAGTACCAGTAGAAACCAGCACGGGAACAGCGGCACAATACAAAACGTTCGAAGTCAGTTTTGTTATCGATTATAACATAGACGGCGGAGATGACATAGCGTACGACGATGATTTGGCATTTCGGTTGTACCGAATAGCAGCAACGGGGGACGAAATCGCAGGAGAATTCGTCGTGAAACATGCCGGAGTAATATTTCAAAGGGATAAGATGGGAGCAGCCGTACCATGAGGTGGCATTGATATGGTTTTCATGGGAATTTCCAGTATCCGGGTTGAGATATCAGAGCTGAGTGTAGCGAAATCGGGGTGGACAACGCTGTTTGTCGACAAAAACTACGCGGCTGCGTCGGATGACAATGACGGATATTCTTGGTCACGGCCAAATAAAACGATTGGTGGTGCACTGGCAGACGCAAAATCATGGTGTAAGATTTACGTTAACAGCGGATCATATACAGAAGAAGTGACAGTTCCATACGAACATGTGCAGATACTAGGTACAATAGAAGACGGGCCAGCCATAACAAAAATAGTGGCAACCGGCGGAACAGCGTTGACTATAACAGCAGGATTTTGTGAAATTGCAAACATTGCAATCGAAGCTACCGATCAACACGGCATCCAAGCCACGACACCTGGACATCATTTTCACGATATGAATATTTTACTGGCAAACACCACAGGAGTAGCCAGAACGGGTATTTGGCTAGACAACTCAGATAAAACAATAATAGAACGATGTCACATAGACGGAAGTGGTGATGCGGAAGTCATAGGAATTCTAATCGGCGACAACACGATCGAAGCGGAGATACGGGACAACTACATCACGAGCTGTGGCGATGGGATTGGCGTAGGTTGTGGTGCTGGAGGAGCATGCACAAACAACGGCTATTCGGTGGGGATCGCAATATCTGCACAAAGATGCCGCGTTTATGACAACGCCATGATAGATAATTGTGTGGGAGTTTATTTGTATGCAGATTTTCCAGTAATCGAAGCATACAAAGGCCACACCATAATCCACAACGAATATTACGAAAATTGTAGTTTCGATGCTTATGACCAATACGATCCAGCAGATGCAACGGACCCAAGTGGCATTTTAATACGAGAAAACTTTTTTGGCTATCAACAATGGTTCGTGGATTCTGACAACAGCGGAAGAGCAGATATCATCATCGACTGCAATTCCAACAAAGACTTTGCACCAGTTGCCAACCCACGTGCATGGAAAACGGAAGCTATTTCAAGGGCGGCGTACATATGATGATCATGGAACACGACAGACCATATAGAAACAAAGCGTGGTTAGAAAACAAATACACAACGCAGAAACTATCTGCATACAAAATAGCAGAAATCGTTGGAGTAAACCACAAAACAATATGGTATTGGCTACACAAACATGGCGTATGTATGAGAAGCATCGGAGAAGCAAACAAACATAGACAGTATACCAAAGAAACAAGACAAAAAATAGGAAACGCAAGCAGGGGAAGAATACCGTCGGCAGAAGCTCGGCAGAAAATGAGTGATGCACACAAAGGCGAGAAAAGCTATAATTATGGCAAACACCATTCCACGAAAACCAAACAAAAAATGAGTGATGCACATCGTGGTAAACATCATTCCGAGGAAACGCGTAAGAAAATGAGCAAAGCACACAGCGGCGAGAACAACACATTCTATGGCAAAACACATTCAGAAGAAGCACGACTAAAAAATAGCATAGCACACAAAGGGAGGGCAGTTTCAGAAGAAACCAAACAAAAAATAAGCAATTCGTTGAAAGGAAACAAAAGAGCACGGGGAGCAGACAGTCCATTGTATGGCACGAAGCACCCCGAGCATTCGGATCGAATGAAAGGAAGCAAAAATCCATTTTATGGAAAAAAACACAGCGCCGAGACGCGAGAAAAACTACGAGCATACATGATAGACAGCAAAGGTGAAAAAAACCCAAGCTGGCGAGGCGGCGTTTCGTTTGAACCGTATTGTCATAAGTTCAATTATCAAAAGAAAGAAGAGATACGAGACAAATATGATAGAACGTGTTTCATTTGCGGCGCAGAAGAGGACGGACAAAAACTCTGTGTACACCACACGTCATACAATAAGATGGACGGATGTGAAACACAAAACTGGAACTTGGTACCATTATGCAGAAGTTGTTACGCAAAAACAAACGGCAATAGGTGGCACTGGTTTGGATTGTTGTATAACCACTGGGCGATGGATGTAGACATAAACTTTCAATCGGCGGAGCTGGTGTAATATGAAAAAGAAAATACCAAGGGTGGTTAAGAAAGGCGATGTACCAGGACAACTTGCAAAGATAAAGTTGAAAGGAAAAGGAAAGATATTATCAGAGGTAACCGGCCTAAAAATGAAACGACGAGTGAAAGAAATAAAAATACCAGAATGGAAGGTGGGAAAATGAGATTACCACCATACGCAGGGACACCAAGCCATGTTAGCGTTGCCGACAGATTTGATGATACTGATATAGATACTGCGGTATGGGGAACAAAAGTCGAAGTGGGTGGTACAGGAATATCCGAAGTAGCGGGTGAGCTGAAGATAGCAAACGCAGCGGGCGCTCTTGGGCTATCCTATTTACCTTCAGCGTTTAAGTGGGGAAATTACGCCATAATAGAAGTTGAATTGCAGGCCGTTGATGGTGAAGCAGGTGGTGATGGTGAACGTTGTGAAGCTTCACTTCATTTATCAA
>Ga0114918_10002754_pt1 | contig 15666 bp, 29 predicted proteins | sample LantaG_FD_87015 | JGI IMG/M metagenome (GOLD analysis project Ga0114918, IMG submission 87015) | Deep subsurface microbial communities from Baltic Sea to uncover new lineages of life (NeLLi) - Landsort_02402 metaG | ecosystem: Environmental > Aquatic > Marine > Oceanic > Sediment | place...
ACACACTATTCCAACCAATCTTAAAACTAGCATCTTCTCCTTCAGCATATTGTATCAATATAGAACCATCCTTACTCATATCTAAGCTAGTTTTATCTAAACTTACAGTTTTAGAATAAGTTGTTTTTTCAATAGGAACACTTTTAATATCTTTAGCACTTAAACTTTGAGAATCTATCTTAGTTTTATATCCTTGTTGGTAATCAATATAAAACATTGTTGCTGTACTATTAATATTCTTATAAGTTATACCTTTAAGTAGTTCATATTCATCTCCAATAGCTAATATATTCCATTCTCTTTCAAAACTATCAATAATAATTGCACTACTCAATTGTACCACCATTATTCCAAACATTATGTATAATATCCATTTTCTCATTTTATGCGGGTATATAAAAACTTAATGTTACCTTGTCAACTCCATCAAAATCTTTAGTATAATTTAAATGATTATCGGATATTTCTACAGAAGGCAAATCAATACAAGTAAATTCTCCAGCAACCTTCACCAATATCTCTCCATCAGAACATAAATCATTTAGTTCAGAATATTGAACTGAATCATTAAAACCATAATCTTTATTCACTTTTAATGTTCCAGAATCATTAATTAAAGTTTCACCATCTATTGTCCATTTTGTATCTGTTCCGCCAGTAACATTAACAACTGATCCACTTATATTTCCAGCATTTAAGATATTATAGCCACCCATATCTAAATCGCCTTCCATTGTGCAACCAGTAAGTTTACAATATATATCTTTGACAAAGTTTATTCCAACAACTCCATCTATATCTGTATTTAACACAGCGTAAGAACTACCTATTATTAAAAGAAACATACTGATTATGGCTATTGTTTTTATTTTCTTCATAATACATTGTTTAATTAAGCATATTTTCCTCTAATATACCTGAGAGGATTTAATAATCCTCGTTCTTTTCCAGGCATACCATTACCAACCATACCTTGATTAGAACCAAAAGCAGGAGCTTGTTGCATAACCTGCCTTGCTTCTCTAAGCGATTGCCTTTCTCCACCTTTTAATGCTCTAAGATAAGCACTATGGATTACATCCACAAGTTCTCTAAGTAACATAGGATATACCATCATTTTCTTTTGTGTGTTAAGTCCCATTTCTTCATATTTGAATTCAATTAAATCAGCAACCTCAGTTCCAAAGTCAAATGCTTTTGTTTCTACTTGTTCTTCAGTATAGTTAGAAAGGATTGTATTCCTGTTTAAATATAAAGATAATATTCTAAGTATCTCATTAACTCCATAATCATTCAACAATACTTCATCTTCATTCTTAGCAGCAGTCCAAACAATATGTCCATTGTTAAACTCTAGCCTATGCCCTCTTAATAAATGGTCTATTCTTTCTAGAATATTGTCTAGCTCTAGTTGCCATTTAATAAGGTTATCGTCTTCGGCACCAGCAAAAGCAGAAGGCTCGCCTAATTGGTTATTGTTCTTCTCAGCCAGAGCTTGTTCATAGGCACCCATAACTTCATCCATCTGTTGTTTAGTGTATACTTCTGCCATCTTAGTCAATTAAGTTAAAACTGCTTCTGTTTTTGTTGCTTTGTGTTGGTTTCTTTTTCTCTCCAACTAGCATTGTATCTACATCTCTTAGATATTGCATTGGTCTGACAGGCTGTTGTTTTACTGGAGCTGTAACTGTTCTAGTGGTTTTCTTTCCTTTCTTTCCAACTGTTTTGTATATGGTTGTTTGCATTGGTGCTGCCTTTGGTCTTAGTTTTGCAATCCTAGCATCTGCTTGTGCTTTTGCTCTCTCTTGAGCATAGCGTTTCATTTGTGCTTCTTTCTCTTTGAAGTACTCTGCCTTTGCTTTTGCTGTTATTGTTTTATTTGCTGCAGCATTGTATGCTTTCTCTTTCTTTTTCTGAGCCATATATGCTTTCAATCTTTCTCCTATTTTTAGTGCCATTCTATTTGCCTCACCTTCTCTTTTTACTATATCTTCTGCCTGTTCTCCTTGTAGTTTTACAACCACCTCTTCCTCTGTTTGCTCTTACTCCTCTTCCTGAACCATCTCGTTTTGGTACTCCTTTCTTCCATGCCATTTTTATTTCCTCCCTAATATTCTCCAAGCTTTACAACCGCTTGGTGCGTTTGCTACTGCAAACCTTCTGCCTTTCTTTGATACTTCTACATACTTATCTGTTTGAAACTTCTTTCTTGCTTTTAGATCATAAAAGCTTAGTTTTTCCATTTTGTTTTCCTCCGTTTTATTTAATAATATCAAAACCATTATCGTTTGAGTTACTTCCACCAAAGTTATCTGCCTTATTAACAAATATCTCTGTTAATTTAAGGGTGAATAATGCTCCAAGCAACCCACCAATCCCCTTTGTCATGTTTTTTCCTCCAATATCTTTAGTTTATAAATAAACCCCTTATTCCGTTGCCCTATTCTACTTCAAAAGGCAGGGTAATTCTTATTTTAAGCCCTTCGTTTTTAGCTTCTTCTTATCTATAACGCCAATAGCAAAATCATCACCAACAAATGCAGCATACTTTCTTCCTTTCTTCTTTCCCATATATATTTTTGTTTTTGATTTCATTTAACTATCCTCCAAAAAAAGTATTGTAAGCTCCAGCAATAAAACAACTGAACATTCCAAATGCTAAGAATGTTCTTTCGTAGAAACCTATAACTGCTACCAAGATTCCAGCACCATAACACATTAAAGCATATTTCATTTCCATTTTAACTTATTAAACCTCTTATTTTATTTTTCTTAATAACTTTCAAACCAGCAAAAGGTATTCCTAATTTTTCTTCGTGTGAATCAATAGCAAAGCCTGTCTTCTCCACAAGTATGTTTGGCTTTCCTTTCTTCTTTCTAAACTTATATCTAAACATTCTCCAAGCATCTTCAAGGTCTTCTCTAGCTTTAACCTTCTTCTTTGACTTCCTTATCGTAAATGACCGGTTAGTATACTTATCAACTATACGTCCACCTAAACCTAATGCTGCTGCTCTGGTTAAAGCATTTCGGTTAGCTATTCTTCCACCTCTGCTTGAGTATTTACCTTTACCCCTCTTTAATTGGGTACGTTTGACTATAACATCATAGCCTTGAACTCTCCGCTTTATCTTTCCTTTTAAGTCAGGAAAATCTATTCCTGGTTTTTCTGGTGGTGGGAGTTTACGATAAGGTTCATATGGTTTGTAGGGTGTATATTGTGAGTATTGTGTGTAAGGAGTATATGGGGTGTAAGGTGTGTAGGGTGTATATGGATTATATTGTTCATAAGGTGTATATGGCTTATACTCTGTATATGGGGTATATGGGGTGTACTTCTCGTAAGGTGTATATGGCTTATACTCTGTATATGGAGTATATGGGGTGTACTTCTCGTAAGGTGTATATTTCTTTTGATATTTGGAATCATATTTTGTAGGAGCAACATAATTAGAATATGATTTATAAGTTGAACTATCAGTTTTAAGAGATGGTTCTGATTTCCAAGAAGCTAATATATCAAAAGGTTCTTTATATTTATATTTTCTTCCATCTTTTAAAGCAGATACTTCTGAAGAAGGTGTTCTTTTAAAATCAATACTAAGTGCTTTCCAATCACTTAATTCTCCCCTCCCTTTCAATGCTATTTTCATTTGGGTTATATCAAAATCTAAAAGTTTGTTTTGAGTCTCTAAATATTTTCCATATAATTTTCTTATTCCTTTTACTCCTCTTGATTCTACTTCAATCCCTGATTTATATTGTGCTTTTATTGTTTTTCTAAAACGAGGATAGTCTTTTGCCATCCTTATATTATAATATGCACCGCTTAAAAAGCTTCTAGATAGAACATTAACATCAACAACTTTAGTTCCAGCAGGGGTTGTTTTATAACCTTTCATTAAAGGGTCTCTCCATATATCACTAAAAGTTCTAGTAGTAACTATCCCTCCTGTAGGCATCATTTCTAACATTTCTTTGGAATGAATCTCAATAGCTTTCCCTTCTCCTAAGAAAAGTTTGTATGATTTTCTATCTGCTTCAATCTTTTTAACTTTATAACCACCAGATTCTAAAGAACTTTTAACTCTCTCTCCAACTCGTTTAATTTTTGTTCCAGTAAACAAACCATATTTAGAACCAAGAAATAAATCAACATCTGAGGGTGCTTTGAATTTCATTATCCTCTGATATGATTTTGGCATATAAGCCATTAAAGCACTTGAACCACCTAAGATTAGGTTATCTCCCTGTATATTCTTAAACAATATATCTGCAGATGTCTTGCTACCTTTAGTTTTTGGCAACCCTTCAACAGTTCTTAATACATCTAATTCTAAATCAGGAGATAACTTACTTTGTTTCCCAGCAGTAACAGCCGCTTTAAAATAAGTTTTATAAGCAAAGATTGATTTTAAGTAATTTTCAAATCCTTTTTCAGTTAATGTATATTTAGTAGTTGGTTTTCTATAATAAGTAATATCAATAATTTCTGTTTGTGGTTTTCTTAAATAAGCATCTTTTAGTAGGGTAGATTCAACCTTGACCATTCCTTTAGAACCCTTTACAGCCTTTAAAAACCCTTCTTGCCTTAATGCCTTTAAATAATCTTTAGCGGTTTTTATACCTCTTTGCTCTTTTAAATTAACTTCTCTTAGTGCTTCTGGAGAGAACATCTTAAATCTTCTAAATAACTTTTCAGTTCTAGTTGGTGCTTCAAATCCTCTTTCTTTAATGAATTTTTCTAACCCTATATTTTTCCTCATAAACATAGTTTCCCCATATATACCTTTAATCATAGCTTCCCCACGTATATTATACCCTTCTAATCCAGTATACTTAGCAACATAACCTCCTGCTAAAGAACCAGCAGATAGGAATGCCATTTCAGTTCCAAGTTTTTCTATTTGTTTTCTTCTTAAAACATATGTTGGTTGAGAATATATTTGTTTAGTCTGAGAAGCAATAAACATAGTAGGCAACCCATATTTCCAAGCAGCTCCACTAACTTTAAAAGGAAATTCTAATGACTTCATAACTTTTGGGGCTTTCCATACTGCTTTCAAATAAGGTTGTGAGGTTCTAATCGCTATTCCTGTTGCTTTAACACCTTTTGGAATCATTGAGTACCCAATACCCATAGCAAAAAGTAAAGCACCCTCTTTCCCAAACTGTTCTGATTTCATCGTTGTTGCTTCTAAAACCAACCTAGGAATAACTAATGGAGGGATAAAATATGGAGCAATGCTTCCAACTGCTCTTCCTCCAATCCCCCATGTTTTCTTAATATCTTTTAATTTCTTATCATCTAGTGTTATTGCTTCTCTTATCTCTTCAGGAGAATAATCAAACTTCTTTGGATCATAACTCCAAGGAGATACACCTGTTTTCTTTTTATATGCTTTTGTTTCTTCAACCGCCCTACCTATTTCCTTTCCAATATATTCAGTTGATTTTAAATAACCTTCTTTTATTTCGACTCCCAACCCAGATTTATAAACAGCCGATTGAAGTGGTTTAAAAGGGGTAGTTATAATATAACTTGTTGCATCCATACCTATATTAAATGTGTCTACTGCTTTTTCTTTCAATGTTTCATTACCAATTGGCATATCTAAAAATGTAGCTCCCCCTTTTTGAGGTTTTGGAATAACTTTTTTAACTCTTCCAGTAAATGTATCTGGAGTATATTCTAAATCTAAAAGTGATTTTACTTTTCCAAATATTGTTGGTTTTCCTGTTCCTAACTTACTTAAATATCCTGGAGAATACTTCTCAATATCTTGTTCTATTATTGTTAAATCTACAGGAGATACCCACCCTTGAGGTGTTACTCCTATATCTTTTGGTCTTTCATATTCAAGAAGCCCATCTGCTGAATCTAATTTATAACCTACCTTATCTAAATCTGTTTTTAATCTTGATTTTGGTGTTTGAAACATAACCCCAGAACCTAACTGTTCTTGTTCAAAACTCTTGAATCTTTCTGTTGGAAAAAACCCTTCTGCTACTCCACTTGAATACTCTGCAGATTCAGGTAGGATTGCATAATCTCCTGATATGGTGGGTACTATCTTTGTATCTTTTAAACCACCTTTTGCTTTTATTTTTGTTGTTAATTCTTCAATGAACTCTTCTTTAGTTGTTGGTGCTTTTGCTTTTTCTATTTTCTCTTTTGAAGATGGTTTACTAATATCAAACGTCTGCCCATAACCAACTTCAAACTCTCCGCCTTTATTTATTTCAACTTTAGTAGTTGGTTGCTTAGCTCTAAATGATTCTAGTTTTCCTTCTGACGTTTGCCTAGAAGTTATAGACCCAGGAGAAATATTAGAAAAAGAACTTATTTGTTGAGGTGTAAGTTTATCTATTTCTACCTGGGTATAATTAAGTTTTTTTAAATTAGCTATTGCTGCTAACCTTTTTAATTCTTGAGTAGTTTTACCTTTTGCTTCTTCTTCAGATAGTCCTGCTGTTTCAACTCTTTCGTCTCTTCTTTCTAAATTAGACTCTCGCTTAGCCCTCCAATCAGTACCTTCTTGTACCTTGTTACCATAAGGATCATAATATTCTCCAGAGACACCTCTTTTAAAACCTCCCCCTCGTTCTCCTTCTCCTACTTTCCAAGTTGTATCTCTTGTGTAGCTTCCATCTTCTTTAAAACTTAATGTTTCACTAACATAAGTTTTCATTCTTATTGTTGAACGTGCAGAAGCAGCATCATGGGCAGAAAGTGTTTCTTTTTTTATTACCTTCCCTGTTTCTGGGTTGAATACTATCCTTGCAGACGGTAAGGTTGCTTTGCTAGTTACCCCATCATTATTCATATTTGTAACTTCTTGAGAACCATAAGTTATAGATTTTATTCTATCTTTTTCATCTCTTTGGATTACTTTATTAGGATCAGACTTTGCTTTACTAGCTTCTAGTTGCATAAATGTTGGTGGAGCAGTTTTAATAGGAACTGGTTTTAGAACTATAGCAGATTTTGGTGTTCCTAACTTTCGAGAAGTAACAACTTTTGGAGTTTTGCTAAAAGAAGCTTCTAACTTTGGCATATTATAAAGCAATTATAGATAGGTATTAATATAAGTTTCTATAAAAACCGAAAGCCTTATATACTAAAAAGTTATAATAGTTCACTTAACTGCATTAATAAGAACAATGAAAGGAGACTCTAACCCATTCAGTGAAACTGGCATATGGAATGTTGCTGCCGAATTTAGCACAGATGTTCTTATGAAACACATCCAGGGAATTGATACTTGCTTAACTGTCGCTGAAATGGGTGCTGGAGATATAAACCAAAATATTTCTTTGAGTGAAAATGATTTAAAAGAAAATAGAATTCTCGGTTTAGTTTGGTTTCATAAACACCTAAGCCAATTAATTTCTAACACTAAATTTGCAGTTAAGAAAAACAAAGACAATGAAACTCTTGAAGAACTACATCAATCTTTAGAGGATATAAAAAAATATTTGGATGCTACATCCTACAGAAAAATTAACCAAGCAACAAACCAAAGTTATTTAGAAATTAACGAGAAACTTTTTAAATATGTTTTCAATATGATTCTAGAGATTAAAGAAAAAGTCTATCCTATCTTGCACAAAAATGATATACTATATAGATACGTTGAACAATACGATCCGAAGGCGATGAAAAAAGCCTACATGGATAGTATGTCTGGAGTAATAGATTGAACAACCAAGCATATAACTTTTCAGTAAAAAATATAAAAGAGATTCTTGAGAAAAGGCAGAAGTTAGAATACCCTAATATTATTTTTGTTTCTGGTCTTTCTGAAACAGGGGTTGGTAAGTCAACATTAATCTGGAAGATTGCAAGAAGATTCAGTTGCTTCAAACCAGAAAAATATATGTTCTATTCAAGAAAGGATGTTATGCGAGTTATTGAAGGAGAACAATATAAATTCATATTTGACGATGAAGCTATCCGTTCTGGTTACAAAAGAGATTTCTATGAGAAAGACCAAAAGAAGTTAATCACTATGTTTAATATGTATAGAGATAACTTTAATATATACTTCGGTTCTATCCCTAACTTCTATAGCTTAGACAAACCACTAAGGAACTTATGCACTATGCATATCTCTATTCTCCACAGAGGAACAGCAATAGTACACCAACCTAATAAGAGAATGTATACTGACGACCCATGGGATGTAGCATATAATGTTAAGCTTGAGAACTCCTGGATGAGTATTAAGAAGAATAAACCTAACTATACTCCTCCTTATTATAAGTTAACTACCTTTAGAGGTTATTTGTATTGGGGGGATATGCAACCAAGAGAGAAGGAATATTACCTTAGATTAAAGAGACAGAAAAGAAAAGAGATATATGATAATGAGATGAATGTTGAAGGCGGTAAGAAAGGTAAGGAAGATTATGTTTCTGGTTTAATTAAATTACTAAAAGGTGGACATATAGATATGGAGCATATAAGACTTACTGCAATAGCTCATGGGATAACCTTAGATGCTATGCGTTCTAGGATTAATACAAGGTTAAAGAATGAGGCAGAAGGCAAAACCATGTCACACTACTTGAAAGAAACCCGCAATAGTGCGGGTATTGAAAGAAATTCAAAGGAAAACCCGCATTATGGCGGGTTGAACGAGAAAACAACTAATAATCTTAATGATAAGAAACTTCCATTTGAGGAGGGAGTCTAAGCTAGATTCATTTAACCTCAATTAAACGAACCCCTGTATTTCCCCATGAGCCAAGTTATAGAAACAACGGAACTGAAAGAAAGGTTCTCAAATCATTTGCAATTAAAAGGTTTGAATTCCAGAAGCACAAAGCAATACTTATATTACTTTGATTTGTTTGGCAACCCTATTCCTTTCACACAAGATAGGGTTAACAAATTCATTCTTAAAAGGCACAACAGCAATCCAATTAGAGCGTTTATAAATAACCTAAAAGAATATCTGCTTACTGATCCAGAGTTAGATATAGATTACTTATCGGTTAATAAAGTAATCATACCTAAGCGGACTGGTGCAACTAAGTCTCACATTGTAGATGTACTAACTGAAGAAGAAGTAAATGCTATAGCTGAGGTTATGCCTAGCGAAAGAAACAGACTTATGATATACTACAACTTTTATTGTGGGCTTAGAGTTCAAGAGCTGGTTGACATAGGCATATATGATTTCCATATAGATTGGAACAAGCTTAAATTTAGAATAGATAATGATATGCCTATTGGCTTTACAACGCTAAAGATTACTGGTAAAAGAGATAAGCAACGATTTGTGGTGGTACCTGAATGGCTTATGAAAAGAACCTACTTGTGGTTACTTATAAAAGGAATTAAAAAGCATGACCACAACACAGAGAACCCAAAAATATTTAGAATAGGAACTAGGAGATGGCAGATACTTATAAAGAAAGCTAGTTTAAAAGCAATAGGAAAAAATATACATCCACACACACTTAGGCATAGCTTAGGCACTCATATGCTTAAAAAGAATAAGAACCTTAAAGTTATATCTGAATACTTAGGACATTCTGATACAAGGACAACAGAAACATATACACATATAGATCAAGAGTTTATGAAGAAAGAGATTAGTGAAATATTTGACTAATGCGTTTGTATATAAGCTATTAATAAAATAACAATTGATGCCAAAGCACATACCGCTAAAAGCGTTATTGTTATTGTTCTTTCTTTGTTCATCTTACCATTTGTCAACTTTCTCTTTAAACTTTCCCCAACCAGTTTTAGAATCAACTTTTTCTTCAATGTCCTCCCTATATTCTTTATGCATAGAAAGAAATGCAGATTTCATTGCAACAATCTTATCTCTTAGGTTTTTTAACTTTCTTAGTATTCTCATCATCTTCAAATCCTTCCTGCCAATTAACTGTTTCTCCTTTACGATTCCAGTTCCATTCCCATATATTGGGAGTAAACCATCCTATTATTCCTGCTAAGATTATGAATATTATTACCCATATTCTTAAAGTTATCATCTTGGTATATCTAAAATTTGGTTTTCAATAAAATTAGGCTCATACCCTCCTAAATTCTTAACACAAGAACATTCATAATCTTCTCCTGTTTGTTCTCTAGCTTTCAATTCAGAATAACCTATTGGGTCAGCAGTACACTTGCCACCTTCTGTTTTGATTACAGAAGCAGTATAGAACAATAGTATAGCCACAAATAAAAGGAGCATTATTGCTCCAATATTAATCCATGGTTTTAGCTCTTCATTAATCTTCGGAAGTTTCATCTTCTTCGTCTTCTTCAGTCTCCTCTTCTTCTCCAGCTTGTTTTAACAGTATCTTATTCTGTTCATACATCTGGCGGCATAGTAAGTTTAAAGCCTTTGTTGCGTTTTTTTGGTTTTCTGACAGTTGGTTTAGGACTGTTAACAACTCCTGTCGATATGTTCCTGAGTCTTCTAAAGACTTCCTCGTTTCCAGCACTGCCATTACTTGTTTGTGCTGTTCCATCTGTTGTTTCAACTGGTCTATAGTCTTCTGCGAGCTGTCCTTCACTTGTTCCTCCTGCTCCTGCTCCTGCTCTTCCTCCATCTCTGGTAAGTCCTCCAAATCGTCTGGTATCGGACTCTGTGCCTTTTTGCTTGAAATATTCTTCTTTTTCTTTATCATTTTTCTCCATAACCTCCTGTTTTAATTTTTTTATATTTTTGTTTATTTTCCAAAAAGAAAATATAACAATCAATAATGATATTATTACTCCTCCAAAAAAACCCATTGCTAAAAATGCAGCTATACTTAATTCCATTTTATCCTCCAGCAAGGTTAGCAACCTTGTCTAATAATACTGCTTGTTTTTCTAATATTTGGTTTAATAGTTGTAGTGTATTTGGAAGTTCGGCAAAATAATACTTTCCAATCATCATAAACATTATTCCGACTACAAGAACAAAGATTATGGCTCCAATCCATCCTACAATTGGGTGTTCAAACCATTTCTTTTTAATATGCCTCTCTTGTAAGTTTTTTCTTAATGCAGCATTCTGGTAACGCATTATCTTATGCATCTCTGGATTTATTCCGCCTATCTCTGATGTTCCTATCCTTAAATTCAGATTTTCCATAACAAAATTATACCAATAACCATCTGATCCAATGGCAAACCAGTATGTGTTTCTGGATGCCTGTTTTTCTGCAACCTTCCATAATTTGTGCTTCTTTAGAAATAAAACTCTTTCTCCCCCTTGTCCTATTGTTATTTCTTTAGCAGTATCCTTTCTAGTTGGTTCAAATTTGTTTCCAACAAGCTCAAATATTACTATTTTCTTATTGTAGGACATTTTATTCATTATAACCCATGTTGTAATTGATAGTCCTGCAGCAATAAAAATGAATAAAAGAAAGCCAATTAACCCACTAAACATTCCGCCCAATGTAGGTAATTGGAATCCAGAAGATTGTACTATTTCAACAATTTGATTTGCTATTTTTAACACCTGCTTTTCTTTTTAGAATAATCAATCTTTTGATTATTTTATTATATGTTTCTTTTTTAGATATACTTTCTGATTTAAGTTCCTTTGCTGTCTTTCTTGTAATCCCTATCAATATATATCTTGGCATTGATATTACCTCAACTATTTGGTCAGGGGTTTTTTTCAACTTAATTATTTTCTTTGCTATTTTTAACACCTCTTTCTTCTTCTGAATCTAATAATCTAACTATAATCTCATCATAACATTCTCTTTCTGCAATTCGCCTAGCTTTAAGCTTTTTTGCAGTCTGTGTTTTAACTTGTATTAGCATTATTAATAACTTGTTAATTACTTATTAATATAACTTTGTTTTTTTTTGCATTTGTTACATTCAAGATTATTTATTTGTGTCTCTAATTCTAATGCTATATCTTTACCATCCTGTTCATTTTTTAGTCCAAATATAACAAATTTACCATTAGCATATAGATTTACTCCTCCCTTGTCCACAAACCGCTTGTTTAATATTGGGCTTCTATTTTCATTTATTAAGTCCCACCCAGAGTGCATAAGAACATCGAAGTCATTCATTGTAAGTCTCTTTTTTATATCTACACTACCAGTCATAACTATATTACATACCCTTAGATTACAATTTTCAATAAAAACCACCTCGTTATTTTTTTGTTTCTCAATGATTATAAGTTAAACAATAATCCAAATACTACTCCAATTGCAAAAAATATGCCTAACAAAAGCATATAACACAAAAAGAAACATTTAAAAAAACTCCAAAATGTTACTTCAATTATTTCGTCTTTTGTTGTTCTTAGTTTCATTTTCTCCCTCAATTATCTTTATAAACAAACCAAGCTAAAACACCTAAACCCACTATTACTACAATTCCGATCAATATCCAAATAACTATTGAATTATCTTCTTGGTTTTGCTGTTGTACTTCTGATGGTTGTGGTGGTTCTTGAGTTGGTGTTGGTTCTTCTTGATTGTCTTGTGGTTGCTCTACTTCTGGCTCTTCAAATGCAACTAATGGCTTCTTTGTTGTATTTGTTGCGTTTGTAATCACTTTCTTTGTATAACTGCTTCCACTACCTCCTCCTCCTCCACCAGAGTAACTACCCCCAGGACTATCATCATCAGGTAAATCTTCTTCTTCATAAGTAAAATTGCCTGTAAAAGTTATATCATATTCATTTAATGTATTTAACTGAGTTGTCATATTGAACATAAAATAACCATCAGTACAATTACATTGATATTCATTGGAGTTTATTTCAGAACACTTGCCAGTAATATTATATTCTTCATCATCTATTGTCCTGTCTCCATCTATTGAAATATTTACATAAGTGCAATTAAAAAACTCCCTTGTAAAACTCTCACCACCATACAAAGCATTAGCTACTGGAATTAATAATAAAAAAAGAAAAAACAAATGTTTCATCTAACAAGTCTCCGAAAAGTCCAAAACATAGCAGACTTTTATTTCATAATCTGTTGGTTGCATTGCTACGTTAGTAGTTACTATAACGTGACTTGTTGCAGTTGATTCTGCTCCATGTGTATATGTATTTAAAACCCCATCACAGTCACTATCCATCCAAATCCTTGCTACATTTGTATCATAGTCACCTACATTAGCCCAAGCATCTAGTGTTCCATCATCTTTAACAAAAAATACACAACTTAATGGCACATCTGCATCGTCAACATTTATTGCATCAAACTCTGAACCTTCCCAATTACTTCCAACTGGTGCATGTATTTCTGTTAATTGATTATATATTTCTACATCTCTATCTGCTCTATTCAAAGCTGTTGTCTCAAACTCTATTGTACCACCAGTATAATCTCCTGTTGGCTCTTGTGTCCATTCTACATATATTGGACTTTCTACACTTACAGTTGAAGTTACAGTATTACTTATACCTCCAACTAAAACTGCTGTTACAACTCCTACAAGCAAAAGTCCAATGCAAGTTAGAAGTAATATTTTTTTATTCATTTTTTTCCTCCTTATTTATTTTATTCATTTTTTTCCTCCTAATTTTATGTTGTTGTTTATTAACAAAGTTAAAGGGTTTTGGTTGTTCTTAACCTAAACTATGTCTTTGATTGTTTAACTTTAGAGTGAATTTCTGATATATTGCTTAACATTAATATTATTACCGTTCCAAAAAACACCACCAATATTTGAGTTAAGCTAGTAATCCATCCAAAATATCTTAAAAATGTAGCAGCAATAACACTCGACATCATATAAATAAATAGCCATACAAATCTCATTTTAACCTCCGTTCTTATTAACTAATCATTTCAGTTATACACATTAACTGGCTTCTGTTTAAAGTAGTTCCATTTGGGAGATGGCAATAAGTTCCGCACATATCTTTTCCAAATGTTGTTGTTAAATTACACTCAGTCATCTCTAATGTTCCATTCATTTCTTCACAACAATAATCAGGAATATCTATACTCATTTTTTCCAAGACTATTGCTCCAGTCCATACTACTAATATAAGAGCTAATACTAAACTTGAAATGGTTATTATTCTTTCTTGAATTTTCTTATTCATTTTAGTTTAAGTTTATGGTAAATGTTCATAAGTTCCCTAATAATTCTTCCCTTATTATATTTCTCAAATTTCTATGATAATTCAAATGATAACCATTACTAGAAAATAGATGAAGGTTAGATATATCATTATTCTCTGTATCAAAATCTATATGATGTACTACTTCTTTTGGTTTTAGCTTTCTGCCTAATTTCTGCTCCATTACTAATATATGTTCTCTAGTATATCCTTCTTTTCTTCTGGAGTTTTCATCCATAACAAACACATAACCTTCTCTCTTAAATCTTCCACCAATCCATCTATGATTCTTTTCTTTAGAATGATTCTTCGCTCTCTTTTCTATTATCTCTCTAGACAAAGTAACTCCTTTCTTAAACTCTGTTGCTGGAGAATTATGTTTTCCTTTATTAGCAATACCTATCTTCAGTTTAGTATCTTCAGATAATCTTGTTCCTATTTTCCTTTCACTAATCTTTCTTCTTGTTTCTAAAGTTACAGGTTTAGTCCTTGTGTAAATTCCAGTTGGCATTTAATACCTCCTCTCGTTATGGTACAAGTCTCCAAGTATTTTTTCTATGTCCCGTATATCATTCTGGTCAAATATTGTAGCAGAACCATAATGTCTAAGGAATGTATTAAAATCATGCCCCAGCCTTAAACAAATCTCTTCGGCAGGTATTCCCCATGCCTTGATATACATGGCATGAGTTTTTCTGATGTTATGTGTTCCGAAGTTGTACCAGTCCTCTATCTTAGCTCGTTTAAGCCCCCTACGGAGCATTTGCCATACAGATTGGGTACTTATGTTAAATATCCTATCTTCTGGCTGTATCTTATTTTTAGCTATGTATTTCTTCATGTAATTAGCATAATCAGTGCTAATCTTGAAAGTTCTTCTCTTTCCTACCTTCTCTTTCTTAGCTGCCTTAACTTTAGTTACATACAAGACTAAAGTTTTTCTTTCAAAGTCAAAGTCTTTCGGTCTGATGTGCAGGGCTTCATCAATCCTTGCTCCTGTGTTGATCATAGTTTCAAAGATAGCTGCTTTCTTGTCTTTAATTTGCTTGATGAAGGTAAGCCATTCTAAAGGGTAGAAATATCTATTCCTGTCTTTCCTAACTGAGTAGGTTCTGCCATCCTTCAATGTTTTAGTTGTTATGTGTTCTTCTTGCATTTTAAAACCTCGTTTTTGACCTTAAAGTTAAATACTTCTCAATATAGCCTATAGACGAGAGCTAGTATTTAAATGTTGTTGTTTTGTTACAAAGTTGAAGGTTTATTCTGCCTTTTAAAAGCCAACTTCCAAGCCACAATGCCTGAAAACAAAGCAGCAATTCCAATAATCACATATATGTTTAGTGCGTTCATTTTTGTTTCTCCTTATTCAACCTTACAAGTTCATTTAGTGCTTTTCCAAGCAGCTTTCTTAATCTCTCATTATCTGATCTTAATTCCTTAATGTCTGTTTTGTATGTCATAATTTATCTCATTCACGTAATTATTTCATACCTTCTTTTGATATTTCTATTGCTCTAATAGCTAAAGTATGAGCATCATTCCACCCATGTTTATACATTTCAAAGGCTATTTGAGTTATCATATGCATCATAAC
>Ga0114918_10002755_pt1 | contig 15658 bp, 7 predicted proteins | sample LantaG_FD_87015 | JGI IMG/M metagenome (GOLD analysis project Ga0114918, IMG submission 87015) | Deep subsurface microbial communities from Baltic Sea to uncover new lineages of life (NeLLi) - Landsort_02402 metaG | ecosystem: Environmental > Aquatic > Marine > Oceanic > Sediment | place: Baltic...
CGTGTTGCTGATCGGCCTCGCGGCGTGCATTGGCCAGGCCTGCGCTCGCGCGTCGCCCGACGCGGCCAACGAGGCCACAGGTGCCGCAACCACCTCCGCTTCTGCCTCGGCCCCCTCTACCGTCGCGGTCGGCGGCGCCCCCCTCTTCTTCTCCCTCCAAGCCGGCGGCGCAATTATCGCTATCGACCCGGCCACGGGAGACGGCAACCTGACCCTGGCGGGCACGGCGGGCCGGGCGACGTGGTGGACGGAGCGGCCCGCGCGCGCGGCCGGCAGCCTGCGCACGGCCGACCTGGCGGGCGACGCCCGGCTGGTGGGGGCGGAGGCGGGGTGGCTGGACAGACCGAACGCGGCCTTGTATGGTGGGGCGGCCCTGGGGGAGGGTCAGGGGGCTGTGATGGTAAGAAAAGGAGGAGAGACGGCCGGGGGAGAGAGGTTGAAGAGAGGAGCGACGCCTCCCCTCTTCTCTCACGCGCCTGCCCCCCTCTCATTCACACGCCACACGCACCCTCACCGCCGCTCTCTCTATCCCTCCTTTCTCTCACAGGTCACCGTCATCCTGACCATCACGGCCGCCCCCACCTTCACCCCGTCCACCCGGCGCCTGACCATGCCGGTCTCTCTGGTGGGCGTGGCCCCCAGAAACCCGTGGGGCGAGCCCGTGGGCGACGACGACGGTGGCAGCGAGGGCGGCGAGGGCGGCGAGAGCGGTGGCGGCAGCGGTGGCGGTGGTGTTGGTGGCGGGGAGGGCAACGGCGTGAGCGGCGTCTCCTCCTCCATCGGCGCCAGCCGTGGCCCCCGCGGGTGGCGCGAGGTCGCGGCCGCCCAGGCCGCCGCCGCCGCGGCGGCCCGCGCGCAGGCGTCCGGCGGCGCGGACGCTCCCTCAACCCAGGCTGCCGCGGACGCCGACGCCACGTCCCCCATCATCCTCACACTGGCGGGAGCGTCCCTCACAATCGACCAGTGGCTGCTGCCGACAGCCTACTCCCAGGGCGCGGACGGGTGGTGTGTGAGCGCGATGGACCCCAACTGCAACCCGTACGTCTACTATGGGGGCGGCGGCGGGGGGACGTACTACATGTACGACGCGCCGATGTGATGAAAGAGGGAGGGAGGACAGACAAAGACAGAGGAGCCTTTTCAGGGCGCGTGGGGGTGTTGTTTTTTTTGCAGAAGTGTGGGGTTGAAAGGACAGAGAAAGAAGCGTGGGGCCCCGCCGTCCCTCCTCACGCGCACGCTGACGTGCGCGCGTTGAGGGGCGCGCGCGGTCCCCCGTCGTCCCCCAGAAGAGACAGACCGCGGTGTTTTGCGTGTTGAAAAATAGGAGACACGTACGTCCCTTTCCATCATTCCATCCCCTACTCATTCCCCCCTCCCTCTCGCTCGCTCGTCCTCCGCCAGCAGCGGCGCGACCGCCTCAGACAGCAGGCTGGCCACCTCCACCAGCACCTCCTGCGGCGCGTGTGGGGCGGCCAGGACGGCCGTGACCCGGCCAAACAGGGCGGCCAGCAGGCGGCGGGAGCGGGCGGCCGGGCGGGCGGCCCGCAGGGCACGCAGGGCGGCGGCCGCGAGTGGTGCGCGCGCGGCCGCCTCGGCGGCCACGGACGCCGCGGCCTCCCCGGCCCCGCCCGGCGCCTCCGCGCCCGCCAGCTCCACCGCCTCCAGCGCCCGGCCGGCAGACGAGATGACCAGGGCCTCGCCCAGGGCGGCATAGGGCGCGTCGCCATCATCCCCACCACCACCCGCACACCAGCGCTCGCCCGTGGCCAGCAGGGCGGCGCCCGCCTCGGCCTCGAGGCCCAGCAGGGGCGGGTCGGGGAGCCGCCTCGCGGCGGGCACGCCGTCCGCCTCCTGGGCCGCCGCCAGGGCCGTCCGCAGGAGCCGGTCCCCGTCCACGGCCGCCGCCCGGTCCGCGATGCCAGTCAGGGTGGCTAGGAGCGCGTCGCAGGCGGCCCGCGGGAGGGCGCGGCTTTTGGGGCCGCCATTCCCACGCCCACCACCAAACTCGGACAGCGCGCCAGCCGCGGCTTGCACCAGCAGGGCCTGCGTCCCCGCCCGGGCGCGGGCCTCCGCCAGGCGGCGCGCGCCGGAGCCCGACGCGAGCGAGGGTCCAGACGTGTCGGCCGGGTTGCCGCGCCAGGCCACCAGGGCGGCCAGCCCCGGCGCCGTGTCGGCCGCCGCGGACGCGAGCGCGCCGCCGACGGCCGCCCACTCTTCCTCGCTCATCACGCCCCCCACCGCGCCCACCAGGCGGGCCCAGGCCGCCACGCCCACCGCCGCCAGCGGCGCGTGCGGCCTGCGGATGAGGGAGCCCGTCAGGTCGACCAGGCCGGGGAGGGACACGGGGCCGGCCGTGGCGTAGAAGGCGGCAGCCACATCGATCGTCCGCCCCAGGCACCGGGTGGCCGCCTCGTACAGCCACGCGTCCGGGTCGATGGGCGCGGCCGCGGGGGCGGGGGTGGGGGCCGCCACAGCGGCTTCAGAAGCGGTGGCGAACGTGGTGAAGTCGTCGCCGCCGCCGCCCACGAAGCCCGCCCGGACGTGGTCGAAGACGGGGAGCAGGACGGACCCAAAAATGCGTGCCCAGGCCCCCGCCGAGAAGCCCCCGCCGTGGCAGGCGAGCGCGTCGAACAGGACCTCCGCGGCCGCCGCCCGGGTGTCGGGGCGGGGATCGAACGTCAGCTCGGCCAGGCCGGCCAGCAGGGGGAACCAGAGGTAGAGCCGGTCCGCGTCTTCGGGCTGAGGGGGCGGGGGGCGGGGGGCGGGGGCCGCCGAGCCGCCTTCGCCGCCGGTGCTCACCCGGGGCGAGGCCAGGGGCGCGCCGCCGCCGTCCAGGTCCGCCGACACGCCCGCGGGCCGGATGCGCAGGGCGTCCGGGTGCATGAGGGCTGGGGCGGCCGGCGGGGCGGGAGTGGTGGAGGCCGGCTCGGCAGGGCCGGCACCCCCACCCCCCCCACCCCCACCCCCACCCCCACCCCGCGACACGCTCCCGCCCTCCTCGGCCAGGGCGGCCGCGCAGAAGCGGAGGAAGGCGATGGCCTGCAGCGGCACGTCCGGGGCGGCCGAGGAGGACCCGGCCCCACTGTCCCCGCTCAGCGGCGCGGGCGCGGCGTTGGCGTAAGCCACCAGGCAGTTGACGCAGTCGGTGAAGGCGCCGCCCTCAGACCCCGCGATCGCGCCAAAGTGGTCTCGCACGACCCGCTCCACGGCCGCGAAGCCCGCCCGCACGCCGGCCGGGTCGGCGTCGCCCGCGGCCGCCGTGAAGACGGAGAACATGGCCTTCCATCCGGACTTGATCTGCGGGGCGCGCGCGGCGGCCAGCTGGGCGGCGCAGGCGACGACCAGCTCCCGGACCGCCGGGTCGCGAGACCCCCGCACGATGGAGACGAAGGGCCTCAGAAAGTCGGCCTGGAACGAGAAGGCCGCCAGCTCGGGGCGGGCCAGGAACTTGACGGCCAGCTGGCGCAGGGCATCCACCGCGTGCAGGGCGACGGGGCGGGAGCCCCGGTGCGTGCCCGCCGCCGTGAAGAAGTCGGCCAGCAGGACCCATACCCGCCCCCACACCAGGCGGATGCGGCAGCCCATGTTGAAGTGGGCGACGGTGACGACCTTGTCCAGGGCGAAGAGGCGGTAGGAGGCCGAAGGGGTGGAGGACGAAGAGGCGGCGGCAGTCGAGGAGGAGGGGGTTGAGCCGGCGGGCCCCAGGCCGACCTCCTCGCGCGCGACGGCCAGGAGGGCCACAACGAAGTCGATGACGGCCTCGCTGCCCAGGCGGTCCGACCCCACGAACAGGCGGTCCAGCTCCTGGGAGGACAGTTCCGCCCGGACGGGGGGCGGGAGGGCGGGGGAGGCGGAGGAAACGGCGGCGACGGACGGGTCGCCACCGCCGCCAAAGCCACCACCACCTCCACCCGCGGTCAGGGGCGCGTCGAGGACGGAGGTCACGGGCGGGCCCGCCGCCGCGACGGCCGCTGCGCTGGGCGTGGTGGACCGCCCAAACAGGCCGCGCCGGGAGGAGGAGGAAGCGGCAGAGGCCTCGGAGGGCGGGGGGCCACCGCCGCCGGCGCCGCCCTCAAACCCTTCACCACCACCACCGCCCCCGCCTCCGTTGGCGGCCAAATCCCACCGGCTGACCGCCCGGAGGACGGCGTCCCACCCGGCCGGCCCCAGCCCGTCCCCGCACTCGTCCGCCAGGACCAGGGTAGCCCGCAGGGCCTGGGCGTGCTTGAGGCCCATGCGGCCGGGCGCGTGCAGGCAGGTCAGGGCGGCCAGCGTGCGCGCGACGGCGGGGACGCCCCCCGGCGGGGCGGCCAGGAGTGACGCCAGCCGCCCGGCCGCGACCAGCCCCGCCAGGCAGGCCGGCGCCGCGCCTTCCACCCCTTCAAAACCGGCGACCAGGGCGCCCAGGACGGGGCCCCATACCGCTTCCACCATGGGCCGGGCCGCTGCCGCGTCGGGCGGGGCCACAAAGCCCGGCGCGCCCCGGGCGGCGGTCCGCAGGAGGTCGTGCGTGCGCCGGATGGCGGCAGACTCGGCCGCGGACGCCGCAGACCCGGGCCCGCCGCCGCGGCCACCGCGGCCCGCCGCGGCCGCGCTCCCTCCTCCACCCCCAGGGAACAGATTCAGGATCGTGTCCATCCAGGAGGAGGAAGAGGCCGCCGTGGAGGAAGCCACAGAGGAGGCAGACGGGCCTTCCTCGTCCTTCATGCGGATCTCATCAGTCGTGATGGCACCATAAATGGCGGCAAGGTACTCTTCAGGCAGGTCACCCCCCTCATTGATGCCCCGGTTGTTGCGGATGAAGTCGGCCTTGGTCATCTTCACTTTCACCTGCGGGTTGTGGGCGTCCGTGTTGAGCATGACGACGCTGTAGGCCAGCACGTACGCGGTGTCGGCCGACCCGAAGGCGCCCGGGTTGCAGGCGACGAAGCGGGCCGCAAACTTCTCGACCAGGCGGTCGATCTTCTGGGCCTCGCCGGGGAGGCGGAAGCCGGCCAGAAACGAGCGCAGCGCGCCGTCAAAGGTGGCGCCGGAGAAGTCCAGGGCGTCCACGTACGCGTGCATGACCGCCAGGCAGGCCTCATCCCGCTCGCCCAGGTACTCTCCCACGGCGGCCTTGTCCAGGCCCGGGGTGGACGCGAGAAAGGCGGCGACCGCGGCAGGGTCGTTAGGCGCGAGCATGCCCGCGGCCTGCAGCGCGCGCACGCCCTTCTTGGGGTGCGCGTTGAAGGTGGCCAGCGCGGCCTGGAAGTCGCGCTTGTAGATGCGGCGCTGAGCCAGGGCGGCGACGGACGCGCCGTCGGTGACGGTGGTGGTGGTCGAGGCGGAGGAGGGGGAGCGGGGAAGGGAGGGTGGAGCGGCGGCAGTGGCCACTGCTGCTTCCTCGCCGTCCGCCGCTGCCACCGCCGCCTGCCGCGGCGCGGTGCGGGCGGTGGAGGAGGCCAGCGACCCCCAGTTCGCCCGGCCGGCCGCCCAGGCGGCCGCCGCCGCGTCGGGCGCGCCCCCCGACGCGGCCGCCAGGGCCGCGCCCAGCCGCTGGGCGGCCGCCGCACCCGCGGCCGCGCCTGCCCCACCCGGCCCGGCCGGCCCGCCCGCCTCCACCCAGGCCACTAAGGAACGCAGGGCCGTGGCCAGGCAGGTCAGGGCGGCGGCCCGGGCGGACGCCTCGTCCGGGGTGGGCGGCGGCGGGGGCGGAGGGGGCAGGATTAAAGCCCCGCCCGCCTCGGGCGAGGGGGTGAAATCGTCCCCGCCCACGCCCCCACCCCCGCCGCCCCGCGCCGTGCGCACCAGGCCCAGCACCGTCCGCTCAAACAGGGCCGCGCCCTCCAGGTCGCAGTCGTAGTTGACAAACAGGTCGACCAGTAAGGGAGCGTCCCCGCACACCCGGCCCAGGCAGCGCAGGGCGGCCGCCCGGGCGGCCGGGTCGGCGGGCGGGGCCGAGACGGTGGACGGGGCGGGGGGGGCGCCCCCGGCCGCGGGGGGGGCACCGCCACCGGCCCCGCTGCCACCACCACCGCCACCCCCGCCCCGCCCGGGCAGGACGGACCCGACCGGCTCCAGGGGAGCCAGCAGGAGCATGGGGTAAAAGACGCCGACCTCCGCCTTGAGGCCGGACCGCAGGCGGACGAGGGCGGCCGTGAAGACGGCGGCCGCCGCGCGCGCGGCCGGCGCGTGCGGCGACCGCGCGTTTTTGAGCAGGGTCAGGGACAGGTACTGCCGGGCGGCCGCGCCCAGGCGGGCGTCGGCCGCAAAGGCCGGGCCCGCGCCCTCCAGGACGCCGTGTAGCAGCTCCAGGGCCAGGACGCGGCCCCGGGCGGCGGCGGCCTCGGCGGCCGCGGCCGCGGACGCGCTGCCGTCGGCCGACGCCCCGCCCGGGCGGGCGCCCAGCTTGCAGAGCGCGCGGAAGACGAGGAACGCGTCCCGCCGAGCGGTCGCGGCCGCGGCGGCCGGGTCGGGCTCCTCCTCAGGCCAGACCGGGGACAGGGCTGCGGACGCCATGGGCGAGACGCAGAGCGAGGGCGGGTCGGAGGTGGGACTGGAGGGCTGCTGCCGGGCGGCGGCCTCACTCCCACCACCTTCCACGCTGGGGAGGCCGGGCGCAGTAAACGCGACGTCCAGCGCCCGCACGACGGCGGGCGCGGACACGCCCGACCCGGTCGTATCTTCGACAGCTACCGCCCCGGCGGCGCTCTTGCCGCCGCCCACGCCCACGGCCGCCAGGACGTCGGAGACAAAGGCGGCCGCGGCCGCGTGCGCGGCCGACGCGGCGGCCGCGACGGCGTTCCCGCCTTCCCCCTCCAGGGCCGGGACGGGCGGGACGGCGGCAGCGGCGGCCAGAGCGGCGGCAGACGCGCCATCACCCCCACTCAGCGCCGCGGCCGTCGCCTCCAGGCGGCCGAACGTGGCGGCCACAATCTGAGTGAGCGCCGCGCGCGCGGTGACACGGGTCGCCTCGGTGCGGGCGCCCAGGAAAACCGTGTACGCCGCGCGCAGGGCCAGCAGCAGGCCGCCGCCGTGCAGATGCAGCCCCGGCGCGGTGGCCGCCGTCAGGACGCCCCGCAGGATGCGCAGGTCGACGCCGTCGTCGGCCAGCGGGGGCTCGGCCGAGGAGGAGGAGGCGCCGCTGGGAGGAGGGGCCGGGTCGGCCGCCACGCAGAGCAGGCCCACAGCGATCGCCGGGGGCGGGGGCGGGGGCGGCCCCGCCGCGGCCACCGCCGCCGCCGCCGTGGCCGGGTCGGGCCCAGGCGGCGGCGGCGGCGGCGGCGGCGCGGACCGGGCGGGCGCGTGGACGGTGCCCGCGACAAAGCCGCCCGCGATCAGGCGAGCCGCCGCGTCGAGGGCGAGCGACGCCAGGGGGGCCCTGCGCGCGTCCAGGGCGAGCCACAGCACGCGCAGCAGCTCAGTCGCGCCGTCGGCGGGTAGGGTGCCCGTGTAGGGCTGGGGCGGCGGCGGGGCGGAGCCGCCGTCCGCAGCGGCGCCCTCCCCGCCCCCCGCCTCGTCCTCCACCGCCGACGCGACAGCGGCGGGGGACGCGACCTCCAGGCGGCCGCTGGCGGCGGTGGGCGACACAGGGCCTTCCTCCTCGCCAAATGCAGACGTCAGGCGGGGGCGGGGTGAAGAAGAAGCGGGCTCGGCGGGCGACGGAGCAGCAGCAGCAGCAGCAGCAGCAGGCTCGGCCAGCCTGCTGTCGCTGGAGGCCGCGCCAGGGGCCGCCGCCTGCCCGCTCCCGCCCCCACCCTCCCCGCTCAGCACGTCCTCCAGGCGCAGCAGCAGGGAGCGAGCCTCATGCCGCAGCTCTGTGTGCTTCTTGGCGGCCGCGGCCTCCACGATGGCCTCCAGGAAGGGGCGGACGACGGCCGCGGCCGCGATGCCGGCCGGGGTGGGTTCAGGGGGAGGTGCGGCCATGCTTGTCTCTCTCTGTCGTCCCGTTTTGTTTAGTCTCACTTGAAGTTTTTCAGGATGGCGGACCGGGGTTGCTGTGGTGGAGTGGGTGTGGATGGGTGTGGGTGCGCGTCAGTGTGGGGCGGGACGCGACCCCCCAGGCGAGGGGAGAAGAGCAGGCGGAGTGGGGGGTGCGCGCGCGCCGATGAGAGAGAGAGGCAGGCGCACTGGGTTCTCTTCTCCTTCCCGACCTCGGGCAACACTCCGCACGCCACCAGCCCGCCCAAGAGGGAGTCCTGCGCCCACTCCACACGCTGGCGATGCGAAAACCGGCCAGCGAGGGCGGCGGTCGTCAGGGCGAGGGCGAGAGAGGACAGTCGCGAGAGCGCGTACTCACGACGCCGGCGTGCGTCCGAAAATGGTGCGTCCTATCCGTGCGGGCTCACAACCCGCCGCGCGGCCAGAGCCTCAGCGGCGACGCGGTGCGTGTGGACCACCAGCAGGAGACCCGGCCACGTGCCGCATGTCCCCCTCTTCCTCTCACCTCTGGCAGGGCCGCAACCCACGCGACCAGCCGCGCGGCGCACGCGGCGTCCGCCGGACTCAAGCCGAGCTGCAGGCCGGCCAGGTCCCGCACGTTGGCCGCGAGCTTGCGGCGCAGGGGCGGCGGCAGCGGGCGGGCGGCCCGGAGCAGGGAGCGGAGGGCGGATGCGGGGCCCGCCGGGGGCATATGAAGCGGAAGGAAGGGAGAAATGAAGAGAGAGAGCAGAGGCGCCATCTCCCCGCATTCACTTGCTCGTTCTGACACGGCCCTGTCTCCCTGTGCGCCCCCTCTGTTTATCCAAGATGGCCGCCCCCGCCGATGACGACCCCCTCAGCTTCGCCGACCTGGACCTGGCGGATGGGAGTGCTGGCGGCGTCGGCGGCGTCGACGGCGGCCAGGAGCCTTTGGCCGAGGCGCCCGTCTTTGCCGCGCCGGAGCCCGCGCCTCCTGCCGCCGCCCTGCCGGCCGAGGAGCCGCCGCCGCCGTACGAGAGCGTGGTCATGGAGGGCGGCGCCGGCAGCAGCGTTCACCCGGTGAGTGATGGTGCGGGCGGTGGCCCCGCGCGGGCTCCCCCATCGAAAACAAAAAACGAAAGTCCATCGGCCCGCTCAGCTTTTCAGTCGGGAGGGAGCGCCTGTGCCCTGTCTCTCGTACACACTCACACACATTTCACACGCACACAGGACCTCGTTGCCCCTGCCATCGCGCCGCCGGCTGTGCACGTGAGTGTAGGACGTTGGATGTGCGGCAGAGAGAGAGAGACGCACAACGCAACGCCCGCGCGCCGCGCGCGCACTCAACCTGCTCTCTCTCTCTCATCTCATCATTCCACAGGCCGCCCCGCCCCTCCCGCCCCGCCCGGCCCTGACCCTGCCCGCCTACACCATCCGCGTCACCGACCCGCTGAAACATGGCGACGGCGTCTCCTCCTACGTCTCCTACAAGGTCCTGGCGACCCGGACGGCGGGCGGAGGAGGCAGCGGCAGCGGCGCCGGCGTCATCCGGCGCTTCCGCGATTTCGCGTGGCTCGCGGGCCGCCTGGCCCGCACCCGGCGGGGCGCCATCCTGCCTCCCCTGCCGGAGAAGACGGCGGTGACAGGCCGGCTGGCCGCGCCGAGCGCGGCCTTCGTGGAGGGGCGGCGGGCGGCCCTGGAGACCTTCCTGACGTCCCTGGCCGCCCACCCCCTCCTCGCCGACGCGCCCGACCTAGCGTCCTTCCTGGAGGCGCCGGAGGAGGAGTGGGCGCTGGTGATGGCCCGGGCCGACCATGCGGATGCGGTTAAGGCGGGCCTGGCGGCGGACCCGGCGGCGGCCGTCCCTGCGCCCCCTCCGGACGCGTTCGCGCCGGCCCCGACCGGCCTGGCCGTGGCCGCGCCGGTCGCGGCGGCCGCCAAGCGCCGGCTGGGCGCCGCCCTGGCCGGCCTGCGCGGCCTGGGCGCGTCTGCCGCCGCTTTCGCCGCGGGAAAAGGCGTCGTCATCGGCCCCGGCGACTTGTACGCGGACGGGACGGAGGACCCGGCCTACCTGCGCGCCCGGGACGCGGTGGCGGGGCTGGACGGCCACCTGGCCGAGGTGGCGCGCGCGGTGTCGCGGGCGATCAAGAAACAGGCCGAGTTCGGGGCGGCCCTGGCGGGCCTGGGGGCCGCGTCGGCCGCCCTGGCCCGGCACGAGGGCCCCGACGCGCCGCGGGAGCTGGTCGGGGCCCTGTCCGCCCTGGGCGAGCGGGGCTCCGTGCTCGGCCGGGCGGCGTCCGCGGGCGCCGACCGGCTGACCGCAACCGTGGCCACCCCGCTCGCCGCCTGCGTCCGCTCCGTCCGGTCCGCCCGGGCGGCCATGGGTGACCGGGGCATGGCGGGCGGTGCCCTGGCGGCCGCGCGCAACGATGTGGATGCCCGTCGGGCGCGCCTGACGCGACTGCGTGGGACGCCCGGCACGCGGGAGGACAAGGTGAGAGAGACTGGAGAGAGGGAGAGAGAGAGAGAGCGCACCGGGTGTCTTTCCTTGCTCCTTTTCTTTGTTTTCTCACCCCCTCTCCCTCACCCACAAACCCACACCACACAGTTGGCCGAGGCGGAGCGCGACCTGCTGGCCGCCCAGACCGCCGCGGAGGAGGCCAAAGCCGAGTACGACGCCCTGGTAGGGCGCATGGAGGCCGACCTGCCGCGGTGGGAGGGCGAGCGGGCGGCGGCCCTGGCGACCGCCCTGGGCGCGTACGCGGCCGAGTCGGCGGCTGTGGCTGGCGAGGCGGCCCGGGTGTGGCGGGGGTTGGGCGGGGCAGTGGGCGGTGGAGGGCTGTAAAAAAAGATGGGCAGGAAATGGAGATGGCGACCCCTCTCTTTCCATCGTCGGCGGTGGGGGTTGAGCGAGGGGGGAGCGCGACCGACGGCCGTTTGCGGAGCAAAGCAAGGAAAGAAAGCCAGCCCCGGCATTCCACCAGCACCACACGCACACACTCCGGCGCGCGCGCAACTGTCCCACCTGACCAGTGCCTGAGTGTGTCCCAGGACTCCCCGCTCACCATGCAGGCCGCCCTAGGCGCCCAGGGTGAGGAATTGGAGGGCGGAGCGGAGAGAGCGAGGGAGCGGAACAGCCCCGCATCGAGAGTTCGTGGCCGAAAACCGCCCGGCCTCTCCCCCGCCCCCGCCGCCGCCCCGCGGCTCCCCTCTCTCACACGCACACACGTCCCCACACAAACACGCACAGGCCCCACCATACGCCCCGCCCCGCGGACGGGCGGCTCGGCCCGGCCCGCCGCCCGGCCGGCCGGCCGGCACGCCACCGGCGCGCCGCCGGCGCCCTGCGCCGAGCCGCCCGCCAACGCGGGCTTCGACCCCCGCCTCTCCTCGGACGAGATTGAGCAGTGGCAGGCGCCCGGCAAGTCGGCGACGCCCCTGCTGGTGAGTTAGTGAGAGGAGGGCGTGGAGAGGAGGGAACAGGGCGACGTAGCGGCGGCGGAGGGCTGCAGACCGCGAGCGAGGTTGGGAGAGCGCGAGCGCGCTGACCCTGTGGCCTCCCTCCCTCCCTCTCCCGCGCCCACCCCTCCCCTTCCTAGGACACCGTCAACTTCCCGGTCCACATGAAGAACTTCAACATGCAGCAGCTGAAGGCGCTGACCAAGGAGCTGCGCAGCGAAGTCGTCAACGTCGTGTCCAAGACGGGAGGTGAGAGAAAGAAAAAGGGAAAGAATTGGCCCTGAGTCGGGGGGGCCGAGCGGCTAGCAGCGGTTGTGCGGCGCCATGCGAAGACCGCCCGGTGGGCTTTGCACGGGCCTGGTCCGCCATTTTCCGCTGCCAGAGGGGCAGGGTGTGCCTGCTCTGTCCATCGGGTGGGCAATGCGAGGGGACCGTGCCCGGACGCGCCGCACGAGGCGCGCTTGAGCGGGAAGGGGTGACGGCGGCCGCCCCCTCCGGCCTCTCCTTATCCCGACCCGCCCCTCACCACCCACCTCCCTCTCCTCCTCTCCCACCCCACTCTCCTCCAGGCCACCTGGGCGCCTCCCTGGGCGTGACCGAGCTGACGGTCGCCCTGCACTACGTCTTCGCCGCGCCTGAGGACCGCATCGTCTGGGACGTGGGCCACCAGGTGAGAAGAGAGAGAAGAGAGAGAGAGAGAACCTGCCCTCAACCCGCTCCCTCCCTCTTTTTTCCCCTTCCCTTCTCACGCCCTCTCCCCTTCCACTCTCTCTCCCTTTCTCCCTGCACTCCAGGCCTACATCCACAAGATTCTGACCGGCCGCCGGTCCCGCATGCCCACCATCCGCCAGGGCGGCGGCCTGTCCGGCTTCACCAACCGGACGGAGTCCGAGTACGACCCGTTCGGCGCGGGCCACTCCTCCACCTCCGTCTCGGCCGCCCTGGGCATGGCCGTCGGCCGGGACTTCAAGAAGCGGAAGAACCACTGCATCGCCATCATCGGGGATGGCGCCATCACGGGCGGCATGGCGTACGAGGCCATGAACCACGCCGGGTTTTTGGACACCAACATGGTCGTCATCCTCAATGACAACCAACAAGTGTCCTTACCAACCCAATACAACGGCAAGAACCAGGTGCCCGTGGGGGCCCTCTCCTCCGCCCTGGCCCGCCTGCAGGCCAACCGCCCCCTGCGCGAGCTGCGCGAGCTGGCCAAGGGCGTGACCAAGCAGCTGCCGGAGCCGATTCAGCGGGGCACGGCCAAGCTGGACGAGTACGCGCGCGGCCTCATTTCGGGGGCCGGGTCGACCCTTTTTGAGGAGCTGGGCCTCTACTACATCGGCCCCGTGGACGGCCACAACCTGGACGATCTGGTGGCGGTGCTGCAGGAGGTGAAAGCCACGGAAACCGTCGGCCCCGTCCTCATCCACGTCATCACGGAGAAGGGGCGGGGCTACGCGCCCGCGGAGGCGGCGTCCGACAAGATGCACGGTGTGGGGAAATACGACCCGCTGACGGGGCGCCAGGAGAAGCCGCCGCCGACCGCGACGCCCTCCTACACCAACTTCTTCGCGGACGCCCTGGTGGCGGAGGCGGAGGCGGACGCCCGCGTCATCGGCATCCACGCCGCCATGGGCGGCGGGACGGGCATGAACCGGTTTGAGAAGCGGTTCCCGGAGCGCACCTTTGACGTCGGCATCGCGGAGCAGCACGCCGTCACCTTTGCGGCGGGCCTGGCCACCGAGGGCTTGATCCCCGTGTGCGCCATCTACTCCTCCTTCCTGCAGCGTGGGTACGACCAGGTCGTCCACGACGTCGCGTTGCAGAACCTGCCCGTCCGGTTCGCCATGGACCGGGCCGGGCTGGTCGGCGCGGACGGCGCGACGCACTGCGGGTCGTTTGACGTCACCTACATGGGCTGCCTGCCCAACATGGTCCTGATGGCGCCCTCCAACGAGGCCGAACTGTGCAATGCGGTGGCCACGGCGGTCGCCATCGATGACCGCCCCTCCTGCCTGCGCTTCCCGCGCGGGACGGGCCTGGGCGTGGACCTGGCGGCAGCGGGGGTGGACCCCAAAACCCTCAAAGGCACGCCCTGGGAGATTGGGAAGGGCGTCATCCGGCGGGGCGGGACGGACGTCGCCATCGTCGCGTACGGGTCTACGGTCAACGCCGCCCTGATCGCCGCGGACCAGCTGGCCGCGGCGGGCGTGTCCGCCACGGTGGCGGACATGCGGTTCTGCAAGCCCTTAGACACGGCCCTGCTGCGCCGCCTCGCAAAAGAGCACCCGGCCATGGTGACGGTCGAGGAGGGCGCGGTCGGCGGGTTTGCCGCCCATGTGATGCAGTTCCTGCACTGCGACGGCGCCCTGGACGGCGGGCGGCTGACGTTCCGGCCCATGACCCTGCCGGACCGGTGGATCGAGCACGGTACGCAGGCGGCCCAGCTGGAGGAGGCGGGGCTGACGGCCGGCCACATCGCGGCGACCTGCCTGGCGTGCCTGGGCAAGAAAGTCGCGCCGGTGTTGGCGCAGTGAGAGGGATGGAGAGAGTGGAGAGGGAGGCGTGAGATTGAGGCGTGGGCGTGTGTGGGGGAGGGAGGTTTGTGTGTGCGAGTGCGTGGGTGCAGCCGTTCTTGGGTGAAAGAGAGAGAGAGAGGGCTGAGCGGTGTGCGGTGAGACGTGTCGGGCGTGAAAAGAAAAAGGAAAACGAGATGGATGAAGATGGTCTTAAGGTCGGGTCGGGGCGAGACGCTTTTCCTCTCTCACTCACTGCGATTTCTCCCTCTCCTCCGACACCCGCCCGCCGCCCAAACCCGGCCCCACACCCCCATCTCCCCCACGAAACGCGTCTCGCCTCACAAAGCAACGATCCAGGATGCACCTGCTGGCCGTCTTTGACGTGGGTGCGTGTGATGAGAGAGAGAGGGGGAGGATTCTGACCGACGCATGCCACACTGTCAGCATGCGCGCACGCGCTCTCTCTCATCCACGCCCGCTCTCTCAAACACCCACAGGCTCCGCCGCCCCGCCGCCCGAGCTGATGATGGTGGGTGCGGAACAAGAAGAAGAGGAAGAAGCCATCGTGGAGGCCGTCGAATGCGCGGCCGCGGCCGCGCTGGACGCCCTGATGGCGGGGGGCGAGCCGGGCGCCCCGCCCGCTGTGCGCCTGGCCCCCGCGGTCGGCTTTGCCGCCCGGGGCTTGCCGGCCGCGGTCGCGCACGAGGGCACCACGGCCGCCCTGTTTTACGGGTCGCCCCCGCCCGCCTCCTGGCCCGCGCCCGCCGAGGAGGTGGAGGGCGGGGGCGGCGCGCCACCCGCCACCCCGGCCCAGCGCGCCGCGGCCCTGGTCGGCCAGCTCTCCGACCTCCTGCCAGAGGACGCGGTCGCCGCGGCGGTCGCCTCCCTTCGGGCCCTGTCTGACGCGCTCGCGGAGGAGGAGGAGGAGGGCGAGGGCCAGCTCGGCTTTGCCCTGGTCGCGTACGAGGCGGAGACGCACACCATCATCGCTGCCCGGGACGCGGCGGGGGCCGCCCCCCTGCACTGGGGCGTCACGCCCGCGGGCCTGCTCCTGATCGGGGCCGACCCGGCCGACCTGGCCGAGTGCTTCCCCTCGGCCGCCCCTTTTCCGGCTGGCGCGGTGTTTGCCTCCCGCGGTTCCCGTGAGGGCGAGGGGTCGGAGGAGCCGGGTGAGGCCGGGTTTGTCATGGTCGGCGCGGGCGGTGGGGCCGTCGCGCCCGGGCGGCTGGCCTCATTTGTGCCCCGGTCCGCCCGGCCGGCCAGCGGAGCGGGCCGCCCGCCCCTGGCCCGCGGCGGCGGCGGCGGCGGCTTTAAAGCGATCCGCACCGTGCCGCGCGTCAATGAGGCGGGCGTCCTGTGCGGGTCCGTCTTCCGCGTGGCCAGCGAGGGGGAGAGCCTGGTGGACCTGACCCGCGGACCCCGGGCGGGCAAGGCCTGAGAAGGGGAGAGGATGGGATGGGATGATGGAAGAGGAAAAAGATCAAAAAAGAGAGAGGCGAGAGGGTGCTTGGGTGCTTGGGTGTTTTTTTTCCTTGCATGTGTGCATGCGGGAGTGAGTGCCGCCGGTCCTGGGTTGACGGATTCTGCGTTTTGTGTGTTTGGCTGGCGGGAAAGAGGGGGAGTGACGCACGTGTGTTGTGCCTTTTGCTTTTGCCGGGGAGGTCTGCCCACTCGCGCTTTTTGCGCCGCATCTCTCTCTCCGGCGCAGGGCGCTTGGAATCCCTCTCCCTCAGCGCCCGCTCCCCCCCCCCCCCCCCCCCCCCCCCCCCCCCCCCCCCCCCCCCCCCCGCCCCCGCCCCGCC